>OLSL01000690.1_pt1 | contig 35901 bp, 35 predicted proteins | sample 1672511 | NCBI WGS metagenome assembly OLSL01 (sample SAMEA3136694, study PRJEB25190) | human gut metagenome | biome: human gut; feature: human-associated habitat; material: faeces | place: Austria | collected 2013
CCAGTGGCGGTTGTGCAGGAAGGTATAGCGCGATTCAATCTCCGACGCCGGAGGAAACAGCATCTTCCGTAGGACACGACTCCGCGACGGCGATTCGTCCTTTTCGTTTCGCAGCTCGATGACGGCATGGTCGCGGGAATGGCCGAACAGGTCAGAATCCAGTGTGTAAGACAGCAGCTTGTCCAGCGCTTCTGTGTCCGGTTCCAGCAAGGGGCAAATCGTTTCCGTCCCGAACCACACGCGGCAGGCGTTCATCACCGTATAGAAGAATTCCGCCAAATGTAGCGCGACAAACTCTCCTGCAATGGCTTGCCAATGTAGGCTGTCGTCCTTGTGCTTTATATACAGCGCAACATCCAGATACATACGCAGTCCCGCACCGCCGCCGTACAGGTGCTTGGCCAGGTGGCAGACCGTGTAGATAAAGTGAAAATCATCCTCCGGACGGAACCGAAGCCCGTCATCCGGTTCAGCATGCGCCCACGCGGCATCAAAGTATGCCTGCAAATCAGTCCTGCCGTCCAGATTACCGTCCATGAGATTGGTGTGAATTTCGTAATATTCCGCATCTTTTATGTAGGAATACGTCGGTTCCCAATCCTGCTTCACAGTATAACCTAACGACAGCATCAACTCATGCACCTTCTGCCGATCCTCTGGATGAATGAGCAGGTCGATATCGCCAAAGGTGCGAAGCTCCGGCGTAGGATACAGCTTGCGGAGATAATATCCCTTCACCGGCATATGGGCGATGCCATGCGCCGTAAAACCTGCCGACAAGGTCTCGAAGTCCACGCAGCGATTGAGATTCGCGGCAACCGTGCCGTACAGCAGCCCATCGAGCTGGCGGCAGACATTCGGGTCGTCAAAGAGCTTCCAGCGTTTGTTTTCATACGCCAGAACCGGCAAGAGACTCTGTTCTGTTGCTGTCCGCCACAGATGCGGGATATTCCAGAGTCCATCCGGCTCCGGCGGGGTATCCTGTACGAAGCTGTGTAGGAGGAGCGGGAACTGAGTATCTAACATAAATGTTACCTTTCTTGGGTGGTTTCCGGCACAAGGTCGATCACGACGATCTCCGGCGGGTTGTTGATACGCGGAATCATGCCGTGGCCCGCGAGACCGGAGGTAATGACCATCTGCATATGTTCTCCAAGGCGGAAATATCCTTGGTCGTATTCCGGAAACCAGCCCTGCATGGGCGCATACAGTCCGCCGATGAAGGGTAGCCTGATCAGCCCGCCGTGGGTGTGTCCGCTTAGAATGAAATCTACATTCCAGACTTTGCAGGCGTCACCAAAATAGAATCCTTCTGGCCTATGGCTCAGCATGATTTTCAACCTGTCGGTATTGCAGAAATTGTCCAAGAAGATGTTTTCTTCATCTTCTTCCTTTTCTACCGCCAAATAGGCCAGTTTGATCATACCGCCAAACCGCAGAGATTGGCCATGGACATCTACATCGATATAAGTGTCATTGAGCAATATGGCGCTGGTGCTTTCAATCTGCTGTAGAACTTCGTCGCCGTTTGCGGAAATATATTGCTCTTCATGGTTGCCAAGGGAGTAATAAACTGGGGCAATTTTTGTGAGATCCTTGATAAAACTGCATACTTCCTCAATTTCGTTTTTAGTGCTGCCTCGGTTGATTATATCGCCGGCCAGTACAATAAAATCTGGCTTCTGGTCGGCGATGCGTTTACACAGTTCCTGATTGTGCTTGCCAAAGTTCCGACAGTGCAAATCAGAAAGAAATACAAAATGGACGGGCTCCGATATTTTGGGGCTTGCAAATTCATAGGTTGTTGTTTGAAGCGCAGTCATGGACCATAGAACATCCAAGCCGAGTACGGCAAGCAGCATGCCAAGCATCAGTAAAATGCGGCGGCATTTAAATTGATTTTTCATTATCGAAGAATGGATTGTTCTTGTCTTTTTCGGACAATATGGGGGTGGTCCCAGGAAGCAGCGGCCAGTTTACTCCGATGGTCGGATCATTCCAGCGAAGGCCACCTTCATCTCCAGGGTGATAAAAATCCGTGCATTTGTAAACAAATTCTGCCGTGTCGCTGAGTACATAAAAACCGTGGGCAAAGCCCTCGGGAATATAGAATTGCTTCTTATTTTCAGCAGAGAGTATTTCCCCGTGCCAAGCACCAAAGGTTGGGGAGTTTTTCCGCAAATCCACGGCCACATCAAAAACTTGACCGGAAATGACACGTACTAACTTCCCTTGTGGATGATTAATCTGATAATGCAGCCCACGCAGGACACCTTTTACTGACATGGACTGGTTATCCTGAACAAACGTCATAGCCAGTCCAGCTTCCTGCATATCTTTTTGATTATAGGTTTCCATAAAATAGCCGCGATCATCACCGTGAACTGTTGGCTGAATAATCACCAATCCCTTAATTTCACAGTGGGTTACCTGAATTTGTCCCATTTTCAGGCCTCCTCGTCGTATGTCTGTAAATATCTATTCAATGCGTTTTTCCAATCCGGCAGCGGTGAAAAACCATTTTGCGTCAGCTTTTCTTTAGACAACCGGCTGTTCAAAGGACGTGTGGCAATAGATAGCCCATATTCAGTCGTCGTGACAGGAATTACCTTAGTGGAGTACCCGGCAGCACGGAAAATCTGACAGGCAAAATCATACCAACTGATAAAGCCGCCTTCGTTGGTAGCATGATAAAACCCGTATTTCTCCGTCCCGGCCATTTGAACCAGCAGCCGAGCCAAATCAGGCGTGTAGGTAGGCGTTCCAATCTGATCATCCACCACGCGGAGCATATCCGTTGTTTTCCCGATCTTCAGCATTGTCTTTACAAAATTTCCGCCGTAGGCCCCAAATACCCATGCCGTTCGGACAATAAAATATTATTCTAACAGGCTGGAAACAGCCAGTTCACCCAACAGCTTGGTCTGACCATACCAGTTCTGCGATGCAAAGTCCTTGCAATCTGGCTCCCATGGCGTTTCGCCGCTACCGCCGAACACATAGTCGGTGCTGATATAGATCATCTTGCAGTCCAATGCCCTGCAACACTACGCCAAATTTTTTGTGCTGTCTTCGTTGACCTTGCGCACGGTCTCCCGGTTTTCCGGGAGACCGGCCGCGTCTACTGCTGTCCATGCCGCGCAGTGAATAACAACATCGGGGCGAATGTCCCCAAGAATTTGGCTGACGGATTCGAAATTCGTGATATCCAGGGAAACATAGGGCATATTAGCAACCGGGGAATGTGTAGCACGTCCGCTTCCAATTCCGACAATCTGTTGCCTGCGTAATTCGAGCATAACGTCATGACCCAACTGACCATTGACACCAGTGACAAATATCTTTACTTCCTGTCTCCTTACCGATTGCCATACATACGTTCATAATAATTCTGGTACTCTCCGGAGAGAATGGTGCTCCACCACTTGCGGTTTTCCAAATACCAGCGGATAGTTTTTTCGATTCCGTCAGAAAAGCAGGTTTCGGGCAACCAGCCGAGCTCATGGTGAATTTTCTCCGGGTCGATGGCATAGCGCATGTCATGTCCCTTCCGGTCTGCCACGTATGTAATCAGGCTTTCCGGTTTGCTGAGCTTCTGACAAATCAAACGCACAATATCGATGTTTTTCATTTCATTATGCCCACCAATGTTGTAAGTCTCTCCGATTTTCCCCTGACGGATAATTAGGTCAATGGCGCGGCAATGATCCTCGACATAAAGCCAGTCACGGACATTCTCGCCTGTTCCATAAACCGGCAAAGGCTTGTCATTCAGTGCATTGGTGATCATCAAGGGAATCAGTTTTTCAGGGAACTGATATGGACCATAGTTGTTAGAGCAGCGTGAAATAGTTGCAGGGAGGCCAAATGTGCGGCAGTAGGCCCCAACCAGCAAATCTGCCGATGCTTTTGAGGCGCTGTAGGGGCTGGAGGTATGTATGGAGGTTTCTTCCGTAAAAAACAAATCTGGCCGATCCAAAGGCAGATCCCCATAGACCTCGTCAGTTGATACCTGGTGGTATCGCTGCACACCGTATTGCCGGCAGGCATCCATCATGACCTGTGTACCAAGGATGTTGGTCTGTAGAAAAATTTCGGGTGACTCAATAGACCGGTCCACGTGGCTTTCTGCTGCAAAATTCACAACAATATCTGGATGTTCCTGCTCAAAAATTTTGAAAATAGCAGGACGATTGCAGATGTTTTCTTTATAAAATACAAAATTCGGTTGCTCGCGTGCTGCATCCAGTGTAGACAGGTTCCCTGCGTAGGTAAGGCAGTCCACACAGACGACTCGTTCGGTCGGGTGTTCTTTCAGCAGATAATAAACAAAATTTGCACCAATAAATCCAGCGCCGCCCGTAGCAAAGCGCCAAAACCGTTCCCATAGAAAATGTTGTCGCCTAGAACCATAGCACAGGACTCATTCCCAATGAAATCCTTGCCAATTAGAAAGGCCTGTGCTAACCCATCTGGCGACGGTTGTTCTGCATATGAGAGTTGCAGTCCAAACGCACTTCCGTCACCAAGAAGACGGCGAAAATTAGGAAGATCCGCCGGTGTGGAAATAATCAATATTTCCCTGATTCCCGCTAACATTAATGTTGACAATGGATAGTAGATCATTGGCTTGTCATATACCGGAAGCAACTACGTGCTTGTTACCATCGTCAATGGGTATAACCTAGTACCTGCCCCGCCTGCTAAAACTATACCTTTCATATTTAAAGCTTCCTTATCCCATTTTTGTTTTCCAAAAGAAGTTTTTTATAAAGCGAAACGCATCCTTCTCAAAAATAGACATTACAAGTAGATAAACTATACATATCAGGAGGCCGCACGGAATCCCCATTATAAAGAAATTAAAAAAACCATTTGTAGTCAGATCTATGGTTCGAGAAATGACAACTACCATAGCGAAGCAACACGTATTAATAATTACTTTTTTGTATGTATTCCAGCAACTTTGACATAAAACTTTTTTGTTTGCATAAATGATAATGTCGTTAGTTCTGTAAATATACGCGATAATCGTTCCAATCAAGACTCCATAGATACCTAACTTCAAAACTAACACCACCGAAACGGCTAAGTTAATTGCACTCTCTGCAACTGCACGCCATTGCATTTGTTTAAAATGTCCCGCAAAATTAATAACCCGGCTGGAAGCTTCTCTCGTAGAAGAAAGCAAGTGCATAATCGTGAAGAGAAATGGCAGATATGGATCTATATACTGTGTATCCGTGATGCCTGCGGTGTATACTCTCATGAATGGCGTAATTAAAACAAATGCCGTCGTATACAACGCAAATGAGCCATACATACTAAGGCTTTCATAAACACGATGAAGCAGCATATATCCAGCTTTATCTGTATTGTATTTTTGCCCCAATAGGTAGTGGAAACTCCCAAACAATGTTGAGAAAAGTTTTTCAATTGCACTATATATCATTAGATATACTGCATAGACGCTGACAGCTTTTAAATCTTTAGCAACATACGTCAAAACCAAAATATCCGTATTGCTGCAAATCATCCACATAATCTGCTGGACAAAAACCGCCTTACTCTGGTTTAGTGCTTCGTAATTAGGATCTGCGCTTAAATTAAGCCACGAATACCCTTTTCGCATATACATATAGTAGAATATCATCTGCAAAAGACTGATAATAAAATAGCCAATATGTATTGCAATTACATTGTAACCGAGCAACAGTAATACGATTTTTGTTATGTTGCTCGCAACATAAACAACCGTTGTTACAATGCTCATGAGATACTTTTTCCCCTCCGCCTGGAGAAGAACCATATATTTGCCTTGTACCCAAAAGTTGATTACACCGCCAGATCCAGAAAGGATTGTAAGAGCAAAAATTGTTCCACTTGGAATTGTTGTTGAGACAGTAAGCGGATAGATAATTGCGATTAGCAAAACACCCGCAAGATAAATAAAGCCCGCTCTATTATAATAATGGGCTGTTGCGGCCATGATTTGATTAATGCTGCGTTTGTCATCTCGTCCTAAAGGCCCATAAAGTGCTTGTATAGCGGTCGTCCCGATGCCTGCTTCCACTAAAGCCAAATATGAATAAATATTTCCGAGCGAACTAAGTAGTCCGTTCATCTCCGAGCCAAAAGTTTGGATAAATAGGCGAGGCACAATAAGTCCGAAAATCAGAGTAAGTACCTGCTGAATTACTCCAAAAATTGCACTGAGAACTCCATTTCTATACTTCATTTTTGCTCTGCCGCCTTATTAATACCCTTGTAATTCTCCGCTTGAATGTACTCCACCCCCAAGCGATAGTCCAGAATACCAGCGGATATTTTTTGTGCCGCTGGTTCCAGATTTCTTTTACTTTTTCCCAATCATCTTTATTCTTGCTTTTGCATGCAATCCAGAAGGCCTCTGCAAACAGCAGACCGCGGACCTTGTAAAATCGTGTGCAGCGGCGGTGTAGGATGTGCTCAATGTAGTCTTCCTGACAGGCGTACATCCGTGCGTCACTGACTTTGTTGTCTCGTTTGGCATACAGGGACTGGTAATTTGTGCCTCCCTCCGCCACAATAGAGCGATGATGGCTGACGAGACGTGGGTCCACGTAAACAGGTCCTTTGCCGTACAAAATCAGTGCTAGGCTTTGATCCCAGACCATATTGTGAGCCCGATAAAACACATCCAGTTCCTGCTCGGGTGCGTCCTTAAAGAAATTCCGGAAGAAGGCTGTGTCAGTGCTGTTTGGAAGCCGGTCAAAAAAATGGCTGTGCATATAATCCGCATAGGTGAAAACCAGTGGGCTGGAAATATCCCGTCGAGGGTGATGAATGGTTTCCGTCAGACTGGTCTCTACCCAACTGTTGCAGTACATAGCGATATACTCTAGATGCGATTCCAGAAAATCATATTGGTATTGGAGCTTGTCTTCACACTCCCACCAGTCGTCACCTTCCAAAATGGCGATATACTTCCCGCGGCATTGCCGCAGTACACCATACATGTTCAGACTACCACCAACATTGCGATCCCGTAGAGACAGAACAATCCGATCTGGGAAACGGCGCTGGTAATCCAGCAAAATGGTTCGTGACTGATCAGGGGAGTGGTCGTCGTCCACGACAATTTCAAATGGGAAATTTGTTTTCTGCATCAGAATGCTGTCCAGCAGTTGAGGGAGATACTGCTGCATGTTGTATGTAATAACTGCAACACTTACAGTTGGAGCTATTTGCTGCATGGTTCATCTTCTCCGTCAATCCAATAAACCTTGTGTTTATGATCTGGTAAAATCACGGGCAGGTTATGGTGGTACTCTTTGTTTGTGATGTGGTTTCCATAAAAATTCCGCAGATGCGCCGAGTACCCGCAGGGCGCAGGAAAACGATGTCCCTCGAATTCCAGATGAACTGCGGGCTCCAGCCAGCTTTTAGGGAAACATTCCTTTTGCGGATTTCCCTCAATCAACAAGCCGACACAGCTACATTCCTCGTAAGGATAGGTTTTTGCGAGCTTTTCCAGTTTTTGAAAGAGCTTGTATGGCGTGTAAATTTTGTCATAAACCTCGCCTTTTAACCGGGTGCTTCGGTTGTCAGACTCCTTCATTGTAGAAAAGCGCATCAGTGATGTATGAAACAGAGTATTTAATTTTGACAAGTTGTGTAAATGTGCAGCCCGTTTCTGCTCATCGTCTGGATATCCATCCATCGGGAAAATGTCCACATAAATACCGCTGCGCTTTTCATCAGCACCCGGATTCTCTATCAACAAAGTACGAGCATCTGTTAGTTTTGCAAAAAGGTACTCACAATTATCTTTCGACGGCAATTCCAAATGGATATGTGCAGGGAGTTCTTTGGCGAGTAAAATGAAACGCTCATAATCCGGACGTGGCATTTTGACGTCGATATCGTCATCCCATGGTATAAAACCCTCATAGCACATGGCACCTAATAACGTACCTCCATCAATATAGTAACGCAAAGCGTACTTCTTGCAGAATGCATCAAAAGCCAGAAGTATATCCAACTCTATCTGCTGCATCTCTTTTAATCCGATTTCCCTCATGTTTTCCTTCCTGCACAGTATGCTGTACTCTCTCCTGTGCTTTTTGTTAACCGCATATTTTCCGTTTTAAAAGCATATTCCTACTCTTTATAAACACTGCTACCTTGTGCCGCATATGAGACAGTCTATACTGCACCCATATTTTGCAAGCGTTCTCTGCTATAAAAGCATCCGCATATTTTCCGTTACAATGAAGTATCAGCCGCAGTTGTATTTGCTTTAGCGGCGCATATGCCAAACTTTGCTGGAACAGCATTGCATAGATCTGTTTCGTCATCAAATTTTGGTCAGATATATTAAACTGCTGGATACAATCTGCTATCGGCTGCATGAATGCCGCTAAATCGGTAATCCGCTGCAGCCGTCGATAGGCTCCCTTTTCATCTTCCGCTTGTCGATAGCGATAAATTGGTTCCTTTAAAGAATAAATGCTTTGACAATATGGAAGCAGTTCTAACACGAACAAGAAATCTTCCATCAAAAACATATCCTCACGAAAGCGGACACCGCACTGTATAAGAAGATTGCGACGTATGAATTTATTGCAAGCGGTTGTTAATGCGTTGCAGTTATAAAATTCCTGGAAACTCTCTTTAATCTGAGAAAATGAAATTTTCCCTTCAATAGGTGGGGTAAGCAATTCTCTACGATATAGCTTGCAATGATAATAATAGTCGAAGCTTATGCCAAACAACAGCATGTCTGGTTGTCGGCGGTTAATAACACTAACAGCATGAGACAATGCTCCGGAATCTACTGTATCATCTGCATCTACGAACCAAAGATACTCCCCATTTGCATTATCAATTCCTCGATTTCTGGCGGCAGATACCCCGGCATTTTCCTGATGTACACAACGAACTTCTGTGTACCGCTGGCAAAGATCATCGCATAGATCTCCTGTACCATCGTTGGAACCATCGTCAATCAGCAGGATTTCGTAGTCCGTCAGGCCAGAGAGTTGAACACTATTTACGGTAGCTTCCAGTGTGTTTATGCAGTTGTAGCAAGGAATGACAACGCTAAAAAGCCCCATTGCTTTATCCTTTACCTTCCATATAGTGAATAAGGATCGATTTGCCAAAAAAACTTGAAATCATCAAGAATTGCGGTACTGGCGCTCAGATATGAGTCGTAATACCATACAGAGAATGCCGTAATACATACCGAAGCCAAAATATAAACAGAACGATCCCAATAGCGAATTTTTGCCTTATATGCTGGAAATGCCTTGGCCTGTTGGGTGCCGGATTCCAGCATCAACGGAATAAATAAGACCACAAACTGGAAAAAGTAATCTGCTAGTCTGCTAAAATTATTATCGTATACAGAAAACATTTGACACAATGCGGCCATTATCATCATGCTGAAAACACGGCTATAGACTCTATCCCATGCATTTAGAGGTCGCAGAATCAATGCAATTATCATGATGAAGCACATCATTATAAATCTTCCACCGAGTGCATTGATATTTTCATATGTATCTTGTTCGTCGTAATACCAATTACTCAAAAGGCTGACAAGCTGTCCTTTAAATAGAAAGCAAATTGTAAATAGAACCACAATGGTTACGAAATACTGTACTCCTATTTTTCTTGAGGGCAGCAATAGAAGTAGTAAGAAGATAAGTGCAGGAACATGGAAAAGCGCCGCAACAAAAACCCATATAATCATTTTTATCTGACGGCCTTCAAAATAACAAATAGCGGCTATTATCAGAAAGCTCATGGCTATAGACTGTTTCAATCCTGAATATGTAAACAGATAAAAACCCATGGCAATATACATCAGATAGCTCCAATACGGAGACGGTGAATAGCGGAATATCAATACGCCAAGGCATATTGCAACAAGTGCAGCGATCAAAAAAATGCAGATGTCGTAACTGATATGTACAGCACCAGCTACCCTAAAAAGCAGGCGCAACCCTATATTGGTCGCATCATCAAATACATAGTTTTTCCAGTCTGGCCCATTACAGTTCAAATACAAGGTATAGTACTTGATAAGGTCTCCCATCCACCAAGAACGAAAGCCGCTGAATATCGTCAAAAGCACTGTAACAGCTTGCACGCAATGCTTTTTCTGCATGACGCCTCTTCTGCCGCAGGCGTGCAGAATTGTAATCACGGCAACTGCAATCAGCAAAGGCATTTGGTACTTCAAGGTTATTCCTCCACAGCTACTATTTATTACGCTGCCGCTTTTCAAGCAGCATTTGGCTCAAATAATGTTCCGTCGCTTGCACCAGTTTCTCTTGCTTGAAGTCTCTGCCACGAATCTTTGCTTGCTCCGCATAGTGCTCCAGCAGTCCCGGCTCGGTAAGCATCCGCTTGACGCCTTCATAGAATGCTTCATCATCATTTGCAGTGATAAGCCCGTATTCGCTGTCGCCAAGAATTTCCCGCATGCCGGTACAATCGGTGGTAACAACCGGCGTGCCAAGGATCAGACTTTCGATGACCGTTGTACTGAACCCCTCATAACGGGAAGAACAGACATAGAATGCTGCATTTTTCAGCATAGGATACGGATTTTCCTGAAAGCCACACAATGTCACCGTGTCAGTGAGGTCGTTCTGCTCCACAAAGGCTTCCAGCGCTTTTCTGTCCTCGCCCTCGCCAAGAATCTTTAGCTGATAACGGATTCCCTCATCGATCAGTCTTTTGTGCACGCGAAGGAGGCGGTCGAAGCCTTTCTGCGCAGTGAGACGTCCAATCGCCACGATGGTACGCTCTTCCTTTGCAGGAACCTGTTTTTCCGCCTTGTGCAGAATTTCTGCATCATCATAGCAGTTATAAACGATTGCCGTCTCTGCTATCGGGCCGTACATCTCCTGAAAGCTGCGATGAACATCCTCTGACACACATACAACCTTGTCAAATTTTTGGTAATACTTGGCCGATTCCCGCGCAAAAGCAGCTGGATTATCGGCTTTTTTTGCAAGGTCGCAATGTACCCATGCCAGCTTCAGCGCCTTTTGATTGGTTGAACTCGCCATGATTTTGGTGGAGCCACACTCAAGATAGGCAACCTCGATATCGTAATCACCCTTGATATGTAGCGGATAGGTCAGTCCAGCCGCCGCTTCGGCGCGCATCCGAAGCTCGTTGATGCGATTCTTCGCCGGATAGCAATACCTGTAACGAATCCCCGGTGCGAGATATTTTCCCGCATCATCCGGATACAGCGTCTGTACAGTGATGCAGAACTTCGTCTGATCCATCGCATTCACCAGATTGCGCAGGACCTTTTCCGCTCCGCCACCAGAGAGGGATTCTATGAAGAAGAGAATGTTAATCACTTTACTGCCCTTTCTCATAAATCGCATAGACTTTTTGCATTGCCGTATCTGTATCAAATCCGGACTGCCGCATTTGTGCGGCATATTTCTCGGGCGCTTCTCGTTTCGCACCGCAAATCGCGTCTACCCATGTCGATTGATCATTCAGCGGCAGCGGTCGGAGTAGGTCTGTCAGAAATACGTCCTTTGGCACCTGATCGGATATTAAACAAGGCAGTCCGTTGGACTGTACCTCAATGATGGACAGCGGCATCCCTTCATAGAGCGACGGAAAAGCAAAAATGTCCATCGCGTTCAAGTAATCCGGCACATTGCGAACATTTCCTGTCATGCGGACATGATCTTCCAAGTGCAAATCGTGGATTTTCTGTTCCAGCATAGAGCGATCCTCGCCCTCACCCAGCAGCAGGAGATATGCCTGCGACTGCCTTTTCAGAATTTCCGGCATTAAGCTCAGCAGAAACGACTGATTTTTGACCGCGGCAAGGTGTCCGGCATGACCAATGATGAACCTATCATCCAAGCCAAGTTCGTTCCGGAACGTATTACGCCGCTGCTCATCGAACGCAAAAACCTGCGTATCGATTCCGTTCAGGATCAGGGTTCCTTTTTTCTCAAATGCCTTCCTGCCGTATAACCGATGTCCGGCCTTCACACCGCAGGCGATGTAATCGGTAGCACAGGTAAGGATTAGAAACCGCATAGCCGATTCGTACAGGCGCACTTTCAAGCTCCGATGTTCTTCCAATGCTGAATGTGCATGAGAAACGCGCACAGGCACACCATACAGTTTTCCGGCAAGCATTGCCCAGCCGATATTGAACATGGTGTGAGCGTGGATCACATCATAGTGATATGTGCGGATTAGCCTTTTCAGGCTGTTCAGGTAAGCATGGTAGCTATCGGACGGCGGAGGCAAATGGAATACTTTGCAGCCGCATGCTTCCAGCTCCAGCTCATATGCACCGATTTCGTCGCCGAACACAACGTAATGAACGATGTACCTTTGTGGGTCAGCGCGAAGGCCTATATCCGCCGCAACCTTTTCCGCCCCGCCGATATTTAATTTTGCAGCAATATTCAGTATTTTTTTCATTCTGCCTTTTGATTCTGTTTCACTTGCGTAGTCCGCTATTATAGTATCTGCCCAACAGCAACACAGTTTTTTCGATACCTAAGATACGGTATGCTATGTTTACAAGTCTAACCTTCGGAACATGATGAAATTTCAATAACCAACTTAACTTTTTCATTCGTTCAATAAAAGCCAGATATTCCTGTGAATCTTTAACAATCGACAGCAAGCATAATAACATTGCATATTGGTAAGACCAATACTCGTAGTACAGCATCAAAAGATGTGGGCTTTCCGCATGGATTTCTGCATACGGTATTCCTTTTTCAAGGGAAGCAAGGATATCTCGTATATTCCTTTCGCCAATTTGAGAGGTAATTGATCCATTTCCTCGCCGAATCCGTTTATATATTGAAACATGGCAAACAGCTATTTGCCTGCTTGCAATCATCACCCTCGCAGACCATTCGATATCCTCACTGAGCAAGCCTTTCACAAAATATAAATCATTTTTCAAAAACATGTCCCTGCTAATTGCTTTGCAATATGACGCGCTGACATACTGATATCGATAAACCAGATGCCTGAGCACGGTTCCTTTTTCTGGGCTGCACGTCAGTGGAAGATTCGGCTGCAGTTCTTTTTCCGGCGTCCCATCTTCTTTGTATATTCTTATACCAAACAGGAGTACATCGGCATTTTCATTTTCCATAGCCGTCTGCGCCAGCTTGGATAAGCCCTCTGTTCCCTCCCACATATCATCACTGTCTACAAAAATCAGGAAGTCGCCTTTTGCCACATTAACACCTGCATTTCTAGCCGCAGAACACCCTGCGTTCTCTTGGTGAACAACCTTGATTTGCTTGTTCTTCCTTGCATATTGATCGCAGAGCTCTCCGCTTCGATCCCGTGAGCCATCATCCACGAGAATGATTTCAAAATTCGGATACTCTTGGTTCAATATGCTGTCTAAACACCGAGGCAATTCTTTTTCTGTATTGTATATAGGGATAATTATACTGAAGCACGGGAATTGGGTATTCAGCATGCCTTATCCTCCTTGTATTTTATTTTCCAAAACAAATATAGTATACTACCGGGAATAATAGCAGCGGCAACTAACAGCCTATGAGTTGTTCCTGTGATTATATCGCTTAGTGTATCGCCGCTGAATTTTGCATAACAAACATATAGCATTGCTTTTTTTATGCGGGTTTTAGTTGGAAGTCTCTTGTCCATGTACAGATTAGAATTAAACTTTCCTCCGAGTGGATTTCGGATACGCATTTGACGGCCAGCCTTTGTCAAGCCATCATCTCGGTAATTGCAAATATATAGAATCCGATTATAGTAGACACCCTTTGAAGAGCACTCGATAAAATAGAAGGCGGCTCCTTCCCCTATAAACTTCTCACCCGGAAATACAGGAAACGGAAACTTTGTGAATAGCTCTTTGCGAAAAACCTCGCAGCAATCGCGACCTCCATTGCAAATTCTATCTTCTCGTAGAATATCAACCTTCTTTTCCGCGTTTTTCACATAGCAAATCGGTGAGTTTATATCTTTCCCTTTCAAAAAAATAAGTTGGCCCACGTCAGGGTCATTTGCCCACAGTTTCCACTTTTCTAAAACAAATTCAACAGCATCCGCCGTGAGCGCATCATCACTGTCCAAAATCAATACATATTTTCCGCGAATATAGGGATGTGCTGTGTTGAGCGCTGTGTGTTTTCCACCATTTTCCTTATAAATATAGTCAATTTCAAACACATGTGGCGTATCCTGAAATTGCTTAATAACGTTTCGCGTATCATCGGTACTCCCATCGTCAACAACCAACCATTGAAAGTCCATACAGGTTTGTTTTTTCAGTGAAGAATAGCAGTTATGCAGGCAGTCTGCTCTATTGTATGTCGTAGTAATAACCGTCAAATCTGGCATAGTTTATCCTCGCTTTATACTTTTTCGCAGTTGTGCGCGAATACTATCCGGAAATAATGCGCTCCCCAGTAACAATAAGTACTTAATACGTTGCTTTGGCGCAAAACTACGTCTGTACTGTCGCACAACCGCTCTGACATCCATACCCATGCGCAGGGCAGTCATCGCTTTATCATGCACTTCCTGCTGTTTATAGCCTTCCATATTCTGTGCCAGCAGCATTTCGTCCGGCGTTCCCGGAAGTAGAAATTTCACCTTCTCTGCTTCTATCAGATGCTGTATCGCGGTTTTCCCCCGCGAGGTGATCGCAAACACCGCCGACACACCGTCACTTCGCTGCTGGAAACGCGCTCCCCAGTAGTCACCGAGCCGAATATCCGCACAGCTATGATCTTTTCTTGCCGCACAGTTATAGCAGGCATCGTTCAGCAAAATATTTTCAAAGAAGACCTGCCAGAACAATTCCGTCTCACGTTTGCCGTAATACGCCTTACCGCCTGCGTCAATTCGCAGACAATAGCTATGCCAATCGTTCTTTTTATAGCGGAACCGTACACGGTCAAATCGCTCCGTTCTTAGTTTTTTCTGAACGGCCATCACCGTCTCGTCCCAAAGCCGATAGCTCGGAACTCCATGGCAAAATATTTCTACCAGCAGGAATTGTTCCCGAATTCCAAGACTCTCTGACGCCGCTGCCATGCCCATAATTTGACATGGCGTTCCCAAAACAATGAATTTATTCTCTTTGTCAGCCTTTGCTTCACGAATCGCAGCGCTGAACGTCTTCCCTGGATCGCTCTGCAAGTACTTTGACCCATCCAACAGCGAAAGCTGCGCTGCATTTTTCGCTTCAATATGGTGCACCCTGTTTGTTTCCAAATCATAGGCTGCGCCAATTACCCGCTCATTTCGCTGCAAAGCAAGTTTTGAAAGCTCATGGGCAATTCCGCCCGATGAGCAATTATGTAGCGTTTCAGCTTCAGCACTTTGCAACGAAAACAGTTCGCATTTTCGTATAGGTATTCCTATTTTCGGCGACACCTGCGGACAGACCATTCTACATCGCCCACACTGATTACATATTTCTGTATCAACTGTTGCCTCATAGAAGCCAGCATGATTTTCTTCCAAGCGAACCGCTTCCCGCGGGCAAATTGCAATGCAGGCCGCACATCCTGCACAACGGTGCTCTGCAGTTATCGACGAAATATTATTGACCATGGATACCCTGCAATGCCTCCTCCAAATATGTCCCGCTTCGTTTTATCATAGTTTCAATACGTCTATCTGTTTCTTCATACGCAATTGGCATCGATGTTATATTCTCAAGCGATGCTTTGCTCAGATCCGGTAATCTTCTGTACGACAGGCCGGTTTCCTCAAGGAGGGACAGCAGTTTGAATTTATTGATATTTTCGCGAACATAAACTACCAAATTGCAATGGTTTTTCATTCCTACCACAGCACCATGAAATGTATCTGTTACCACACAGGCAGCATCTTTAAAGTAAGCGTACCATTCCAGTGCGTTACAAACGATATTCCTATCACACCACGCATGATACGTTCCTAAGGAAACCGTCAGTAACCCATTCTCTTTGGCATATGCCTTTATTCCATTGATTTCTTCCGGTAAAATCATATTTCGATCGTATGAATAGACGATCATATAGGGCTTGTTGATAGGCTTAACTTCTGCTCGAAATGCCGAGCTATCATAGAGTAAGACGGGGTCGCACACCAGCGGAACTTTACGCCCTGTAAGTGAGAGAATCATTTGCTGCGTATGAACATCACGTGCAGAAAGATAAGCCATCGCCTTCAGTCCTTCTGCTACAAGATTATAGCAATTAAAATTGCGTAGAGTATCTTCTGTTGTTCGGCCAAAGGCGGGAGCGTAAGCTATCGCAGGAACTTTTAAGCCGTACCCATACATCATGCGATTGCAACCGACGTCAATGCTGAATACCTCATCGCTGCCGATAATAATGACATCTACTGCATCTGTATCATATGGTAAAAAGTCGTATTGCCGCAGGGCTTCTCTATGTTTTAGGACCTTTCTAATATTAAAGCAGGTCAATCCGGGCCCCTTATCAAGGAGATAATTCTTTACATAATAAGGCAGCGCGAAGAATGATCCAGAGTTCTTTTTTTGCTCACCACGATCAAAATCAAAATTTTTCTCATATGTGAGTACCACCGGGGTATGTCCAAGTTGCTGGAGAAACTCGCACATGGCAGCAAGCTGCAATTGAGCCCCTTGATTATTTACTGTATAATGCGTCAATATCCCGATTTTCATCGTCTCACCCTCTTAAAAGGCCATATATATTACCAAGCTCGCGCCGCACATTGGTGTCCGCATAGAGCTGTGCCTTTTCATATCCGGCCTGTCCCATGCGACCGGCCAGCTCGCCATCGTTCAGCAGCACTGCAATTTTCTCCGCAAACGCGTCGCTGTCCGCAGGCGGTACCATATAGCCGGTCTTCTCCGGCACGATCAACTCGCGGTGGCCCCGGTTGTAGGAGGCCACCACAGGCTTGCCCAACAGCATCCCTTCCACGATGTTCATCGGCAGTCCCTCGCGGTAGCTGCAAGAAACGATCACATCCGCGATATTGGCATATCGCTCCAGATCGGTGCGGTAGCCCAGAAATTCTACATATTCCTGTAAGCCGAGCGCCGTCACCTCTGCCTGTAACTCCGGAAGTGTCGGGCCATTTCCCGCCAACAGTAGCTTCACTTGCGGTTGCTGATTTATCAGAGATTTCATTGCACGAATCGCTGTGATCTGGTTTTTGTTCGGCAGTAATTCGCCTGTGCAGAGCAACAGCTTGTCATCTTCTGCATAGCCAAGCTCGCACCGCAGCGCCGCGCATTCGGCTTCGGACAACTTACGATACTTTGCAGAGTTTGCACCGACACCGTGAATGCGCTCCACCTGCGTGGGAAACTTTGCCGAGGCAAGGTCATAATCCTCCTGCGTGATGGTGATAAGCTTATCCGTATAACGGCACATAAACTTCTCCACCGGATACCAGATGAGCCAGTTTTTCTTTGGCGCGCCCTTATAAAAGTGGAAGCCATGAGCGGTATAGAACACCTTGGTGCCGCGCTTGCGGGCTTTTCGTGCAGCCAGCCGTCCCAAAACACCGCCCACCGGCGTGTTGCAGTGGACAACATCGTAACTGCCCTCGTCAATGATCTTTTTGAGCTGTTTGTAGGCTCCAAGATTTTTCGGTGAAAACGGTGACCGCTGGAACGGCACGTCAAAGACCCGCTCCACAAAGTCCAGCTTCAAGCCGTTCTTTTCGGCAAGGTTGTTCCGTGCCGCCACATGAACTTCGCAGCCGTGCTCATGCAGCATGGCCACAAGCGGCCTGTGAAACTGACAGATATGCGATTGTACGGTGGCAACAAGTAACACTTTCATATTATTCTCAAAAAGGCAGAATCATATTGGCTGTAAAAATGGCATTTAGGCAAAACGCTCTGAAAGCGGTTTCGTGCTGGTTTACAATCCGGATTCCCATGTCATAGAGTTTCTGGTTCAGCACTTTTTTTATGGCTAGATGATGCTTGTCCGATATCCTATCGATGAGCGGAATCCTGAACAACATATCGAGGAACTTGCGGTTGTTGTAGATGATTGTAATATCAGAATAGAACTTCATTTCACTGATATTTAAACCGCCCCAGCTTCCCCAGGTTACTTCGTTATAATGCACATCCGCCGGCGGATACTGTTGAGGAATCAACTCGTACTCGTATTCCTTAATGTATTTGTCAAAAAGCCGATCAATTTTATGTGCTAAACCTCGATTTAAGATAAATATTTTGTACAGATTCCGATAAAGCTTAGCGGACAGTGGCGGCATTGTTTTTCTGCCATAGTGCTTATACCAGTATGCGCGTATTGTTTCGCTGACCCAGCTCTTTACTTCAACATCCGCAGGCAAATGATCTGCAAGATAGATTCTCTTCCTAATTTCGTTTTCGGGTGTCTGCGCAATGTACGCGTTGTTATGAAGAATGATTTCACGCTTAATTTCATAATCTGCCAACACTGAAGAATCAGTAGGGATATGATAACATTCCCATGGGACATCAAATTCCGCAGAAATTTTCCTTGCCGCCTCGCAGTCAATCGATTCCTTCTCTGCTGAAAGATAGCTGAATGTATGGAATTGGTTATATATCCCATTTGCTGCCGCAAAGGTCGTATTGCTGTCGATGCCGCCCGTCAGTGATATCCACGGCCTTTCCCATTTCTCGCCGACTAATATCATTCCATTTTTCAGAATTTTTGCGGCCTCACGAATTACCTCGTCATATTCCTTTTCGTTTTGAACTTGCTTCAATTCATCAAGTGGATAAAACCGCTTATGGCATATGTTTTCCCCTGTGAAAGAGTACTTTATATTGGGGACTATGCGTTTTAGCTCTGAAAACGGCGTTAAATCAGCACACAGATAAGGACCCATGACACGTCCATACCATTTATAGTGTATCAGTTCTTCTATAAACGGCATCATCTTTAGGTCAAGAACGTCCGCTACAAGCTGAGCATGTGATGTGAGGTAAAACTTTCCGTTTATAACTCCGGCACAAGCCGACTGCATGCCAGACGGATCGGTCAAGAAGCTGACTTTATCACCATCTATGAATCCGAACACAAAGATTCCGGTTAATTCACTGATTACATCATAGAAATCGGAGTTTCCCAAATGTTCAGCAATTCTTTTGAGGATATTGCTTTCTGAAATTTCCATAGTAAACGGATTATACGCATGCCCGAACAGGAAAAAAATCCGTTCATCCTGATCAACCCAGTAAAAACCAGTATTCCTATGTGTCCATACACAAAAGTTCCCTAATTTTGTACACTTCCATTCGCCAAAGAATGGAAAACTTTTGCCGTTTATGCTTGATTCATCCGTCATCAAAAAGCCACGGACGAAGAGATATTTTCTAAGATCTGCCCTATTCTTTAAAATTGATCTCAAGTCATTCATCCCAAGTTCTCCTTTATCGTCTCCCACAGCCTTGCCCGATTTCCCTCTCCCACAAAACTGTTATGCGGGGTCAGGAGCACGTTTTCCATTTCCCACAGCGGGCTGGTTTCGGGCAGCGGTTCTTCCTCAAAAACGTCCAACACTGCGCGGCCGCCGCTTTGCAGCCACTTGGTCAGCGCAGCTTCGTCTGCCAGCGCGCCGCGGGCAACATTGACGAACACCGCGCCATCATGCAGGCGGCCAAAGATTTCCTCGCTCACGATGCTGCGCGTCTCCGGCGTCAGGGCGATGCAGCACACCAGAATATCACAGGCCGCCGCAGTCTCCGCCAGCTTATCCAGCGGCAAAACCTCGTCAAAATCCGGCAGCACCCGCACGGTGCGATTCACGCCGGTGATATGGCAGCCAAAGGCTTTCAGCCGCTTTGCAATCTCGCGTCCTACATCGCCGCAGCCAAGAATGCACACCCGCTTGCCGGACAGTTCCAGCAGGCCGCGATGCTTTTCCCATTTGTGCTGCGCCTGATTTGTTGTAAAAAAGCGGCTCTGCTTATATAGCTGCAAAATGCCGCAGACGGCAAACTCCGCCATCGGAACGCTGTACACGCCCGCGGCGTTGTGCAGCGCAATGCCGCGCGCCCGGATATCGTCCAGCGGCACACGGTCAAGCCCCGCGCTGGTAAGCTGGATGAGTCGCAGGCTCGTAAAGCGCTCGATGGAATTGTAGAGAAACAGGCCGTTGCACACGACCGCCTCGTATCGCTCCGGATAGTCTACCGGGGCGCGTTCGTCGCCATGAACGAAGGCCTTGTGCCCAGCGGCTTCCAGCGCTGCAAGCTCCTCACTATTCAGTTGAAACGCGCCGGTCACGAGAATGTTCATGCGTTCATTCCTCTCACGATTTTTTCCACGCAGGCACAGACCCTGCGGTGATTCTCCTCAAATTGCTCCTGCGCCCAAGCGGCGCAGTTCCGCTCAACGCAGCGGATATCCGCTACACCTTCTGCAAAAATGCGCTGTATCTCGTCCATGTCCGTGATTTTGCCTGTATTGCAGAAGCTGCGGGACAGGATTACATACTGTGAACCCAGCCGATAGTGCTCTCCGATAATATATTCCGCCGGAAGCGTCCCCGAACCGGGACGGCCTACGCCGCCAAAACCGTAGGGAATATTTGCTTCACGGAGCTCGGCGCAAAGCCTGCCCACCGTACCGTCCGTCAGGAGCTGGAACATGAATTTCTGATGATAGCACAGGTGCAGGTCGTTGAGGCCGATGTGCATCTGGTCGATGCCGGACACCTTTACCGCCTCCGGCAGATTGTCTGCCGCCGTATCCGTTTCCAGCAACGGCATGACCTTTGCACGGCCATCCACCATGCTAACAAGCTGCCGCAGATCGTCCGCCGTGCGCCACATGGGGAGCATAATGACGTCCGCACCGTTTTCAATAGAAGCGTCGATCTCCGCCTGAGAGTTGGGATTCAGCGGATTGATGCGCGCCATGATCTCCGCGCTGCCGCCGATGGCTGCGCGAACCTTTGCAATATCCTCCGGCACATGGTGGGACTGCACCGTATCCATCCCGCCCTGACGCTCTGCCTTTCCCAGCACCTCCATGTCAATGAAGATGCGGTCAACGCCTGCATCCGCCGCGATTTTCGCAACCGCAGGATCATTTGTGATATACATGAGTTTCAGCATTTGATCTCCCTCAGACCGTCGCGCCGGTATTGACATTATCCTCGTTGCGCAGGACCTTGAACACGGTCATGAAAAGGATCTTGATATCCAGCGCAAGTGAGACGTGCTGCGTGTACCAGACGTTCATTTTAATGCGCTCGTGCCACTCCACACCCTTGCGGCCATGCACCTGCGCCCAGCCGGTGATGCCGGGGCGAACGTCAAACATATGAAACTGTTCTTCCGTGTACTGCTCCACCGGCCAAGGGTGATAGGTCAGCGGCGGGCGCGGTCCGATAATGGCCATATCACCGACAATAATATTGATGAGCTGCGGAAGCTCATCAATGCTGGTTGCCCGAATAATCTTTCCCACCTTTGTCACGCGCGGGTCGCCATTCCCGCTGTAAACTCCGCTGCCGGTATGCTCCGCACCGTCCGTCATAGAGCGGAACTTATAGATGGTGAAGACCTTTCCATGCAGGCCCAGCCGCTGCTGCTTGAACAGCACCGGCCCCGGAGAAGAAAGCTTGACTGCGAGTGCGGTTATCAGAAGCAGGGGTGAAAGAATAATTAAAGCAATCAGCGAGAGAACTGTATCAATCAATCGTTTTCCAAATCTTTTATACATGGTATTTCATTCCTGTCACCCTGCCGCGGCAGTGCGCCAAGCAGGGGAATTTCAAAGCATCCAGCAAATCACAGTTTCCCACGCGAAAAACGTTGGGATTAAGCCATTTTTATTACTTAATTATACTACATATGGATAAAAAACGCAATGCCTAACATAAGCGAAAAAGCGTGCTGATTCGTCTATGAATCAGCACACTTTTCCTCGTTCAGCAGATCATTTTCCGGTTGCACATGCTCCATTCATGTGATACAATGTTATTCAATAAAGCAAGCGCGAAATTCACTGCGAGTGGTAACACGGCGAAGAAAGTATGGCTTGCTTGGAATGAAGGGTATCAGATGAAAGAACCGGGGAACAACGCAATCCAGCTTTTCGAGGATCAGAAGATCCGCGTGGCGTGGGACGCGGAACGAGAGGAATGGTACTTCTCCGTCGTGGATGTGGTCGGCGTTTTGACAGACAGCCCCGACTACAATACCGGGCGAAAATACTGGAATAAGCTGAAACAGTGTCCGAAAGAGGAAGGCAGTGAACTGGTGACAAACTGTCACCAGTTGAAAATGCGGCGCGGTTGCCGGAATGGACAGAGCACGCCGAGAAGACCACAAATAGGGAATGAATCCAAGCTCAGCTACCGAGAAATTCTCGGAAACTGCCGTCCACGGGCGGCATACATCTCCGAATTTGACCGGGAGATGTCAAAATACTTAAAGGGCGGTGAGCCAAATTGATTGAACGCTTTGACATCGCGGGCTATGCCCGCATTTCCGTGGATGATGAGCAGGAGCAGAAGAACATCTCCATTGAAAACCAGAAGGCCATCATCGAGGACTATGTAAAAACCCATTTCCCCGGCAGCACGCTGACGTTTTTTGAAGACCGCGACCGCTCCGGCTACACCTTCGAGCAGCGCGAGGGCTATCAGGAGATGCGCCGGGGGCTGATGCGGCACAAATACGACATTCTCATCATCAAGGACTTTTCCCGCTTCTCCCGCCGCAACTCGCGCGGCCTCGTGGAGCTGGAAGATCTGCGCGACGCGGGCGTGCGCATCATCTCCATCGGCGACTGCGTGGACTTCCCCAATGACGACGACTGGCTGAAAATCCAGTTTCAGTTCCTTGTGAACGAAATGCCCGTCACGGACACCTCCCGCAAGGTGCGCAGCGTTGTGAAGCGGCGGCAGAACGACGGCGAGTGGATCTGCGCCGCGCCCTACGGCTATCTCGTCACCGAGGACAAGCAGTTTGAGATCATCCCCACCGAGGCCGAGACCGTCCGCAGGATTTTTGACCTCTACAGCAACGCCGGTTGGGGTTATAAGAAAATCGCCAACTACCTCACCGACGAGGGCGTTCCCACGCCGCGCATGTCCGAGCGGATGCGCAAGGAGGCAGCGGGCAAGAAAACCAAGCGGGAGGCCAAGAACGCGTGGGCCATCGCCACGGTGCAGGGCATTCTGGACAACGATTTTTATATCGGCACGCTCCGTCAGGGCAAGTACACCCGCGCCAAGATCAACGGCAAGGATATCAAACGCAACGACGATGAGCACATCGTCATCGAGAACCACCATCAGGCCATCATCGACTACCGCACCTTCGCCATCACCCGTGCGCTGCGGGAAAAGCGCAGCCGCAGCAACTATCGCGGCGTCAAGATCAACGACAACGTGTACTCCGGCTTTTTGCAGTGCGGCGACTGCGGCAGTCCGCTGTTCGCCATGAGCCGCAGCGACTTAGCCCCCGCCTACACCTGCGGAACGTATCACCGGCGCGGCCTCAAGGGCTGCACCAGCCACCATATCCGCGTCGATAAGCTGGACGAGCTGCTGAAAAGCTATGTGCGCAAGCTGGCGGACAGCTCTGCCGCCATGCTGGCGCAGCTCAACGAGGAGCTGAAGCGCGAGAACGAGCAGGTGGCGGAAACGGAGCAGTCCGCGGACAACCTCGCCGAGGTGCTGGCCGATCTCACCGAGGAGCTGAAGGTGACGAAGCGTCAGCGCATCCGGGAGATTATGAAAAAGCCCGAGCAGGAAGCCTCCATCGAGGCACTGTATGACGAGATGGAAGCAGACCTGCAAAAAAAGATCGACGGCATCCACCACCAGATCGACCTGCTGTCCGACAAGCGTAACACCATCATTCAGGTCAACCGCGTGGCCAAGACCGCCATCGACGTGTTCCGCGATATTCTGGAAAAGGACAAGCTGGAGCGGAACGATCTGGAGCTGCTGATCGACAGGATCCTCGTCTTTGAAGATCACCTGGAAATTAAGCTCAAAACCGACATCGACACGCTGCTGCGCTGCGGAACCCTCCCCGCGGAAACGGAGGACGCCGCAAATTTTAGTGAAGGCACGGAAAATATCGAAAACACGCTGATCCAGTCCTCAAAAGGCCACGAGGACAAGGTTTTCCGTGTCCATGTTATCAGTAACGGCGACCCGTTGGAGATTTACACCACCCGGGAGGGGGAGGTCATTTTTAAGAAATACTCCCTGATCGGCGGGCTGGAGGATTTTGCAGCACAGTTCTGCGATGTGCTCAACCGCAGCAGCGGCTTTACCGCCGCCGTGACCGACCGGGACGCCATCATCGCCATCACCGGCTCCGGCAAGCGGGAGCTGCTGGGCAAGCCGCTGTCCGACGTCCTGGCTCAGGTCATGGAACAGCGCAGCATTTATCAGTATCAGGGTTCCGGGCGGCTGCTGCCCGTCTCCGACAGCAGCGACCGTTACACGGTGGCTGTGGCGGCGCCTATTCTCTGCGAGGGGGATGTGCTGGGCCTGGTGCTGTTTCTGTCGTCGGACGCGCAGATCCCCGGCGAGGGGGAGTACAAGCTGGCCCAAACCGTATCCGCCTTTTTGGGGCGGCATATGGAGACGTAAACAACAATGCCGGAGGCGGCCGCCTCCGGCATTGTTCTTCTTGGTTTACTCGCCCAGCTGATCGCTGACCAGCTGCGTCAGGGATTCCACAGCCTCCTTGGCGTCGGGACCGTCGGCGATAAGGGTGATGGTGGTGCCCTTCACGATGCCCAGGGAAAGAACGCCCAGCAGACTCTTGGCATTCACCCGGCGCTCATCCTTTTCCACCCAGATGCCGCTCTTGAATTCATTGGCCTTCTGGATGAAGTAGGTGGCAGGACGGGCGTGCAGACCCACCTCATTGTTCACGGTAACTTCCTGTGTAAACATTCCATTGCACTCCTTTTATGAAGCATTTTCGAAAAATGCGGGGACATACTTCTCTCACACTATAATATTATACCGAATCGGTGAAAGAAAGCAATGTCCAAAGCTACAAATTCTTTAAGTAAGGTCTGAAAAAATGTTTGACCCTTTTGGCGGAATCCACAAACCGCAGTCGTTATTTCAGCTCAACGACTGTGACTCCGGCCTCGCCTTCGCCATACCGGCCCAGTCGGAAACTCTTGACGGCCTTGTTCCGCTTGAGCATTTCGTGAACGGCCTTGCGCAGAGCGCCGGTACCCTTGCCATGGATGATGGTCACGGTGCCCAGCTTGGCCATGACGGCGCTGTCGATATAGTTCTCCACCACGCTCTCGGCCTCCAGAGTCTCATAGCCCCGGATGTCCAGCTCCGAGGCGGCCCGGGATTGCAGATTCAGCTTGGCGCTGCCGCCGGAGGCCGGCGCGGCGGGCTTTTTCTTGGGCTGGCCCTCCGGCAGGCGCACCTGCTGGGCCTTGACGGTCATCTTCATCTTTCCGGCCTGCAAAAGCAGGGTGCCGTCGTTGTTGACGGCCAGCACCGATGCGGCCATCTTTACACCGGGCAGCTCCACCAGGTCCCCCACCTCAATGGGACGGCTGGGAGTATAGACAGGCTCCTGGGGCTGGTCGTGGATGTGCAGGGCGTCCTGGGCCTGGTTCAGGCTGTGCCGCACGGCGGCTTTGGCGTCGTTGAGCTCCTGGAAGCTGAGCTGCTTTTGCTGCTGGCGGCGCAACTGGTCCAGCTGGGCGAAAATTTCGTCCGCCTGGGCCTGGGCCTGACGCACAATGCGCTTGGCCTCGGCCTCGCCCTTGGTGCGGGCGTTGTCCTTGGCTTTTTCCATTTGCTCCCGGAACGTCCGGGCCTTGCGGGCGTCCTCCTCCCGCTGGCGCCACAGGCGGTCGGCCTCGGCCTGGGCCTTCTCCAGCCGCTGACGCTTTTCCTCCAGCTGGGTCAGCACGTCCTCGAACCGGACGGAGTCGCTGTCCATCTGGGCCTGGGCCGCCTGGATGACGGATTCGTCCAGCCCCAGCCGCCGGGAGATGGCGAAGGCGTTGGACTTGCCGGGGATGCCGATCAGCAGCCGATAGGTGGGGCGCAGGGTCTGCACGTCGAACTCACAGCTGGCGTTCTCCACCCCCGCCGTGGTCATGGCGAAAGTTTTCAGCTCGGCATAGTGGGTGGTGGCGGCGATCAGCGCCCCCTGACTGCGGGCGCTTTCGATGATGGCAATGGCCAGGGCCGCGCCCTCGATGGGGTCCGTACCGGCTCCCAGCTCGTCAAACAGCAGCAGGCTCTGGTCGTCCACCTCCCGCAGAATCTGCACGATGTTGGACATATGGGCGGAGAAGGTGGACAGGCTCTGTTCGATGCTCTGCTCATCGCCTATATCCACATACAGTTCATCAAACATACCGATAACGCTGTTTTCACTTGCAGGTATCATCATACCGCACATTGCCATAAGCACAAGCAGGCCTGCGGTTTTGAGAGAAACCGTCTTACCGCCGGTGTTCGGACCGGTTACGATAAGCGATGAATAATCATTTCCAAGTTCAAGCGAAATAGGCACGACCTTATCCTTGTCTATAAGCGGATGCCTTGCCCTTATCAGATTGAAGCAAGGCTTGTCGGTTATAACAGGGGTCACTGCTTTCATCTTTGCGCCGAGATTTGCTTTGGCAAAATAAATTTCGAGCGTCAGCACTATCTCATAATCGTTTATCATCGGCTCGGCAAAGCTGCCGACAAGCTCCGACATTTCCTTTATGATACGCTCGATTTCCTTTTGCTCCTCTATCTGAAGTACCCTTATCTCGTTGTTGGCCTCGACTACCGCCATAGGCTCAATGAACAGAGTTGCTCCAGTTGCGGATGTATCGTGTACAAGACCGCTTATCTCGCTCTTGTATTCGGTTTTTACGGGTACGACAAATCTTCCGTCACGCATTGTGACAAGGCTTTCCTGAAGATATTTCTGCGTTGACTGACTCTTTATCAGCTTATCAAGCCTTTCTCTTACGGCAAGACTTTTACGCTGTATCGAACGGCGTATTGCCGCAAGCTGAGGGCTTGCACTGTCAGCAAGCTCTTCTTCCGATATGATAGCGTTGGTTATCATATTTTCAAGGTGCTTGTTTACGCTGAGCTGCTCGAAATATTCGGTAAGCGAGGTCTGAATGCCGCTGCACTGTGAATACCAGTCGTCAAGACCGGATACTTCACGCAGGAACATTCCTATATCCATAAGCTCTCTCAGCGACAGCGATGAGCCTTGCTGTGCCCTTTTTGCGCCAAAGCATATATCCTTTATGTTATAGAATTTCGGCGTACCGAATTTTGACGACAGCGTGAATGCGTCATCCGTCTTTGCTATTTCCGTTCTTACCGTGTCTATATCGAATGACGGCTTTATCTTTTTTATGCGTTCCCTGCATACATCACAGTATGCGTTTTGCGAGAGCAGGTCAAGAATCTTGTCCAGCTCCAGCTTTTTATAGTCTTTTTTCATATTTATATCCTTTATATCTATGTTTCGATTGCGATATTTTTATAATAATCAAGTGTGGGAAACGATCTGTTAAGCTGTGCCAAAAGGTAGAATTCCGCAATTGCGGAAAACAGCTTTTCGTTTTCCTTTGAGATTCTGAAACGGTACATTTTGTCGGTTTCGGAATATGCGACATATCTCAGCGTATGTAAAAGCGTGGGGTTAAGAGCGAATACATTCTTTTCTACAAGCTCGCTGTGTTCTTCAAAACAATCCGAACAATAGATGATACCCTCAACGGGTAAAAACATCATTGTTTCGCTCTTGTAGGCTATACATTCCCGACAGGCTCTGAGATCGGGCATAAATCCTATCCTTGAGAGAAACCTGAACTCAAATATCGCTTTTATGAAACGAAGCGGCAGCTTCTGCTTTTCAAGCTGAAAATATGTCATGCAGGTAAATCTCAGCAGATCTTCATGCTCCTCCTCAGATGTGGCACAGTATTTTATTATATCGGCAAAATATGCCGCAAGCGACAGTGCCTCAATATCCGCAGATATATTATAGAAACTGCATATCGGCTCTGCACTGTTAAGCGTATATCCTTTACTGCTGCGGCTGACGCAGAACGTTGCATAGCTGAAAAGCGATGCGGCACCCGAATTCTTTCCGCCTATCTTCTTTGCGCCGTGCGCCATAACCTCTATCATTCCGAGCTTGTCAGTGAACAGGTCAAGAAAACAGCTGTTCTCGCCTATAATGCGCTGCCCGATAACAAGCCCTTTCAGCGTAATAAGCATTGAACAGCTACTCCTTTTGATTATATATCAGTCGGCTTTAAGTCCGAAGTCGGCAATGTCGGATTCTCTGTTTCTCCAGTCCTCTTTTACCTTTACCCATATCTGCATATTGACCTTACAGCCGAAATAGTCCTGCATATCTTCTCTTGCCTCAGAGCCTATCTTTTTAAGCATTAAGCCCTGCTTTCCGATAATCATGCCCTTATGCGACGCTTTCTCGCAGACGATGACTATGCCTATATCGACAATCTCCTTGCCGTTGGGCTTCTGCCTTACCTCCATCGTTTCAACATAAACGGCTGTTCCGTGCGGAATCTCCTCGTTCATATTTCTGAGTATCTTTTCACGGACAATTTCCGCAAGCCATACCTTTTCCGCCTGGTCGGTCGGAAGCTCATCGTCAAAATAATGCGGCGACAGCTTTACATATCTGTCGATTACAGGCATTATTTCTTCAACGCCTATCCTCTGCCTTACGCTTATCGGAATTATCTCCTTGAAATCATACAGCTCGCTGTATTCCTTTATAAGAGAAAGAAGCTCGGACTTGTCCTTTACTAAATCGACCTTGTTTATAAGCAGAACGACATCTGTCTTTCTGTCCTTGAAGCTGTCGATAAGATTATGCTCTATCGGAGAAATTTTCTTGGTAGCATCTGCCATCATAAGTATCACGTCAACATCGGTCACGCTCTCTCTTATGGATTTGAGCATCTGATCCGACAGCTTGTTCTTTGCTTTATGCATACCGGGCGTATCTATGAACACATACTGCGTTTCGCCTTTTGTAAGTACGCCGTTTATTCTTGTTCTTGTTGTCTGCGGTTTGTCGCTGACAATGGCTATCTTTTCGCCTACAAGATAGTTTGTAAGTGTGGATTTGCCGGCGTTAGGTCTGCCTGCAATAGCCACAAATACCGATTTCGGATTATTCATTTTTCATCTTTCCTTTGATATTTCTTTTCTTTCCTTTCGCTATAAACAGATACGAAAGGCAGGCAAACGCTGTCAGCATTGCCAGATTCCATATGTCACCCGTAAAAAACTCAAATATAATCTTAAATTTTTCAATATCCCAGAACAGTATCACGCCGATTATCACGGCCGCAACAGCCGTTACGAATACTGCGCCTGCGGCAACGTCTTTTCCGACCTTTGCAAGCGCCGAGTAGCCCGGTGAAACCTTGTCGATGACTACCTCTATAGCTGTATTCATCATTTCGGCGGAAATAACCGTCACGCAGGTTATTATCAGCAATATGAACTGTTCCTTTGTGAAATTATAGAATTGCGACAGATACAGCACACACATTGTCGCAACAATGTGTATACGCATATTCATCTCATGACTGATACAGAACCATATTCCTCTTGCCGCATATTTAAAGCTGTTTCCAAGTCTTTTAAACACTTTGACCTCTTTTTATTCCCGTGTGATCTTAAGGTTGTTCAGCACAAGGTCCTGCAGTTCAAGCATCACCTTTTCTCCGTCGGGATCGTCCTCGTGATCGTATCCGAGAAGATGAAGTGTTGAATGCGTGGCTAAAAAGCCGACCTCCCTTACAAGAGAATGGCCGTATTCTATCGCCTGTGCGTGTGCCTTCTCCATTGAAATTACAATATCCCCGAGCATATAAGCACCGTTTTCGGGATTTACGTCATACTCGTCATACGCTCCGAGCGGAAACGATATTACATCGGTGACCTTGTTCTTGTCACGGAACTCCTTATTGATGCGTTTTATCCGCTCGTTGTCAACAAGTGTTACCGATACGTCTGCGTCACCGACAAAATCGGTAACTCTCAGCGTTTCTGCTATGCACTTTCTTATAACGGTACGAAGACCGTTAGGTACTTCTATTGCTTTCTGGTTGTTTCTGAAGGACATATATATTTTTGGTGTTTTCTTCTCAGACATTTTTACTTTCCTCATTTAAAAGCGGTCAGCTTTTCTTTCTTTCATTGTACTGCTCATAGGCTCTTACTATATCCTGTACCAGCCTGTGACGCACAACGTCCTTTTCTGTAAAACGGTTGATGGCGATGTCTTCGATATTCTTCAATATCTTTGTCGCCTCGACAAGTCCCGAACGTTTTGAATCAGGCAGGTCAATCTGGGTAATATCGCCCGTTATGACCATCTTGCTGTTAAAGCCGAGTCGGGTCAGAAACATCTTCATCTGTTCGGGAGTCGTATTCTGCGCCTCGTCAAGTATTATAAAGCTGTCGTCAAGCGTTCTGCCTCGCATATACGCAAGCGGAGCGACTTCTATACATCCTCGCTCCATATTACGCTGAAACGCTTCAGATCCCATCATATCGAAAAGTGCGTCATACAGCGGACGCAGATAAGGATCGACCTTGTTCTGCAGGTCGCCCGGCAGAAATCCGAGCTTCTCGCCCGCCTCCACAGCAGGACGTGTAAGAATTATACGTTGCACCTCGTGTGCCTTGAACGCTCTTACCGCAAGCGCTACGGCAAGATATGTCTTACCCGTACCGGCAGGACCTACTCCGAACACTATGGTGTTTTTCTTTATGCTGTTTACATATTTCGACTGACCGACCGTTTTCGCCTTTATCGGCTTTCCTGTATGGCTGACGCAGATACAGTCCGCAGTAAGCGTCTGTACCTCCTCGCCCTTTCCCTCGTTTGTCATAGAAATAGCGTATCTTACGCTCTGCTCGGTCGGAGTTTCGCCTTTTTCAACGGTTGAAATCAGCGTTTTTATTACCTGCTCTGCGTTATCCACAGCGTTTTCATCGCCTTTTATGCGTATCTTATCGTCACGGGTGAATATCGAAACCTTATATTCCTTCTGAATAATGTTGATATTGTTGTCAAAGTCACCGAAAATAAGGTGAATCCGGCTCATATCCTGAATGCTAACAGCTTTTTCTGTCATTTATCGTGATATATTCCTTTCAAATCCTGAAATTCATCTGTTTTATGCTCTATTCTATGATATTATACCACATTCCGGGCTTTTTTTCAATACAATTTTACGCTAAATCAATATAAAACAGTAATCGGTTGCTTTACGCCGATATTACGCTCCAGCTTATATTTCACTGTCATTCTGATACCGTTTTCTTCCGTACAGACCTCTCTTTCATCCGAAAGTATCCTGCACTGCGAAAGGAAATTTTCTTCATAATCCTTTTTCTGCTTTTCAAGCTGTGTCATTATGTCACGGGCAGTATATCTGACGGTTTTCTCCGACAGCCTTGTGTAAATTCCCCTTTTATATCTGTACGGTGTGTCTGCACCGAGAATGCTTACATTATATGTATCCTCGCTGTAGGTAAAGCCGTCCATATTCTCCGCTTCATAATGCTCCCACGGAAGCGGCAAGGCAAAAGAGCCGAACATCAGATATGTTGAATAATATTTCTCGTCCGTTTTCACGCTTCGTGTCTGCTCAAACGGAAGAAAGAATTCTTCCGTCTGCTCGCACTCGGCTTTTAGCAGTCCGTCTGCGTGAACATATACGATATGTCCTCCGTTATCGTTGACAGTACCGCTTATGATAAGCTGACCCTTTACTATGCCGCTTCCGACAGTGGTCTGCAGCTTGCCCTTATATATTTCCGTATAGATAAGCTGACCGTCAAAGTCGCTTATTACGTTGCAAGGTGTTTTTATCGGAATCTCCGCAGGCTCAGGATCGTTTGTTTCAGCAACCTTTACAGACACCCTGCTCCCCTGCCGTTCGACCGCTACCCATGACAGCCTGCCGATTTCAGCCATTGCAGATTGCTCGCATACCCATTCGTCAAAAGACTTTCTGCTGCAGCCGGGCATAAGGCCGTTTTTCTCCATCACGGCACATATCTGTGTGTCGGTGACCTCGCTGTTTCCGATAATGTCTATCCTCCATACAAATTGCGACAGCAGGACTATTACAGCGCAACAGCACAATGCGCCGGTAACAAGCCCCCATCTTTTCCTTAGCGGCAAAAGCCTGAATATAAAGCCTTGCCTTTCGGTAACTCTGAGTCGTATTCCGTGTTTTCTTGCTATCCTCGCCGTTTTAAGATAGCTGTACGGCTTTATGACAGCCGTAAAGCCGTCTTTGCCCTGACATATTTCATATATCTGAATATCGTTTGTTATAAGCTCGCTTATAAACTTCTCCTGAAAACCGCCAAGCCCATTTATCGTGATATATGCGGCAAATGCTGCCCTTGCTTTTCTTCTCTTCATAATTCCTCCGCTTCGCCGTGATTTGCCTGTTCAAACCCGACCGAATGTATTTTTCCCGATATTTTCACGCTGTCGTAACCGAATGTCTTGAATTTCAGCCCGATACCGATAATCCTCACTATTCCGCACGGAATCTCAAGTTCTATTATATTATCCTCGAATTTCAGTATTTTCCTGCAACATTCAAGCTCGGCACTTCTGTTGTCCTTCAGCGTGATAAACGAATGCTTGCGTGTTTTGTTTTTAAGCTGTTCATATCTCATTGCTAACTTATCGACGTTCATTTTTCCGCTCTCCTTTCATATAATTTATATGCAGGTACAAGCAAAAAAGAAGTGAGGGATAATTATAGCAAAACGTATCAGACAAGCGACAATCTGTGTTTTATCGGTAATCATATGCGTACTTCTGACCGCTGACAGCAGAGGAACGTCCGACACGGTACGAAGGTGTATCGGCACCTGCCTTGACAGCCTTATACCGTCGTTATTCTGCTTTATGGCTTTTGCCACGCTTATTATAAAAACCAATATCGGTGAAGTCGCGGCAACGCCTTTGTGGTACATAGCAAGATACATTTTAAGGCTCGACAAAAAGACCTTCGCCGTATTTGTTCTCAGCCAGATAGGCGGTTATCCTGTCGGTGTAAGGCTTCTGAGCGAGCTTTACGGTAACGACCCTGACAATAGCCGCAGTTACTCAAAGCATTTATGCTACTGCTACAACAGCGGACCTGCCTTTGTTACGGGTATAGTGGGGATAGGCGTGTATAACGATGTAACAGCAGGGATTATTGTATTTATATCCTGCCTTACTGCAAATTTCCTTGCGGCTGTTGTAATGAATGTCAGAAATACCGCTTTCAAGCCGTACAGGACAGAAATCGGCTTTTCTTCGTCCGACATATCGGCTTCTCTTATTTCAGCGGCAAGAGCAATGCTGAATATCATTTTGCCGATATTGCTTTTCAACTGCGTAACGGAGCTTGCAGGATATTTGCTGTACGCCGTCTTTAATATGGAGATACCCGCCTTTCTTAAGGCGGTAACCGAAATAACGAATATAAAGACAGACGGCGTTATTTTCTCTTTGCCGATAACCTCTGCGCTTATTTCATTCGGCGGATTCTGTGTAATATATCAGATATTCTCTCTTGCGGATTTTGCGGTCAATAAGCTGTATTTTATATTTTCGCGAATATTGATATCGGCTGTGAGCGCCGGTGTGTGCTGTCTTATACTGCAGATAACGGGATATGAGCCTGCCGCCGATGCGTTCGCTTATGCCACAGATATACTGCTGACAGACCCCTTACTGCTTATGTGCATAGCGGCAATGACATTCATTTTACTGAAAAGTACGGAAAAAATGAAGAAAATATAAAAAATTTTAAAAAAGTACTGGATTTATTTTTAATGATGTGATATAATTACTTTAGATATAACGGCAATAATATGCAGTGAAATTTCGTTAGGTGGTGTTTTATATGAAAAAGAAACTGTTCGGCAACAATATCAAGCCTTCCTGCAAGTACTGTGAGCTTGGCACCGCTATGGGTGATGATAAGATACAGTGCTCAAAGTTCGGAGTTGTAAAATCTTACGATTCCTGCAAGAAGTTTGTTTATTCTCCTCTCAAGCGTATTCCCAAGAAGGAGATACAGCTTGCAAATTCGGATGTAAACAATATCAATTTCTGATGCGTGAAAGAGAATAATAACTTTGATACGGAACTTGTTTTAAATGAGTTCCGTATTTTTTATTATACAAATTCACCTGAGCTTCTCGGCGTTTGCTTTATAATATGATTAATATTGAACGCACTTTGCACAAAATGCGACTGTTTCAAGCAGAAAAATACATTGTGGTTTTTCTGCTATGGTGGTATAGTATAAATTAAGTTAAACCAATAAAAAATTAATTGGAGGTATTTTTTATGGTAAATTTAAAACGAATAATGGCAGGCATAATTGCAGGTGCAACTGTGGTTTCAATGGCTGCCTGCTCAAACAGCACCACAGACAGTACAACGACATCTTCCGATACCGAAACAACGATTGATGACGAGATTGAAAATCCGGTCAGCGTTGGCGATATAAGTATTGACGCAGGTGAAGAAGTAGAACCCGCAGAACTTGAATATCTCGGTGGTTATGATATAACAACCGCAGGCGATGTTAAGCCGGCATACAAATATTTCTCGGAGAATTACGGCTGTACAATAAAATGCACGTTAGTCGGTTCTATGCAGATTCAGGAAAAGCTGACTACAGCTATTTCTTCCGGTGAGTCACCTGACCTTGTTGACTATTCAGACGACACTTTCCCTTTACTTATGTCAAAAAATATGTACACACCGCTTGAAGAATATATGAATATGTCAGCACCTCAGTGGGCAGGAGTTGAGTCGTATATAAACCAGTACAAGTGGGGCGGAAAGAATTATTACTACCCCTGGGCTTATAATGTTTCCCCAAACTTCCTTGTATATAACCGTGGCGTTTTTGAGCAGATTGGCATTGAAGATCCCAAAGAGCTTTACGACAAGGGTGAATGGACATGGGATACAATGACGGATTGCATCAGAAAGTTCATTGATTCTGATGCTGACGGCAACAGAACAGGCTTATACGGTGCGACTGCATATTCAGCTCAGTCGTTTATAAACAGTACCGGTACGGCGCTTATTTCAGTCGGAGCTGACGGTAAGCTGGTGCAGAACTTCAGCAACGCAAATGTTGACAGAGCCGCTAACTTTATGCAGACGCTTAAAAACGAAGGTCTTGCATCGTTCCAGGAAGGTGTCATAGATGTTGACACCACACCTATCAAGGAAGGCACAGCGGCATTTCAGGGCATGGGCGAATGGATTATTTCAGGCTATGCAAAATTAATGCAGAAAGATGATACGCTTGATTATTTCTTCGTTCCATTCCCCAGAGATCCGGAAGCTGATGAATATTATTATTCAATGTCTACATTCGGATATCTTGTTCCGGCAGGCTCAAAATATGCTAAACAGGCGTCTGTATTTATTAACTGTTGCCGTCTTAGCTTTACTGATGAAGATCTCAGGGCTACAACAAAAGGCAGTATCATGAGAAACAAGAAGTACACCGATGAAATGTACGATTTTCTTATGAGCTTCAAGGATATCGACAACTTACATGCTGTAATTGATAACCCTTACGGACTTGACGAAACTACAAGTCAGATAATCAGGGATGTTCTCGGTAATACACTGTTTGAAATGTACTCAGAACAGTATCAGGGTCAGACATGGACGCAGATGCGTGAGGCAAGCCTCGGCACGATAAATAAGCAGATAGAGTATTATAACGGTCTTCTCTGATAACATACTAACATACAAATAAAACAGCCCATTGATCATTATATCAACGGGCTGTATTTTTATGCAGTCAAATAGTTTCTTTTATAAAGAATACCGCC
>OLSL01000700.1_pt1 | contig 35462 bp, 37 predicted proteins | sample 1672511 | NCBI WGS metagenome assembly OLSL01 (sample SAMEA3136694, study PRJEB25190) | human gut metagenome | biome: human gut; feature: human-associated habitat; material: faeces | place: Austria | collected 2013
ATTTGTTCTTTTTGTGCTATTTTAAAATAGGCTAACGCCTGCGTGGAACTTTACCGAATTCACCCCACGCATAAATCTACACAAAAGGATAGTTTCATTTCCTTAAATGAACGAATAAAAAGGGCTGCTTTTTCGTCTGAGCGGTCTTTTTTATTGCGTTTCTGTTCTATTTGTGCTATAATAATTAACAGATAACGATCACCTTTCTATGAACTCTGGTTATTCAATGCACGCACACGAGTAACCAGGGTTCTTTTTTATTGACTTAGAATTTTTCTCATGACTGTTTCTGTCTGCTTTGAGATTTTCCAGATCGGCTCAGAATTAGCCCGGAACATATTCACTAGCAGAGTTTGAGTCGCAACATATGCGTTTATAGAATCGCCCAGCTCTTGTTTTGCAATTTGGAAAGCTTTCTCAATACGTTCGCGCGGTACTTGATAATATTTTGAAAATTCAGTTGCCAAACATCCAACAATTTCTTGATCGGTCACTGCAGCCCCTCCTGTTTGCGCCCCGGCACCATTTCGGCACCGGGAACTTAATTTCTTAATCTTCTGGCTCTGTTGTTTTCTGGTTCATACAATTGGAATAATTTTTTGCAAAATACGCCGCCGCACTGTTCGTTCCATTAGATTGAGCTGTCACATGAACACCATCAGCATTTACAAGCTCAACAGGTTCTTGATCTGCCTTTTTCTGTTTGTTTGCTTCCATTTCAGCAAAGCCTTGCTTACTAATGCGGCTGATCCGAACGTCTTCAACTGTTTCTTTCTCATACTGCTGTTCATATCTGTTTAAAAAAGTACCTTCTGCATGTACACGAATCTTCATACTTGTACCATCACGGCCTGTTCCGCCATTTTCTTTCCCGGTCAGTTCCCCAGTAAATTTATCAATGACTTCACTTGCTGTTTTTGCCACTTCATCTAGCACCGCATTTGCCTTTGCTTCTGACGGAACATTTAAGCGGAATCCGTTCTGTTCTGCCATCAACTGCACTTTTCGAACACAAAATTCCGATCTGCTCTTCATTGCATCCTTACAAAAGCTGGCCAGTTCATCTTCTGTAAGTTGCACCTCGCTTTGGCTGATAATATTCATCTTATTAAGCAAATCAAAATCAAAGTAGCCCTTTATGTACTTGTTAGCGTTGCCCCTTCTCCGATCTGCGACTGCAGCAGCCAATTTTTCCCGGTACATATTTCTGGTAAATTCAAAATGTTTACCATATTCTGCATCCAAACTTGCCAATTCTTCCTTTAATGCCGTTGGATTCAGTCGAGCCTTTGCAGTCTCAATCTCTTCAATTTTTCGATTTGCCAAACCGTCCACATCGCCCTTAAAATCCTTCATAATTCTTCGAATTTCATCAAATTTTCCCATCCCTTTATTCCCCTTTCACTTCTGGTTTAAGAACTTCAACTGCAGTTGCAACAACTTCCGCACAGCCATAACTCCGACGTGTGCAAAATCCCAGTTTTACGAAATGCCCCGGTTTAACTTCCATATTCTCGGACAGACCAACTTTTGCTGATTTTCCATAAAAATCAATAGTCAAACTTTCAAAACAATACGGCATTCCATCTTTACCAATTCCACTTTTTGAATCTCTAGCTAAAACTTTAAAATATTTTTTTTCTTCCATTTTTTTCTAATCTCCTTTCAAATTAACTTGTCCATTTTTGTGGTGATAATATAAACTTCTGGCGTTGCGGCTCTGAAATGATGTATTTGCTCATGTCCTCGCCCTGCTCTATCAGCTGTGCTTTCGCCTTCTCAATTTCCGCAAGTGCCTCTGTTTCAGATGTCCCCAACATTGCGGCAACATCTCGCACGCTAAACAGTTCCTGGACACCAAGCTGTTGTCCTAACATCATCCTGGTGCCATGAAACACCGCCTCGACACTCAAATTATAATTTTGAATGCCGTCCTCCATTAGCCCAGTCAAAAACTCTCTCCCTACTCCATACACAGAGTAGGTTTGCAGTAGTCGGTCGGTTGCTTCTTCGACTGTCATTTTTCTCAATCTCCTTTCTAGCCTAATAAATGCTTAGGTTTGCTCTAATCTCTGTTAATTGGTTGCTTATTTCGCTTAAATTTCGTGGTTTCTGTGTTCAATGGTAAATTGTCCATCTATGCTACAAAAGCCGAAATTTGAACGTTTAATGCTTATTATTGTGTGAATTGTAGGGGTGTGACGAATTTCGTCTAAGCAATTCCAATTTTGTGAACTTTGACTGTCCGAAAAACGGACATCCAGAATATTTCAGTCCCTTTTTGTTTTTTTGAAAAATTTTGAGGAGGCTTCATATCAGGAGCCCTTTTTATTTGTTTGACTGGAAGGGTAGGTTATTCAGCCCATGACGGACTGCATATATACCCCTCCGGGGGCGTTCCTGCTGCCTGTTCATAGCTGATTTTTCAGCCATGAAAATGTATTGCTTTTCTCGGAATAAATCATTCTCACACCTTGAAATGCCCTATTTATAAGGCTTTGTGCCATCTGTCATGCACGATTACGACAATATTTGTGACAATCTGGCAGCAGAACACACAGGATCATGCTAATCGCCCTAATCTACAAGCTACAAATCATAAGCTCAAAGATTGACCGCAAGGCTTTAGCATTCGTCACCAAGGACGAGGAAACCAACCATTCTGACGAGGTTCGGAAGATTATTCCGAATGGTTCTACCGCCTTTTTTTACGTGTCAAGGTGTGTCGTTTTTTTATCCGTGATGCCATGCGTGCAAATTGTCTTTTTTAATGTGTCGGAGTATTCGAGCAGGTTTCTTTTTTATCCGTTATGCCATGCCCTGTTTTCTTGTTTGCCTCAATCGTTTCTTGGCTCCACTTCATAAACCCATTATCAAGCCTATGCTTTCCCGGTTCTGCCCTAATTTTTTCCATCCTTGCTCCTTTCTTCTAGTTCGCTAACCACCGACAGCAATAAACTTTCAACAAGCTTCTGCTGTGGTGCATTTTTATACTGATCGTGCAACTTCTCACACTCCTGGTCAAGCTGCTTCCAGCGTGGCTCGTCCTGTTGCTGGATACCAAAATATTTTTTATGTAGCGTCCAAGCTTCTTGCCAAATTGAAAAATATTCTTGCTTAAAATCCAATGTTCTCCTTTCCTCGACACAAGGTCGAACCTTATCCGATAGCCTAATAAGAAGAAATCCCTTTCTTACTCCTTATGTGGCGTACTTACTCCACCACCTGTCACAGACAAACAGGGGGAGTGAGTGAATAAACGTCAAATCCAGTATTTACGCGGCTTATGCTTACTCCGCATTGTGAGTGAATAAATAAGCTATTTATTTACTTACTCACTCACGTTGATGAATAAATGAAACCCTTATAAATAAAGGCTTTCAGCCTTATTCACTCATTTAAAATTTTTCTCTATGTACGTTGTTCAAGTAAATAAGAATAAAACGCCTTGTTTTGTCCAAAGCCTTCTGATTTTCCAGCAAGTTTTTTCTCTTGCCTTAGCTTTGTTTTGGCTCTTGCTAAACTTGATCGGCTTATGCCAGCTGCACAAGCGGCTGCATCTAATTCAGAAGTCAAACGTTTACCATTTCGCAGATATTCCACAATAAACTTTTCAGCATCTTGCCGCTGTGGTGCCTGTCTATTCTCGAAATCTGCTTCTCGAACAAAATCCGCATCTCGTTTATCTGTGTACTCTTCTAAATGTGCACCAGTTTCGTTGATTGTAAATAAAGCCGTTTGCGATAATTGTCCGTAATTTGATTTTTCTTGAGACAGGTAACGCACATCTCCGCCTGGTACATTTCCGACAATTAACACACTTCGACTAATATCCCAGATATCGGAAGAATCTGAAATCCTTTTTCGTCCATATGCACCCACCCTTTTATTTGTGTGGCAAATGATTAAAAATGTTGTCCCGAATTCCTCGCCCAATGCTATCAGTGGATTCAGACACGACCTCATTTCGTTTCTTTGCGACATATTAACATTATCTGGTACAAAACTTTGAACTGGGTCAAGCACTGCAAGAGCTGGTTTTGTTTCTGCGATAATGTCCTTAAGTAGTTGCGAGTTAAATTTTATTTCGGCAAATTTAGGATTTTTCAAACTCACAGAAAAAATATTCTTTAAATCTGCCCCCGACTTTCGCAACCTTGCACGCAAAATAATTTCAATGCTATCCTCGCTCGAAAAAAACAATACTTTTTGCGGCTTCGCTTGAAAAAACTCTTTCGGCGTTTCATCAAAAAACACTTGCTTCCCAGAACTAATTGCAGCTGCCAAAGCGCACCAAACACTTGTTTTTCCAGAACCACCATCGCCACACATTATACAGATTTGTCCTTTCGGTAAAAATCCCGGAACTAACCAAGCGGCTTCTTTCTCGGTTATGTCCGCTAAATTGATAAGTAAATTCTCTTTTTCTGCCATTTGTAAATCACCTTGTCTTGGCTCTCATATGGCTCTCTCGACTACATCACCTTTCCTAATTTTTTAATATATCTCACACAGCAAATCTAGCAGTCCCCGGGCTGCAGTTAACCGATTCTGACAAGTGCACCACATCCATGACAACGGTCTGCAATGTTCGCCTTCAAGAATTGCCTGATAAAAGGAAGATTCTGCTTTTAATCTGTCTACTTCCATTCTCCACCGCTTTTTTTCCTGTTTCTTGGCTTCAATCTGCTGCAGCCGGGCTTGCTCCTGCTGGCGTATCAAATCCCGGCTGTGCTGCCTGTCGGGCGTAATCAGTCCAAATGTTGATCTAATTCCCTTTAATGCCGTCCAACTATCGCAGCCTTTGATATGGCCCCATAGCTTTATGCAATCTCCACCAATGCCCCTGCCAAAATCATAGAAGCTGGCGCTTTCTGGATAAATTTTAATTGACGCTGTTTTTTCACCCGGAAACTTGTACAAATGCCCCTGCTTCTTCAGTAAATAATCAGCTACTGTTTCAATATCGATTTGCCGTGATACTGTTTCAAAATCTTCTCTCGCTCCTCTCATCTCCTTTCTCCATGGATTTTTTCATCTTATGTATGCAATTAATGCGCGATCTGCGCTGATTTTTCTCAGAAGTATTTGATTTTCGTAAGTGTTAATGAAATTTTAAGAATAAATCTGTTCGACATAATCTAAAAAAACACGCTTATTAATGCGGTAACATCTTCCGATTCGTCGAACTGCATTTGCCTCCTCTGCAACCTTACGAATTGTAGAAACTCCCAGGTTGCTAATTTCCGCCATTTGACTAACAGTGACAAGTTCGCCTTGTGCATTTCCAAGTTCCTTTTTATACATTATTGTCAGCTCCTTTCTGTTGTCCTGTTATGACTTTATTATAGCAACACTTGACGTTTTTGTATAGACCTGTTACATTATTATTATAGACAGTCTATTTTCTTTAAAATAACAATTATTAAATGTCTACATAGAAAGGTGATATACTATGGAATTTCAATTTAATTCGTATTCTTCATATTATTACGTTTTTTATGTTCCCTTACCTAACAGCATATATTTAAGTGCAAAAACTGTTAATTTTGGTTCGTTTGTTACTTCGTTTCTATCGTTAAATTTAGAGAAACTTGAAAAAGAACTATTTGAATGCGAAAACAGCCTTCCATCTGATTATCAAGATTTTATTATACAGGTAAAAAATTACTCTAATAGCAAATACTATTCCGCTATTAAAAAAGTACTTGATAGTAATTGTGAATTACCGTATCTATCCACACTCCTGCATGAAGATTTAGAAGCCTGTTATGATAGTTATGAGTTGTCAATAGCCCAGGCTTTCGAGGCAAAAAAAAATACTTTTCAAGATATCCAAAATGAATTAAGATATAATATTTTAAATGGGCACTTCCGCGAAAATTCAACTTTTAATGAATTAATCACTGAAGGTGTCCAAAATAAAATTGAAGTTACTTTTAGTCGACCTAGCGATATTGGAAATGGTGATTCTGGAATTTGTATGACTTATTCATTGCATGATACCATTTCAATGATTGCTCTGGATTGGATTAATGTTTGTGATTTAGGCTTTCCAATAAAACAATGCTCCAACTGTAGTCGTTTCTTTATTCCAGATAAACGATCAGATGAAATATATTGTAATAGAATTTATAGGAACGGCAAAACATGTAAAGAATTGGGATATTCATTAAAAATAGCTGGCGATCCGTTCAAAGCAGCATTTACAAAGGCTCGAAAAACTCAACATGCAAGAATACGATATAATAAACATATTAAAGACTATAAAGAAAAACATTATGAACCGTGGCTTCAAGCAGCAACCCAGGCAAGAGATGAATATAAATCAGCAAACAATATTGAGGGATTCAAAAACTGGATAGAAGAACACAAAAATGCTTTCTAATTCTCATTCTTCCAGGATAGAAAGGCCCGGCACGCTAACCGCACCGGGTAAATCTTTTTCCCCTGTTCCAATTTGTTCTAACCCATGCTATACTAAATATGTTGTCCAACCGATACCCGGCAACGGGAGGAGGTGATCTACACGGATATTATAATCTCTTTTATCATCTCCTTAACGGCTGGTGTAGCCTGCCACTACATCATCAAATGGCTAGACGGAGACGAATAGGACAACATAGCCTAGTGGTTTCTTGTCCACTATAAATAAACAAGAAGAAGCCCCCAGTATTCGCAGTACTGAGGGCTTCACTCTTTTTGTCTACATGGATTTATAATCTCTTTTGCCTACGGCAATTATAGCATATGCAAATTTGGAAATCAATATACCAACTCACTTGAAATCTAAGAAAATTTCCGCTGTTTGTCGTAAAATTGGCATAAAACTGTATTTTGCTAGTTTTCTATATGTTTCTAAATACTGTAAAATCAATGGTTGTAAGCATTCACACAATAAATATGCTATGTTTCTTTCCATAACACAACGTCCAATTTTAGCACGCATTTTACCAAATAGCAAATTTATTTTAAAATTGTTTTAAAATTTTCCTTTTTTTGCTTGCAAAATGTAATTTCATCTGTTAGAATATGAACTGTTGAAAAAAAGCGTCAAGGAGGTGCTATCATGGCTAAATGCGCAATTTGTGAAAAAGGTGCTCATTTCGGAAATAATGTGAGTCATTCCCATAGAAGATCCAATAAGATGTGGAAATCAAACGTAAAATCCGTTAAGGTTAAAACTGAGAACGGAGCTAAGAAAATGTACGTATGTACTTCCTGCTTAAGATCCGGAAACGTTGAAAGAGCCTAAGTAACACCCGCCCTCACAGAAATGTGAGGGCTGTTTTTTTATAAAAATAAGAGCAAAAAAACAGGCGCAGAAAGGATTTCATTTCCTTCTACGCCTGTTTTATTTACAGAATAGATGATATCCGCACATCAGACACAGAGCTGCGGCGATCAGAAGCGCTATGGTCTCAGACACCAGAAGTCCGATCACCATCCCCAGTCCGATAAAAAACAGCATAAACCCAAGAACTTTTCCCATATCTTATACAGTCCTGTCTCTTTGGTTTAGTATATTTTATGCAGGGAGACCGCTTCTGAACACTTTTGCAGATTTTCTCTGTCTTCTGACCTGCAAAAACACATTCCAAAATCCTGTTTCACTTTCACTGGATTGAATCTGCAAATTGCAATGCACATCTTGCAGGTGTACTTTTGCTTACTCTTCTTCAGAGTCTGCAGTCTCAGCGCTGTCACTTCCGCCAGGTGCGAAGCGGTTTACAAAATCCGGAACCATATCCAGAACTTTGGTCAATCCATCCTGGTTCTTTACGTTGACAAGCTTGGTGGTTCCATTCTGGATCACCAGCACGGCACATGGAGTCATTTTTCCGGCGAGACCGCCGCCTCCGTTGTTCTTCTTCTCTCCTGCGAAAGCTCCGGCACCTACGCCAAAGGATACGTCCACCAGCGGAAGTATAATCGTATCGCCTACGTGAATGGCGTCTCCCACTACCGTCTTGGCAGCTACAAAGCCATCCATTCCTTTAAACAGGGAGCTTACTGTTTCTTTGAAGTTGTTTTCGTTTTCCATTGTTTAGTCCTCCTTATGCTTCCATCGGTTGATGACGTATTTTACATTTTTATTGATATAGATCTCAAGTGCCGCCTTTACAAACATAATCCCATAAATCCGGCCTTTCAGAGATATATTTCCTGTGAGCTGGTTCTCCCCGTCAAAAAGGGGAGTGACCTGAATTCGGTTCTGATGGAATGGGAATGTCATTCCAAGAACCGCCAGAACTGTTCCTGTAATGGATGGATCATCACAGCCAAAAGTAACCTGGCCTTCCACTTTAGTTGGAAGTACGTGGTGGATCAGGCCTTTGGCATCTTTCCATACCAGGGCGATTGCGGCTTTGGTTTTCTCATTTCCAAGAAATTCCTTCCACCAGTCCAGCTTGCTTCGGATTCCGGCAATAGTATTTCGGATGTGCCGAATCTTCCCAAGGATGCCTTTTATAAAAGAAGTGATTTTCCTCCACAATGCCCCTGGAAGCCCTATGATCCTGGTTAGTATATCCCGGATACGGGTAAATAAAACCGGAAGTTGGCTCTTGCCGGACTCTGTGTTGACCGATTCCGAGGTTTCTCCCTCAATTACTTCTGGCACTTCATCTGCAACATCTTCTGTATTCGCAGCTTCCGGTGATTTCTTCTCGCTGACCGTTATTCTTACAATATCCGGTGATTTTTTCTCCGGCATTTCCCTTGACGGCTCCTGGCGAATTGGTTCCTGCTGTTCTTCTTTTTTCCTGGATTCTGCTTCGGAGCCTTCTTCTGTTCTTTCAGCTTCTGGTTCCGTTGTTTTCTCATGCGGCAGTTCTGATTCCTTTGCCGGGATTTCCTTTACTTCCGCTTTCTTTTCCGATGACTTCTCTGGCTCAGAGCGTGTTCGTTCTTTTTGTTTGCTGGACTTTTTCTGGTCATCTGCGGCAGCCTTTCCACTATCGGCAACCGGCTTCCCACTCTTTGCGCCAGTCTTCCCGCGGCTTCCCTGCCCCCGGCTTTGGCTTCTGCGCCTTCCACGCGCCTTGCGCCGCTTTCCAAGTCCATCCAGCCACCCTCGGATCTGATCCAGTGAAATCCCAAACAGGGTAATCACAAGCTTCTGCTCTCCGTTCTTGAAAAAGAACCGGACGCCGATCGCACGAAACAGCCAGCTTACCCTGGCTTCGATTTCGGCTTCCTTAAAGCTGTCGCCTTCCTTCGCGGCGGCCGCACTGTACCGCACCGGGCAGAACAGAACCAGCAAAACCGCCAGCAGCACAAGTCCCAGCAGGATTCCCAGAAGAATCAATATAAACTTTATGAGGATCCACAGTATATGTAACATGCGCTCACCTGTTCTTAAAATATTCTTTTACCTGAAATGCCCCTGTCTCACCGTAAATATTCTTCACGATATCCACAGCCAGATCAGTTGCTTCATCTTTGCCCTTCGCCATGCCGATAATCTCCGGACACTTGGCATAATAACTCTTCTGGATCAGCATATAGGATGGAATGATCTCCAGAAGATTTCCCGGATTCTCAGACAATGTGACAAGATACACGCCAAGTGCAACCTTGCCTGCATCAATGCGTTTCTTCGTCTTCTCTGCGTCCTTGATTCCTTCCCCAACATAATAGTCTTCCCGCCATTTCAGCATATCTGGTACAACACTCCTTTGTTATAGAATGATTTCCCTTTCTTCCCAAATTTAAACCAGTAAACAAAAAATGAATCTTATGTTTGCAAAAAGGCTGCGTAACAAGACTACGCAGCCTTTATGATTGCATCTTCGCATTCCTCAGAAATACTTCTGCTGCCGATCCCATAATCCGGCACTTCTAAGCTCCAGATATTCCTGATATGCCTTCTCAACAATCTGCTTCTCATTTGCAAAGCGGAGCAGATGGTAGATTTCGTGGAATTTATAGTATCCTGAATCCACGAAAAATTCCTCTCTTTGAGGCTTGCTATGATAATTATCCGCCGTCATAAGATACCAATGTACCTCTTTGTTGACCATGTCCTCCGGCACTGTGAAATTATACTGGCTCTTTCCCACATATTTCACAATGGAGGCTCTCACATCAGCTTCTTCCTTGACTTCCCGCAATGCGGTCTGTTCATGGGTCTCTCCGGGCTCTACGGTTCCTTTGGGTAAAACCCAGCCCTCGTAACGGTTTTTGTAAGACTTATATAACGCTAGAATCTTACCTCGATGAATTACCACACCGCCACAGCTCGTTGCTTCTATCATGCTGCAATCCTCCTGTAATGCGTGTGTTTTCTAAACTGTTTATAGTATACCTCTTTTTCAGAAAACTGGCAACAGGGAATCTTCGTTTACAAAAAATATATTATAATAATTACAGCATCTGTTATTTGTTTGCATAATATGCATCAAAAATCTGGCCTGCGATGGGCACAGCGGCCTCACTTCCGGAACCGCCGTTCTCTACGATCACAGCTACCACAAGATCCGGGTCGTCCACATTGGAATAACCGATGAACCAGGAATGGCTGTGGCCTTCCTCATCAAATTCTGCGGAACCGGTCTTTCCTGCCACTGTATAGCTTCTGCCGGAAAGGGATGAGGCTGTACCGGAATCTACAACCTGTTTCATCAGCTTACCCAGAAGATTGGCTTCGTTGGAGCTCATCAGTCTCTTATAAGGAACAGGCTCTGTCTTTTTTACCGTGTCATTGCTGTCATTGACAACCTCATCAATCAGATATGGCTTCATAAGCACACCATCATTTGCAATAGCGCAGGTAATCAGAGCCATATGCATAGGCGATACAAGCGTATTTCCCTGTCCGATGGCAGTCTGCATAATAAGAGGCGTCACGGATTTCTTGTCCAGTGAAAAGCTGCTGGTCCGATAAGCGTTCAAGGGCAGGCTTTTGTTAAACAGAAGATCCTCTGCAGTCCGGCGAAGGGAAGCACCGCCCAGATCAACTCCGATACTGGCAAATGCACAGTTACAGGAATTGGCAAAGGCACTGTAGAAATCCTCCTGTCCGTGAACTGTATTGTGATAACAATGAATGGTATGATCCTCCAAGGTAATACTTCCCTCGCAGAGATAATTGTATCCCTCAAAGGTTCCCTTGGTTCTGAAATAGTCAAGGGCTGTAACCACCTTAAAGGTGGAGCCGGGAGGATATGCACCATTGGTAGCACGATTCAAAAGGCTGCTGTCATTCTCATCATTTACGAGCGTCTGCCAGTTCTGTGCTATGGTATTGGGATCAAAGTCAGGCTTGCTCACCTCCACAAGACGCTTGCCTGTGGATGGTTCAATCACCACCACAGCGCCTCTTCGATCTCCAAGGGCATTATATGCCACATTCTGAAGATTGGCATTCAAGGTGGAAATAACCGTATCTCCTGTGTTCTTGGTATTCAAAAACTCATTCTTCAGCTGGGTAAGGAAAAAGGAGTGAGAGGTCAGCAGCGTAAAATTCGCCTCTGACTCCAGTCCGCTTTTCCCATTGGAATCATAGCCCACAACATGAGAAAACACGTTGGAATAAGGATAATTACGTGTCTCAGTCCCGTCCTCGCTCACATTGGTCTGCGCCAGCACCTGACCGTCCGCAGACATGATCTTGCCGCGCACCACCCGGTCAGAAAAAGAATCCTGCCTGGTGTTGTAGGGGCTGTTAATAAAGTCATCGCTTTTGATGCCGTCGAAATAAATCAGATACCCGATCATACTGATAAAGATGATCCCAAAGAAAATGGAAACAAAGGTATACTCTTTATTTCTGGCTTTGCGCTTTTTAGTAATCTCTTTCTGCCGCTGCTTCAGCAGCTCTCTGTCTCGCTCTCTTCGCCGCTTCTCGTCGATGTCTCTCAATTTCTTCGTCCTCGTCCTCTCTATAAATATACAGGCCCTGGATAATGGCAATCATCAGGATCATACACATAATGGAGCTTCCTCCGTAGCTTACCAGCGGAAGGGTCACACCTGTCATCGGAATGAATTTGGTAGCTCCGCCGATGGTGAGAAATACCTGGAATGCATATTCCGTGCCAAGTCCAATGGCGATCAGTTTATAAAACGGATTCTTAATCTGCAGGGCAATCTCCACAATGGTAAGGAAAAAGCTCATGCACACAAGGATCAGGCAGATTGCAAAAATACCGCCCAGCTCCTCGCAGATCGCACTGAAAATAAAGTCATTCTTTACAACCGGAATTTTCTCCGGGGATCCCTGGCAAAGTCCCATGCCAAACCATCCGCCGGTCCCGATTGCAAACAGAGACTGCACGATCTGGTATCCCTCATTCTGATATACCGCCATAGGATCCTTCCAGGCGCTGACTCGCTCCCGCACATGTCCGAACAGGTGATAGGCGATCACAGATCCCACAGCGCCTCCTGCCAGTCCGATTCCCAGATAGACCGGCTTCCTGGTAGACACATAGATCATCACCATGTAGGCAACAAAGAAGATCACCGCACTTCCCAGGTCTCTGGAAAGCACCAGGATTCCCACGTGAAGACCAGCCACCACCGTTGCCAGAACTACTTTCTTAAAGGTAACTTCCCTTGCAAGAAGGGATGCCATAAAGAACACAAAAGTAAGCTTGATCACCTCAGAGGGCTGAATGCCCATAAGGGAAAGCTTCGCACCATAGCTGGTCTGGGCCAGCACAAGAACGGCTGCCAGAAGGACAACGCCCACGCCTGCATAGATCCAGGTAAGGTCCTTCAGAAATTTCATCTTCCGGATCATAACCGGAATCACCAGTGCTACCGCACTTCCGCAGGCAACGATCAGAAGCTGCTTATTGGCAGAAGCGATGTCCAGCCTGCACAGCATAATAAAGCCTACGCTGAGCAGCATGCACATATTATTCAGAAGAAGCATGGATGCATTCTTATAAATCCTGCGGTATAAAATCAGGATCGCCGCGAAATACACCATCATCTCCGCATAAAATACTGCCACCTTAAAATCAAAGGTTTTCAGAAATACTACCAGAAACGCGGTGAAATCCAGAAAAAAGGTAAGGGAAATCTGGGTCTGCAAAAGCCCTTTCCTGTCGGATGCGTGTTTCCCCACCACCAGATAGTAGCACAAAATTGTATATATGATCATCAGTGTAAGGATCACATATTTGGATAACTCAACAACAATATTAATCATACGCCTTTACTCGGCTCCTCTTTTAAAATGACCTTTTGTAAACTCATATTCCCGGGATACCCTGCCTTCCCGATAGGCAGCTACAAAATCTTCCAGAATCTGCTGTGTCTGTCCGGCACTCTCTATGGTAAAGGACAGCCGCACGGCAGATACTCCAAGCGCCTTCACCTTGTCCGCCTCTTTTAACAGGCCGTAGGGAAGACTGTTGTAGATGATATTATAACAGGGGCCTTCCGGCTTTGTATTTCCGGTTTTCCAGGGGTGACAGTAACAGACTACAGGAAATTCCTTGTCATAGCGGTCCTTCAGAACCAGCCTGTCCTCCTGGCGATTGCAGCCTGTAGTGTTCTTGCGGACACACTGGGCGCTGTGCATCAGGGGAAGCCTGCCGTATACAATCACCTCGCTGCCAGCATTTTCCCTGTGGCGAAGCTCCTTCTCATTTAATTCCAGGGGAACGGTATTTCGAAGTATCTTCTGATTTTTCCAGAAATGAATGGCCTCATCATTCCAGGTATAAAGGGAATGATCCAGCACGCATTTCTCAGAAAATCCAAGCTCTGCCAGACGGCTGTAGGATTCCAGGTTCCGCACCAGAAGACCTGTCATGCCTTCTTTCAGCCATTTCTGGATCTGGTCCAGATAGCCCTTGGGCGGATTTCCTCTTGTAATGTGAGGAAGGGAAAGGTACATCTCTTTGCCCTGGGAAAGGCCTGCCTGAAGGTATTTCTCCATCAGCAGGTAAGGCAGGTAAATGCCCTGGATTCCTTTTTCCCGGCAGAGAATCTCTGCTGCCTCATCGGTTTCGCAGGAAGCGTAGACTGGGATTGCTCCTTCTACACCATAGGAAACGTAATTTGAAGCCGATCTTTCTGTACTGCTGGCAGATTCTTCTGGCTTCATCTCCGCTTCTATCATTTTTTCCGCTTTATCTCTTCTGTATTTCTCAAGCAGCTTCTCCTGCAATTCTTCCAGCGCCTGGTGACGGGCCTCATTCAGAGTCTTCATCGGGACAAAAATGCTCTCTCCCATCTGAATATCCAAGCCTTCCCAGACAAAAGGCGTATTTCCAAGCTTGTCCATCTGCTGGCGGATGCGTTCCTCGGTTACAGGCTGGCTCTTGGCATACTGGACTTCTCCAAGAAATGCGGCAGCACTCTCGCCCCGGCATGATACCGTAAGAAACACAGGGGATTCCGGGAAAAGACTGAGCTCGCCTTTTATGGGCTCCTTAAGAGTCTTCGGCTGCAGGGATACTTCTCCGGTCTTTTTCTCATTGGTAAATGCCATCATCTGGGGACCGTTTCCCATCTGGTAATATCCTGTGCAGGAACCGCCGCGATTAAACAGGTCCAGAAGATATTTTCTGTCTTTTTCGCTTACCTGGTAGTTCTCCTGGCCTTTTTCAAAAAGAAGGTCCAGATATTTCCGGTACATGCCTGTAACGCCAGCTGTGTAGGAAGGCTGCTTCATTCTTCCCTCAATCTTAAGGGAAGTCACGCCAGCTTCGATAATCTGGGGCAAAATCTCAATGGTACAGATGTCCTTCAGGCTTAAGGGGCAAAATTCCCCTTTGCCGTAGTCCCGGGTCTTAAAGTTCTTCACCTGGTAAGGAAGCCTGCAGGGCTGTGCGCAGCGTCCGCGGTTTCCGCTTCTGCCGCCCAGAAGGCTGCTCATCAGGCACTGGCCGGAGTAGCTGTAGCAAAGGGCGCCGTGCACAAAGGCCTCGATCTCAATAGGGCTTGCCTGATGCATCCGGGAAAGCTCCTCCAGGGAAAGCTCTCTTGCGGCAACCACGCGGGTGGCTCCCTGCGCTGCCAGAAACTTCATGCCTTCCGGACCTGTGACCGTCATCTGGGTGCTGGCGTGAAGGTGAAGTCCCGGAAATTCCTGCTTCAAAACCGCAAACACGCCCATATCCTGCACGATCACCGCATCCAGTCCAGCCTCATAGTATGGCGTCAGATAGGCAATCAATTCTCCTTTTAGTTCTCTGTTCTTCAATAATGTATTGACTGTAAGGTAAAGCTTCCTTCCATGAATGTGGGCCGTGTCAATGGCCTTCAGAAGCTCTTCCTGGGTAAAATTCTGTGCGTATGCTCTGGCCCCGAACATGGAACCGCCTACGTAGACGGCGTCTGCGCCTGCCCCAAGTGCCGCCTCAAAGCCCTCGTACGAGCCTGCCGGCGCCAGCAACTCTATATTTCGTTTCAAAGTATTTCCTCCAATTCCAGATTGTGGTTATAAAAGAGAAAAGAGGAATCACCTAGGCAATCCCTCCTGCTTTTTACTTCAGCATTTCATCCAGTTCTTTTTCCAGTTCCTTAACCTTGCCTTCCAGAAGATTCTTCTCGTCCAGAGCTTCCTGCTCGTTCTTCTGTGCTTCCTCGATCTGCATGCGAAGGGAGATCAGCTCATGCTTCAGGTCATACATCTCCTGATCCTTCTGCTGCAAGTCCAGTTCATAGGTCTCTACCTGCTTCTTCGCCTTGAAATAGTCGTCTGTAATATTCAGGCTGAGAAGCATATGCTTGGTCTCCATAGGCTGTCTGCCGTATCCTGGCACAGTCTCCAGCTCTCCTATCTTCTTATTCATATATGATGCAACCTGCTGGAAATATTCCTCTGATTCATATCCTCCCAGGGTAATGATCTTACCCCCGATGATCACCTGTGCTGTATTCTTGACCGCCATTCGTTCAAGCCTCCTGTATCTTTTATCAAATTCCGAATCCAATTTCCGGTTATCGGACTTCGTTTTCTCATTTTCAATTATGTAAGCATCCCTATTATAATCGAAAAATGTAGAAAAGTATAGGGAATTTTTACAAAAGTTTGTTTTTTATGTTTCAGGAACAGGAAATCCCAGGTGTTCGTAGGCGAGGGCGGAGGCCATTCGGCCGCGGGGGGTGCGGTTTAAAAAGCCGTTTTTCAGCAGGTAGGGCTCGTAGACATCTTCCAGGGTGCCGGAATCTTCTCCGATGGCGGCGGCCAGGGTGTCAAGGCCTACAGGGCCGCCTTTGAAGTTCACAATCAGGGTGTTGAGGATCTGGCGGTCCAGCTTATCCAGTCCGTACTGGTCTACTTCCAGCAGATTCAGGGCAAAACAGGCCACATCGTAGGTGATCCTGCCATCGTATTTTACCTGGGCAAAATCACGGACGCGCTTTAGAAGACGGTTGGCAAGTCTTGGGGTTCCGCGGGAACGCATGGCGATCTCACCGGCGCCTTTCACGTCAATTTCCACGCCAAGAACCTGAGCGGAACGCATAATAATGGTAGTAAGTTCTTTTTTGCTGTAAAATTCCAAATGGTGGATGACACCGAAGCGGTCACGGAGAGGCGCGGACAAAAGTCCGGCTCTTGTGGTGGCTCCTACAAGGGTAAATTTGGGCAGATCCAGACGGATGGAGCGGGCGGAGGCACCTTTTCCAATCATAATGTCGATGGCGAAGTCCTCCATTGCCGGGTAGAGAACCTCCTCTACCTGACGGTTCAGGCGGTGGATCTCGTCCACAAAAAGGATATCTCCCTCCTGAAGATTGTTCAGGATTGCTGCCATTTCACCTGGTTTCTCAATAGCAGGACCGGAAGTAACCTTCATGTGTACGCCCATCTCATTGGCAATGATCCCGGAAAGCGTGGTCTTTCCAAGCCCGGGAGGGCCGTAGAAAAGGACGTGATCCAGGGAATCGTGGCGCTGCTTGGCAGCTTCTATATAGATCTTCAGGGTGTTTTTGGTCTTTTCCTGACCAATGTATTCGTCCAGGGTCTGAGGACGGAGATTTCCCTCCAGGGAAAAATCCTCTTCCATGACGTCTGTTGTTATAATGCGATTGTCCATTATTTACCTCTTATATTCATATAAACGAATTGTAACCGCTTATGTCTTCACAGTTACATACAAAATTCTGCTTAGAGCCTGTTTGAAAAAGGCTTTCTGCAAAATATACCGCAAAGTGGGGCTTGCAGATTGCGGGAATGATTTTGGGGCACGCTCAGAAATTTTTCAGAGCAGCCTTCAAAATAGATTCTACGTCTACCGCCTCGGCGTCCGTCACCTTGCGCACAGCGCGAAGGGCATCGGTGCTGCTGTAGCCAAGGGCAACCAGCGCTTCCACTGCTTCCTGCTTGGCATCCGTCATTCCGGCTCCTGTGGCTGCAGCTGCTGCTCCCGCCTGTTCGTTGGCAAGCTTTTGCTCGAAGGCCTCTTCCAGGCTTAACTTATCTTTTAATTCCAGGATCAGCTTCTGGGCTGTTTTCTTCCCGATGCCAGGAGCTTTGGAAAGGGTTTTAACATCATCAGAGAGCACTGCGAACCGAAGCTCATCGGCGGTAATTCCAGCAAGTACGCCAAGCGCAGCCTTTGGACCCACACCGTTTACCCCCAGCAGAAGCTTGAACACCTGCAAATCATCTTTATTGAAAAATCCGTAGAGCACCATAGCGTCCTCTCTCACCTGGAAATAGGTGTGAAGCTTCACTTCCTGGCCAATGTGAAGCTGGGCAAGGGCGTTTCCTGTCATATTTATTTCAAAACCGATGTAACCGGATTCCACGATTACAGAGGTTTCCGTGAGATCAGCTACGGTTCCGCGGATGAATGAGATCATAAGTGCCTCCTGAAAATATGTTTTGCAAAATTACTTCCTCTAAAAAAGAAGAGATTAAAATTCTTTGTCATCATACCATATCCCTGAGCAAAAAGCAAACATTCATTCGATTAAAAAAGGAAAATAATAAAGAGAATTAAAAAGGGCGCATTTTACAGTAAAGCATCAACTGTAAAAGCGCCGGGTATTATAATAAAGCTTTATTCTGCCTTACGCAAAACTTTCCCATGATACAGGAACGTACAGATCAAAACCGTAAGCGGCACAGACAGCACAATTCCAAAGCTTCCTGCAAGTCCTTGCATAATAGCGATTCCGATATTATTGGAGTTGATAATCTGCTGGTAAGGAAGATCATAAGCATAATCCAGAAGCAGCATGCTCACACTGCTTCCTGCAAAAGCCAAAATCAACGTATTGCTGTCCGTTCCCATCATATCCCTCGCCACATGCATTCCTGCTTTAAACAGTGCCCCACGGCTCATACTCAGATTCTGGGCGTAAATCTCATACATGGAACTGCACACGGACATTGCCACATCCATCACTGCACCAAGGCAGGAAATCAAAAGCCCGGAGAAAAGAAGCCCTCCCACCTGAATGCCGTTTGTATTCCACAGCGTCATCAAAGTTTCAATATCCGAAACATTGTAGCCTGTGATTCCCGATGCCATGCTGAAAAGCTGGGCGGAAATTCCGGCAATCACAACGCCTGCCACAGTTCCCAGAGTCGCTGCTATGGTTTTTCTTGTTGCGCCGCCAATCATATACATGGTCACCAGCGTAGTGATGAAGCACACAAATACCGCAGCTCCAAAAGGAGAAATATTCCGGTAGATCATAGGCAGATACACGAAGATCACGCAGAAAAATGTGAACACCAGCCCAATGCATCCTTTTATACCCTGACGTCCGCCTATGACGCACAACGCCAGCAGATAAAGCGCCGCAAAAATGTAGATGACCCACTCTCTGTCCTGGGTGTAGACACTGGCGATGGTGGTCTCTCCTGCTACACTTTGCATAACGATTACTTTCATTCCAACTTTACATGCAGCACCGAACAGATAACCGGAGCTGCTGGTTATTTCAAGATCTTCCCCTTTGCGGACACCTGTGAGCATGTGCACCCGCACTCTCTGCTCTCCCACTCTGGTACCGTTTTCTTCCAGATTGTCCTGGAGAATTTCCGTTACTTCTGCTTTTTCGAAGGTCTGTCCCGTGCGGACAACCAGCTCTATTTTGTCTACCTGATTCAAAAAGTAAACAAAAATTCCAAATATAACAATGATCAATCCTAAGATACAGCGCCAGACTGCTTTTTGGGAAAAGCGAAGTCCGGCGTTGTTTTTGTTTTGCATCTGATTCATTTTATTACTCATTTCTATTGCATATTTTTGATTTCTGTCAACTTTTCAGAGGCAAACTTTGTTCACAAAACATTTCGTAAAACATTGCCTTTGAAAAGTTACATCCAGACTGTAATTTATTTCGCAGTCTTCTCGATGGTAAAGGTATCGTCAATTGCCTCAACGCTGCCGTCATCTGTGATCTGATAAGTGTCAATGGAGAATTTCGCTGCATCCATTGTGATGATAGAATAACTTGGAAGCCAGTTCTGGCTGCGGGCTGCGATGTAATCCTGCTGTGTGGAAACCAGCTCATAGAACTTGGAACCGGAAGCGGAGTTTGCGGTCATGTAAAGGGTTCCCTGGGGATCGGTTACTGTATTTCCGTCCACCTCCTCGATGGTGTAACACTGGTTGTCTTCGTGGAATGCATCAAGTGCTGCCTGTGCTTCTGTATCTCCGTCTTCCGGATTTAAAGTAATCTGCTCGCCTGTCTCTACATTTGCAGCATGATCCCAGTCATAATCTGTTCCATCTGCATTCAGACTGAACTCATAGCTCTGATGGGTCTGTCCGTCACCGTAAAGAAGTTTGGAACGGCTGTAGGTGTGGTCATGTCCCTGAAGCACTACGTCAATATCGTTTGCGTCAAAGATTGGAGTGAGCTGTGTACGAAGGATCATTCCGTCTGTATCAGAGTGGTCAAGACCGGAACCGTAAATATCCTGATGGATGGTAACCACACGCCAGGTTGCATCCGGGTAAGCTTTTACTGCTTCCTCGATGGTATTCTGATGCTCTGCTACGTTGTAGTTGTTGGTGTTCAGAACAATGAAAAGTCCGTCGCCATAGCTGTAGTAATAGTCACCGCCAGCTGCTGTTTTTCCATTTTCTGTGTTGTTCGGGTTGTTGAAATGGTATGCATAGTCCGGATTCAGGGAATCGTGGTTTCCGATGGTAGTTGCTACCGGAAGACTTGTAAGAGCGTCTGCGCTTAAATAGGAAGCGTACTCTTCTTCCTTTGCTGCACCTGTTTTGTTTACCTGATCACCTGCGGAAATTACAAAGTTTACGTCTGGATTTTCAGCAAGTGCAGTGTTTAAAGTACGGTTCCAGGAAAATCCGTCGTTTCTTGCGGCTGTGTTTGCAGCACCGTCATCTGGAACCAGCTCTGCGCCGTCCTGGGTCTGGCCTTTGGAAGCACCTACCTGCGGGTCACCTACGTAGATCATTTTTACGGTATCAGTGCTCTTGGTTGTATATTCAACAGGCTCGGTCTGCTCACCGTTTTTCTCAACCGTATAATAATATGTGGTGTTCGGCTCAAGTCCTGTAACGGTTACGTGGTTGTATTCGTAAGCTTTATCGCCTGTGAGATCCTGGTCTACTTCTCCTGAAGTTCCTTCGAACGTATCCAGAGCATCCTTGTCTGTTCCGAAATGAACAACAGGTGTTGCAGCTGCATCTGTCTTTTCACTGTACCATGCGAAATTCAGTTCGGTGTCGTCTTTTCCTGGGGTAAGGGAAACCTTGGTAAAATCAGAAGCGGTCTCATCCCAGTTTGCTACCCATTCATCCCAGCCTGTCTCAGCACCAACAATACTGCTGTCTGTGTAATGCTCGGTGGATGCAAATGCTGTGGAACAAACGGTGGTCATGGCAAAAACAGTTAAAACTGCGGCGATATATTTTCTTTTCATAATAATCAAATACTCCTTTCAGATGTGGGGGAAGGAAACTTGCGGGCCCTTATTTCCCTGTCCGAAAGGAGTATAGCATTCTAGTTTTCAGAAAACAATAGGGTTTCCTGTCATTTGACGCACATTTAACAGGATAATCACATGTATATCCGGTTCTTTTTTTAATTCTTTACACTGTTTACATTGTTTTAACAATTCGTACCAGATTTTATCCCACCTGCTTTGCCTTTGGATAAATTCTCGCCATCCGTGCATCGTCAAAGTGTTCATCTACCCAGCTTTCAAAACTATTGGAAGCCTCTATTCCATTGCTTCTGGTATTATAACGGGCAAGAGCAGCACTGGAAACCACCCCATCAGCAAGCATGAAGATCAGAAGAAGCCAGGTGATGATCTTGCCTGGTTTTACCGGGATTTTCTCGATCAGACGGGAAACTCTGGGGTAAAGGATCTTGAACCATGCCACTGCGGCAAAGCCCCAAAAAAAGCAATACAGAAGATTGATCCTTCCTGAAAGGTTAAAAGGAATGTCGCTGTAATCCCAGAACACCGTTCCAAATACAGCTTCCGTAAACACACTGCAGATGTACTCGTAAGCGCCGCCAAGGAAGGTTCCCATCCAGAAAAGGAACTGTTCGGAGCGGTTTCGATAGCGGTAAAGCAGCGCAGTAACTGCCGCAATAGCAAGTCCCCACACAATGCTGAAATCTCCCCACACCACACTGCTTCGGCTCATCCAATATCCGGCTGTGATCCTGCAGAAAATGGTCTCTGTGATATCCCCCAGAAAGGCACCGATGAAAAACAGAAGCACAACTTTATAAAAACTGCATCCATAAGCAAAAATTTCCGGATGTGCCTCTTCTTTCTCTGTATGCTGCTTCTGCGGATAAGCCTTGGTAATTCGTCGGTTTACAAAATCATCAATTTTTGTTCCAAGCTTCCAGGTCACAGAATCCAGGTTTTTCTCTGTGGCGATCCATCTCTCCGGATTTTTGCTGTGTCCAAAAAGAATCGTCAGGGTAGCTCCCGCATCCACTGCCAGAACGCCCAGAACCACCAAAATCAGGATTCTGCCCAGCAGCTGAGGAAGCAGATCATACACGCTTATGCAAAGCCCGTTTCCAATCTTGATGACAAATACGCCCAGAAGACCCCAGACACAGGAAGTAGGAACACTGATATAACCATCCAGGTTCCATTTCATTTTGCGGTAATCCCACCATCTCTCGTGGTACCACATCTCGATCAAATGCCCTGCAATCCACTCCACCAGGGATGCCACAATGGCAGAGCCGATAAACAGCCAGATGCCTGTCAGTTCCCTTGTAAACGCGGTAATAAAGAATCCGCCGAAGCCATAGACCAGACAGAAAGGTCCGTTAATAATGCCTCGGTTTGCAAATTTCTTCTGTTTCAGGGATGCCAGAACTGTCTCAAGGGCCCATCCTGCAAAGGAATAGACCAGAAACAGCCAAAGTAATTTCCAGATCATATGCGTGTCTCCTCTTTTGTGTGTTTTATTGAAAATCTGATTCAAACATCATATCACACCTATATCAAGAAAGAAAGCCTGACTCCTGTCCGTTCACAAAAAATATCTCTTACAATACGATCTGACAAATGTTCACCATTCCGTTCTGCCAAAACAAAAACCTGCATTTCGGGCAATACACATAAAATTTGCTTTATGCGTCATTCACCCAAAATGCAGGTCTACTCTTATAAATTCACTTTATTATTACTCAAAATACCAGGAAATCACACTTCCCGGATAACTCCTCTCGGGCAAGCTTCCTTACAAGCTCCGCATCCTATACACTTCTCATAATCAATATGTGCACAGAAATTCTCAACGGTAACCGCACCGTTCGGGCAGGTCTTCTCGCACTTCTTACAGCCGATACAGCCAACCTCGCAGGCTGCTGTCACCTGTTTGCCCTTGTCGTGGGAGCTGCAGTCTACCGCCACCTTCTGGGAGTATGGAATCAGCTCGATCAGGTGTCTTGGACATTTTGCCACGCACTTGCCGCAGGCTTTACATGCTTCCTTATCCACCACTGCAATGCCGTCCACAATATGGATTGCCCCAAACGGACAGACCTTCACGCAGCTTCCGAAGCCGCAGCATCCATACGTACAGGCCTTCGCACCGCCGTTTGGCACGAAGGGAAGCATTTCGCAGTCTTCCACACCTGTGTAAATATACTCTTCCTTTGCCTTCTCACAGGTTCCGGAACATTTCACATGGGCAACCTGACGGGCAGTCTCCACTGCCTCCTGGCCCATAATTCCTGCAATGATTTTTCCAACCGGCTCGCCGCCTACCGGACAGCGGTTTACAGGCGCTTCGCCTTTGGCAATGGCTGCTGCCAGACCGTCACAGCCCGGATATCCGCATCCGCCGCAGTTATTTCCAGGAAGCGCTTCTCTGATGGCAACTTCCTTCTCATCCACCTCAACAGCAAACTTTTTTCCGGCAACTCCAAGGAACACACCGATGAAAAGTCCTACTGCCGCAACCAGAATGGTCGCTCCTATAATCGCACTTATATTCATCCTTACGCCTCCTTAGATCAAACCTGAAAATCCGAAGAATGCAATTGCCATCAGTCCAGCTGTCAGAAGTACAGTTGGGAATCCCTGGAATGCCTCCGGGATATCGTTGTACGCAATTTTCTCACGGATTCCTGCCATCAGCACAATGGAGATGGAGAAACCAAAAGCAGTTGCAAAACCGTTTACAGTACCCTCCAGGATATTATAGTCCTTCTGCACGTTTGTAAGGGCCACGCCAAGAACTGCACAGTTGGTGGTGATCAGAGGCAGATACACGCCAAGTGCCTTGTAAAGAGAAGGCATGCTTTTCTTCAGGAACATTTCCACAAACTGTACCAGCGCTGCAATGATCAGAATGAACACGATGGTCTGCAGATAAGTCAGATCCAGAGGCTGCAGGATCAACTTGTAGATCACACTGGTTACAAAGGAGGACAGGGTGATTACGAAAATAACCGCACCGCCCATACCAGCTGCTGTATCCGTAGTTTTGGAAACACCAAGGAACGGACAAAGCCCCATAAACTGGCTGAGGACTACGTTATTGACAAGCGCAGAGCTTACAATGATCAGTAATAATTCTTTCATCTTCTCCTACCCCCTTTTTCCTGAGCACATGGAATTTCCGCAGGAAGCACAGCCGCCCTTGCAGTCCGGATTGCTTGGATCAATGCCCCGTTTGGCAGCGCCAAGCTTGAATTTGTTCTGGATTGCAGATAAAAACGCAAGGACAAAGAATGCGCCAGGTGCAAGAATGAAAATGGTTACAGGCTCATAGCCCATTTTGCCAGCTGCAGCATCTGCAAGCGGAAGGATCTGTTTGCCGAAAATAGTTCCGGCACCGATCAGCTCACGTACTGCACCGATGCAGGTGATGCTTAAGGTAAAGCCAAGTCCCATTCCAATGCCGTCAAACAGGGATGGGATTGGTTTGTTCTTGGAAGCATAGGCCTCTGCTCTTCCCAGGATGATACAGTTTACAACGATCAGCGGAATATAGATTCCAAGGGAAGAATACAGGAAAGGAATAAAGCCCTGCAGAAGCATCTGTACAATTGTTACAAAGGACGCAACTACCACAATGTAGGCTGGCATACGCACGCTGTCCGGAATAAAATTGCGGAGCAGAGAGATCATCAGGTTGGATGCAGCCAGAATTACCGTTGTAGTAAGTCCCATTCCAATACCGTTGATGGCAGATGTGGTAATAGCCAGTGTAGGACACATACCAAGCATCAGCACAAAGGTAGGATTTTCTTTGATGATACCGTTAATCAGTCGTTCAGATGGTGTATTCTTTTTCATTGCTGACTGCCCCCTTTCTCATAACGAAATGCGGCAAGTCCGGCATTCACGCCATTTGTCATGGCATTTGTGGTAATCGTCGCACCGCTTAAAGCGTCAATCTCATCATCAGATGTGGCGCCAGTCTTTGTGTATGTAAATTTCTCTACGTTTTTGTCCTTGAACTGGTTCTTGAAATCGTCTGTGGTGGCACGCATGCCAAGGCCGGCAGTCTCACTGATGGACAAAATAGAAATTCCATTTAAGGTTCCGTCATCCTGGATTCCCATAGCAAACTGGATATCTCCGCCGTAACCCTCGGAAGTGGTAACCGAAAAGGCATAGCCAAGCTCATTTCCAGCGTCATCCTTTGCAAGCATCACCTCATCAATGCTCTGGGCTTTGTAGCCGTTCTCATCCAGATAGCTCTCAAGGTCTGCATCTTCCCCGCTTGTAACTACTTCAAAGGAAGCTGCCTCTGCAAATACCGCCTTGTAGGCTTCTTCTTTTTCTTTTGCCTGCTGACTGGCAATGGGACCTGCGGTAATGTCATTGACAACACCAAGAAGCAGGCCGGAAATCAGTGTGATCACAGTCAGCGCAAGGGTATCTTTCACGATCTTGTTTTTCATTTCTTTGCGCCTCCTTTTCCAAAAGCAACCGGACGTGTGAAACGTTCAATCTGAGGTACCAGAAGGTTGCAGAAAATAATCGCATAGGAAACGCCTTCTGCGGAAGCTCCGAAAATACGGAAGATTCCGGTGAGAACACCCAGACAGACACCGTATACATACTGTCCCTTCACCGTGATGGGGCTTGTCACGTAGTCAGTGGCCATAAACCATGCGCCCAGCATCAGTCCGCCGCCGAAAAGGTGGGTAAACAGATAGTTTACGTCAAAGCCTTTGCCGGAAGCCAGCATGTAAATGATCACAAATACGGCAAAGCTGCCGATGTAGGTAAGAGGAATCCTTGCGCTGATCACCTTATAGCAAAGCAGGATGGCTGCTCCGATCAGGATGGCGATTACGGAAGTCTCACCGATGGTACCCTGGATATTTCCAATGAGCAGGTTCTTAATGGGAACAGAGGAGCCTGCCACAAAACCATGGTCGCGAAGAGCTGCCAAAGGAGTTGCCCCTGTCACACCGTCAACTGCGCCCTTGAAGCTGTCAGATACGGAAAAGTCCGTCATTTTTCCCGCAAAGGAAATCATAAGGAAACAGCGGGCAGCAAGGGCCGGGTTCATAAAGTTTTGGCCAAGACCGCCGAACAGCTGTTTTACCACAATAATTGCAAAAATACTGCCAAGTGCCGGAATCCATAAAGGAATTCCTGCAGGCATGTTCATGCCGATCAGAAGACCTGTGACAACTGCACTGAAGTCTCCGATGGTGTTTGGTTTGTGCATGAAATGATCATATAACCACTCTGCAAGCACTGCACTGCCGGTGGATACCACCAGAATGGCCAGTGCCTTGAATCCGAAATTATAAATTCCCACTATGGCTGCAGGCAAAAGCGCGATGGCAACCAGCTGCATGATCTTCGCAGTGGTCATCCTTGCCCGGACATGGGGATTGGATGATACATTAAGCATTTGTTCCATGAGTTTCTTCCCCCTTATTATTTCTTTTTCCTGCTTGCCAGCACCATTTTACGCATGGATTTGATGCTCTGGGTCAGCGGACGCTTGGCCGGGCAGATGTAGCTGCAGCAGCCGCACTCGCAGCATTCCATTCCATCAAATTTCTGGAAGCTTTCCATATCGCCTCTCTGAGCAAAGGTTGCCAGCCTTGCGGGAATTACGTGTCCCGGGCAGACACTGACGCAGCGTCCGCAGTTGATGCAGGCTGTCTGCTGTGCATTTGCGTCTGATACAGGGTCGCTTTGCATACACAGAAGTGAGGAAGAGGTTTTCACACAAGGTACATGAAGATCATACATGGCAAAGCCCATCATAGGACCGCCGGAGATTACCTTTCCTGCGTGGTCCTTCAGACCGCCTGCCGCGTCGATCAGCTCGGCCATATCCGTTCCTGTACAGACTTCAAAATGAGCCGGGCGGTTGATGCCTTTTCCGGTTACCGTAAAAATACGCTTCATGATAGGTCTGCCAAGGGCTACCGCATCATATATGCTGCAGATGGTCTCCACGTTGTCTACAATACAGCCTGCATCTGCAGGAAGCATGGAGGAGTTGATCTCTCTTCCAGTCACTGCGTAGATCAGGGTTCGCTCACCGCCCTGGGGGTACTTGGTCATCAGTTCCTTGACTTCGATATTGGGGATGCCCGTTACCAGCTCTTTCATTTTCGCAATACAGTCTGGCTTGTTGTCCTCAATGCAGATACAGCCCTTTGCGTTTTTGAAAAGACCTACTACGATCTTCAGGCCTTCTACCACCTTCTCGGGCTGGTCCATCATGCGCCTGTAGTCGCTTGTCAGGTAAGGCTCACATTCTGCACCGTTTACCAGTATGTACTCAATCTTGTCCGGTTCCTTGGGGGAAAGCTTCACATGTGTGGGGAAGCCTGCACCTCCAAGTCCTACGACACCGCCGTCGCGGATTCTTCCGATAATTTCCTCACGGGTCAACCCCGCCGGATCTGCGGGAGTAAACTCTGTTTCCTCATATAATCCGTCATTTTCCACAATAATGGAATCCACCATGCTTCCGGTAGCTGTGAGCCGTTTCTCGATGCCTTTCACAGTTCCGGATACAGAAGCATGAATAGGGGAAGATACGAATCCGCCTGCTTCTGCGATCATCTGTCCTGCCAGCACATGGTCACCTTTTGCAACCACAGGCTTGGCCGGAGCACCAATGTGCTGGGACAATGGATACGCCAGATCAGCCTTGGGGAGATATTTCTCCACCGGGCAGTCCTTTGACATTTCTTTTCCCTCGAAGGGATGTACGCCGCCTTTAAAAGTTAACCGCACTAATATTCACCGCCTTTATAGTATTGATCACTGACTCTTTTGTCCGCAGCAACCTGATTTCTTTGTCTGATTTATAACTCTTTGTTTCCCTTTTGTCTGATTCGGACAGCTCTCCGCCTTTCCCGACGGCAGAAAGCTGTTATGGTTATCTGTATGATCCATAAGACTTCCGCATTGAAAAAACTTATTATAATCTTTCATTCCTTCTGATGCGCTTCTGTTATTTCTGATCCGCATCTTTTTTTCTTTTGCCGAAACCGTATTTTTTGTGGATCTTATAGCCACGGTTCAGGTTCGGGTATGCCTTTACGAAACGCTGCATATTGTGGCTGACTTTTCCTGCCATTGCCTCTTTGCGCTTCTGCAGTTCCTCGGAGATATCGGTCATCATAACAGAGCGCTTCTCTTCCAGCTCCTTGATCAGGGCGATATCGTCCAGACGGCCAAGCTTGTCACCAAGCTGCTGCTTGATCTTCTCACGGGAAAGGCCGCTGCTCTCTTCCAGATTCTCCATCTTCTCACGGGCCTGCACAAGCAGCTCCACTCGCATCTGATCCAGCGCCTGCTCCCATGCAGGAATGCGCTCGTGGATGTGGAATGCTGCTGCTGCGGAAAAAGCGAAGTCCACAATGTAGACCACCGTAATCACACAGACCGCGATTTCTCCGGTTCTCCTGGAATACAACTCCACAAAATCCGATACAACCGGATGCAGCACCCGGAAAAGTCCTACCGTAAACAATCCCCATCCAAGGGAACAGCCAAGGCAGATACGTCCCTGGAAATTAAATTTCTTATCGCTGTAATCCCACCAGGATGTATGGAAAATGTTCTCCATCAATACCGCTGTCACATATTCCAGTGCAGTGGCGACTACAATTCCTCCTACAAATAAAAGAAGCAGATTTTCGCTTACCGGAAGAAGGATCAGATAAACGGCAAGTGCTCCGCAGCCATAGATGGTACACAACGGGCCGTTAATAAAGCCTCTGTTGATCAGCTTGCCTTTCCTTACAGATACGTAGCAGGTTTCCCACAGCCATCCAAGAAAACTGTATATGTAAAACCAGTTGGCTATGTGATAGAAATCTACTCCATTAATTGCTAAATCCCACATGTGTTTCTCCTTTTCTTTTTATTAATGCCAGGACTTGCTCCTTACAGCTTTTTGAACTTTTGGTCCTGGTATTTTATATATTCTGACTATTCTCTATATTCTACTATACCTCATTTTGTAAAAAAATTCACTACCTAAAAAGAAAAAAATTGTGTATAATTGAATACAATCCATGAAAGGAGTATAAGCAGGATGATTGTTAAAAAAATGCCGATTTTACAAGGGTTTCCAGACTTTGAGACTGTTAAAAATTTATCTGGGAACGGGAAAAATCAGGTAGATTTTGCCCCTTTATTTTACGATATTGAAACCACCGGATTAGGACGAAATTCCTCTTTTTTATACATGATCGGAGCTGTGTGCTATGAAGGAAATGAGGGCTGGCAGCTGTATCAGTGGCTGGCACCGGATTTTCGGGAAGAAAAGCAGCTTCTGGAGGTTTTTTCCGAATTTTTGAAAAAATTCACCTGCACCGTTCAATACAATGGCGATGCGTTCGACCAGCCTTATCTTCAGGCACGGCTTGCGTTTCATGAACTGCCGGATCCATTTGAAGGGCTTCCTTCTATTGACCTTTATAAGATTCTCCGCCCCTTAAAAGGATTTCTGAAGCTTCCAGGACTGAAACAGGAGCAAATGGAAGCCTTTCTTGGAGAACACAAGCGTGTCTACTGCAACGGCGGCGACTGCATCCGCATTTACAAAAAATATATGTCACGCAGGGAACAGACAGATCTGGATATTGTGATGGGACATAATATGGAGGACCTTCTGGGTCTTGGAGATGTGTTTAAGATGATGGGATATCTTTCCCTGAAAAGCGGAGATTTCCAGGCAAACGGAGCGGATTTCGACGAGGAAAACCTGATTCTGCAGCTGAAGCTTCCCTATACTCTTCCTGCCGCCTTTTCCAACCGCACTGAGGAGTTCTACATTACCGGACATGAAAATCTGGTGAGCGTACTTACCTGCCCTGTAAACGGACGGATTCGCCAGTATTACAGTGATTACAAGCATTACGACTATCTCCCCGGCGAAGACATGGCCGTCCCAAAATCCATCAGCAAATTTATGGAAAAAGGGTTGAAGCAGTCCGCCACAAGAGACACCTGCTATACCTGGTTCCCCTGCTCGGAAGAGTTTCTGCAGAATTCAGAAAAGCAGAGACAATATCTGGTACATACCATGGAATATTTGTTCTGGAAGCTGAAATAACATAATTTAAAAGGAGACATCTTCCATCGCGGAAAATGCCTCCTTAAATTTCTGATAAGCCAAACTTACCAGTTCTCATTCTGATACGAAAAGCAACCGCCATTCACAATAACCTGTGAATGGCGGTAATTCTTTACATTATTCCTCTACAGGTGCGTCCTCTGCCGGAGCCTCAAGAGCCTTCATGCTCAGGCTGATCTTCTTGTCTTCACCATTGAAGTCAACAACCTTAGCCTGGATCTCCTGTCCGATGGAAAGTACATCAGATGGTTTTGCAACGTGCTCTCTGGAAATCTGAGATACATGAAGAAGTGCATCTACTCCAGGAGCAAGCTCTACGAATGCACCGAAGTCTGTCATACGAGCAACTTTACCTGTTACTACATTTCCAACTGCGAAATCCTCGGCTGCTGTAAGCCATGGATTCTCCTCCGGGAATTTCATTGTAAGAGCAATCTTCTCACCCTTGATGTCTTTGATCATAACCTTAACAGTCTCACCAACTGTGAAAACCTTCTTCGGGTTCTCTACTCTGCCCCAGGACATCTCAGAGATGTGAAGCAGTCCGTCAGCGCCGCCCAGATCAATGAATGCACCGAAATCTGTAACATTCTTAACAACACCGTCTACAGTATCGCCAACATGGATGCGCTCCATAAGCTCCTGCTGTTTCTTAGCCTTCTCAGCAACAAGAAGCTGTTTGCGGTTACCAATGATGCGGCGTCTTCTTGGATTGAACTCTGTGATAACGAATTCGATCTCCTGATCAGCGTATTTGCTGAGGTCTTTCTCATAAGTATCGGAAACAAGGCTTGCAGGGATGAATACACGAGTCTCCTCAACATTTACACATAATCCGCCGTCAAGTACCTGAGTTACAGGAGCAGTTAATACTTCCTGGTTCTCGAATGCTTCCTCAAGACGTTTGTTGCCTTTCTCTGCAGCAAGTCTCTTGTAGGTTAAGATAACCTGGCCTTCGCCATCGTTTACCTTAAGCACTTTGGCTTCCATGGAGTCACCTACATGTACAGCGTCGGTAAGTACTATGGAAGGATCATTGCTATATTCACTCTTGGTGATAATACCATCAGCCTTATAGCCAATGTTCAGGATAATTTCATCTTCTTTTACATCGATGACCTTTCCCTGTACGATTTCTCCATTTCTGATTGTTTTTACGGAATCTTCCAGCATCTGTTCAAAACTTAATTCTGACATGTTCTTGAACCTCCTCAATAATTTTCTTTGGGGTTGAAGCCCCTGCTGTAATACCTACATAACTACTGCATTGGAACATATCTGAATCCAAGTCTACAGGTGTTTGTATATAGTAAGTATTTTCACATTCCTTTTTACATATTTCAAACAGCTTTTGAGTATTGGAACTATGTCTGCCGCCTACGACCAACATAGTGTCTACCTCTCCGGCTATGCTCTTTGCTTCTCTCTGCCGTTCTTCGGTAGCATTACAAATAGTGTTTAAAATATTAAGAATATTTAAAACAGTATTATCATACCTCTTTTTGCGGAGAATTTCAACTAAATCTTTAAATTTATTGTAATTAAATGTTGTCTGCGACACAATACATATGTTTTTACCCGGCGGAGGCACAAAATCCAGCGCATCCTGTTCCGTTTTTATGACGGTGCAGGGACCCATGCACCAGCCGCAGATTCCTACAACCTCCGGGTGATCCGGATCGCCGATGATCACCACATGGGAACCTGCCCTGCTCTCTTTCTCCACAATCCTGTGGATCTTCAGCACAAAGGGACAGGTCACATCCACATAGGAAAGTCCGTATTCTTCCAGACGGTCGTACACTTCCTTTCCAACGCCGTGGGAACGGATCACTACGGTGCTGCCTTCCGGGAGCGTCTTCAGATCCTCCTCAGAGGCAACCCGGACGCCTTTTTTCTCCAGGTCGTTCACCACTTCCTCATTGTGAATAATGGGGCCAAGAGTAAACAGCTTGTCCGGATGGCTGCCGATCAGCTCGTAGACCTTGTCTACCGCGCGCTGCACACCAAAGCAAAAGCCTGCTGTTTTCGCAACCTTTACTTCCATGGTTTATTCCACCTTATCTCTGTAAATTCCAAGAATTGCGGCTACCACTTCCTCAATGTTCATATTGGAGGAATCCACAAGCACTGCATCCTCAGCCTGGCGAAGAGGGGAAATCTCTCTTGTCATGTCCTGATGGTCGCGGATCTCGATATCCTTCTTAATATCTTCCAGATCTGCTTTCTCACCCTTGGCAAGGTATTCCTCATAGCGTCTGTTCGCTCTGGTCTCTACGCTTGCAGTGAGGAAAATCTTCACCTGGGCATCGGGCAGAACAATGGTTCCGATATCGCGGCCGTCCATTACCACATTGTTCTTCTCTGCAAGATTTCTCTGCAGGTTGAGAAGATGTGCGCGGACTGCCGGGTTGGCAGAGGTCTTGGACGCCATATTTCCCACTTCTTCCGTGCGGATACAGGCATTAACATTCTCCCCGTTCAGGATCACCAGCTGTTCTCCATCTTCATAGCGGATAGAAACCTCTGCTTCCTGACAGTGATCTGCAACTGCCTGGGAATCCGTTCCGTCGATTCCTTTCTTCTGCAGATAAAGTGCAACTGCACGGTACATGGCACCTGTATCTACATAGATAAATGAAAGCTCCTTTGCCACTCTTTTGGCAATGGTGCTCTTGCCGGCTCCTGCCGGTCCGTCAATGGCGATATTGCATCCCATTATTGTGTTACCTCCTGGTACATTTTGTATCTGATATCAGGGGCAAAAGGTCAAAAAGCTGTTCGTGCTTGCACGATAAAGCTTTTGAACTTGGGCCCCGCAGAATTGCGGGAGCTGCCTCGCAGCAGAGCAATTCGCAGATATCAGGTTAGGGGCAATTTTGACCCTAACATTCCTTATTTGATAATACCACATTTTCAGGCATTTTTCAACGCCATGGCAGCCAGATATGCGGTGGACCATGCAATCTGAAGGTTATAGCCGCCTGTTACCGCGTCCAGATCCAGCACCTCTCCAATGAAGTAAAGGTTCTTCACCTTCCTGGACTCCATGGTGCCCGGCTGTACCTCCTTCACGGAAACACCTCCTCTAGTGATAACCGCTTCCTTGTACTCTCCCATTCCATTGATGGTAAATGGGAACGCCTTCACCAGTTCTTCAAAGTGGATCCTCTCTTCCCTGGAAATGTCATGGATCTTCTTTTCCGGCGAAATTCCTCCGAGCTCCAGCATAACCGGCGTCAGAGAAGATGGGAAAAGTACCCCAATCACATTCTTAAACTGCTTATTCTGTCCTGCCTCAAACTCCCTTAAGATCCTGGCGTCCAGCTGCTCCATGGTAAGGGCCGGCTTTAAGTCCAGATAAGCATTAAGCTCGCCGGATTTCTGCAGCTGTTTGCCAATGTGGGCACTTGCAGATAAGATCATGGGACCAGTCACGCCAAAGTGAGTGAACATCATCTCGCCGAAATCCTGGAAAAGAACTTTCTTCCCGGATTTGATGGTCAGCTCTGTGTTCTTCAGGGAAAGGCCCTGGAGTCTGGGAATGTAGTCTTCTTTTGTTTTAAGAGGAACCAGGGACGGGGAAAGCTCTGTCACCTTATGGCCTGTCTCCCGGGCAAAGCGGTAGCCGTCTCCTGTGGAACCGGTCGCCTGATAGGAAAGCCCTCCGGTAGCAACCAGAACGCAGTCCCCCTCCAGGAAGTTTCCGTCAGATAACTGCACGCCTGTGACTCTGCTGTGGTGTGCCTTTTTCTCATCCACATCGGGTTCCTCATAAGGGTCAGCACTTACAGTTTTCACTTCTGTGCGAAGGTGAATGTGCACGCCTGCCTTCTTCAGTTCCCGCTCCAGGCCGCGGATAATATCAGAAGAACGGTCGGATACAGGGAATACACGATTGCCTCTTTCTGTTTTCAGCGGTACGCCTGCTTCCTCAAAAAACTCCATGACGTCCTGGGGTGTAAAGGAATAGAAGGCGCTGTACAGAAATTTGGGGTTGGACATCACTGCCTTGAACAATTCTTCCGTGTCACAGTTATTTGTAACATTACAGCGTCCCTTTCCTGTAATATACACTTTCTTTCCAAGCTTCTCATTTTTTTCCAGGATGTGGACTTCATGGTCTGCTCTTGCCAGGAAAACGCCTGCCATCATTCCGGCAGCCCCGCCGCCTACGATCAGTATTTTACTCATATAAAACCTTTCACATTTCTTTTTTAAAAAGACACGTGCAAATATTTTCTGCACGTGTCTTTCGTCATTGTTACCGCAGGTACAGCCATAACGGCTGCCCCTTCGGTAAATTATTCATCACTGATTAAACCGGATATGCTCCGTTCTTAGTATCAGCAGCAGTCTCATCAACCTTTGTCTGCTGAGCCTGACGATACTTGAAGAAATCAGTAGCAACCTGCGGGAACAGTGCATAGGACAGAACATCCTCATCCTGCTCCTTGTACTGTGCCATCTCTCCCTCAAGCTTATCCAGCTCGTTGTCCAGAAGGTCTGCCGGACGGCATGTGATCGGTTTTACATCACCGATGCACTTCTTCTGTACTTCCGGATTGAATGGTTTTGCTGTTGCGCCGTATTTTCCGCTGAGAACATCCTTTGTCTCTTTGGTAACCATCTTGTATCTCTCGCCCATAAGAACATTGAATACAGCCTGTGTACCAACGATCTGGGAAGACGGAGTAACAAGCGGCGGCTCACCAAGGTCTTTACGTACACGCGGAACTTCCTCAAGAACATCATAGAACTTGTCTTCTGCATGCTGCTCTTTCAGCTGGGAAGTAAGGTTGGATAACATACCACCTGGTACCTGATACAGAAGAGTCTTGATGTTTACGCCAAGGTTCTTCGGATTCAGAAGGCCGCTCTCAAGAGCCTCGTCACGCATTGGACGGAAGTAGTCTGCGATCTCAGCAAGAAGCTGCTGATCAAATCCGGTATCATATGGAGTGCCTTTGAAGGTCTCAACCATAACCTCAGTTGCAGGCTGGGAAGTACCCAGTGCAAATGGAGACATTGCAGTATCGATGATATCAACACCAGCTTCAACAGCTTTTAAGTAAGTCATGGAAGCTACACCAGAGGTGTAATGTGTATGAAGATCGATCGGGATCTTAACAGTCTCTTTCAGGGCTGTAACAAGCTCAGTTGCCTTATATGGAAGAAGAAGGCCGGCCATATCTTTGATACAGATAGAGTCTGCACCCATTTCCTCAATACGTTTTGCAATGCTTGTCCAGTACTCAAGAGTATACGCATCACCAAGTGTATAGGAAAGAGCAACCTGTGCATGGCCATGCTCTTTGTTTGCAGCATGTACAGCAGTCTGAAGGTTACGAAGGTCATTCATACAGTCGAAAATACGGATGATATCGATACCATTTGCCAGAGATTTCTGAACAAAATACTCTACTACATCATCAGCGTATGGACGATATCCAAGAATGTTCTGACCACGGAAAAGCATCTGCAGCTTGGTATTCT
>OLSL01000735.1_pt1 | contig 34605 bp, 26 predicted proteins | sample 1672511 | NCBI WGS metagenome assembly OLSL01 (sample SAMEA3136694, study PRJEB25190) | human gut metagenome | biome: human gut; feature: human-associated habitat; material: faeces | place: Austria | collected 2013
TCAAAGTAATGTATAATAAGAAAGAACATAAAAGGAACCTGCGGAGTTTGGTCCGTCGACGAAACCATTGCACCGAAGGGCTTTCATTGCATGACGCATGAACAGTAACATTCATTCGCAAAACTGCAAAATATCCCCTTGCTTTTCTATTTGATACCCTTTATAATGAAGATTGAGTAGACATTTTGGTCTGATTCCAAGCATTTTTTATGGAGGTTTTATTATGACACAGATTTCAAAAGATATTACAATCGGTGAACTGCTTCAGGTAAACACCGGTGTTATTCCGATTCTTATGGCTGCTGGTATGCATTGCCTTGGCTGCCCGGCATCTCAGGCTGAGTCTATCGGCGAGGCTGCTGAGGTTCACGGACTTGATCCAGATGATCTGGTTGATAAGATCAATGAGTTTTTAGCTGAGAATGCTCAGGATGCTCAGTAATACTTTTTAAGGGGCTGCGAAAAAATGAAAGTTTTTTCGCAGCCCTGTTTCTGTTGTGGATAACTCCAACTGTTTTCTTTTTGAAGTTGACAGTTTATCTTAAACAAAACACCATGGATACTGAAAATGGAATATGGATAGCCTATCTCCATCATACCTGTTGAAATCTCCATCATTTTTTGGTAAAATGATGGAGATAAATTTAAAATGATGGAGATGGCAGGCAGCATCCACAAACACAAAACCGGCTGCTTCTGATTATGTATCCAGTCCTTTCGGACCGGGTAAGATCTATCAGAAGCAGCCGGCAGTTTCGTGCGCAACCTGCGGTATCCGCCCTGCTGCGTTACAATATTATGTTATGCAATACGTCAACAAATGTTCCTATCCTATCATTATTTTAATATTCCATATTACAATTCTCTTATCGCACCAGAAGAAGTTTTTGTCCGGGCTTTGTGCCAAGCTCTTCCGTCTCATTTTTTGCTGCCATTGTATTTGCAGCTGTGCCTGATCCACTTTTTGATGCACTTGATACGGACACAGCAGATTCCTTATTGTTTTGGTTAACCTCGCGGATCCGCTCAATGCTCATTCTATATTTTTTTGCTATTGACCAAAGATTATCGCCTGGCTGTACAATGTATCCGATCATGCCTGGAAAATCATTTGGATCAATCTGTTCACCTGTAAAGCTTACCTGATCGAGCACTGAAATTTCATGCTCTGAGAGCACAAATGTATCAAGGCTAATGACTGCACGCACTTCTCCCTGACCGCCCGGCGCAATCATTGTTGTAATTTGTTCTAACATCGGGCTTATAGTAAAACAGCTGCCCGGCGTAATTCCGCCTGCTTCAATTACATGGCTGAGTGGAATCACACCTGCCGCAGCCTGCATTGGCCGCTCATCGTTTGCTGCCAGATATAATATAGTCACATATACAGCACCCTCCACACGAATGCCTTCTGATACAATCTCTGCCCGATCAATTGACACTGTTCCCTCACTGTGACAAATTTGGAGCATGGTGTCAGTGCTGTGAAGCGGAATCTTTTCAGTGATTCTGCACTTTGCTTTATTTTTCATCTGAAGTGTTTCTAAATGAGCCGTCTTGTAGCTTGTGTCTACTTCTTTTGTTGTCGAATAAGCATCACAGAGCAAATGTACCTTTTCCTCAAGATACAGCTTCATATCAAGCTCCACTACTGCTTCCACATGGAATATTCGATTTTCTCCATCCTCGTCTGGATGAATACTAATCTCTTTTTTTATCAAAACTGGCTCCACCGATGGAATCATCTCATGGCGGCATCCAACAAGCGGCAGTTCTCCTGTAAATGAGATCGTCTTTTCCATCCACTGCATAGGAAGCTGCTCCTGTCCTGCCTCGTAAATTACAAATAAGGCTGCCTCTGCCTGAATGAGCATTTTGTCTTCCTGAGCCTGATATTCCATACTTCTAAGACTAAGTGATTTCCATAAAAGTGACTGTGCAAGCGGTTTTCCCGGAGCTACAACTACATCATCCTCCATACGAAACGTATCCTTTTTTTGCAGCTGCAAAGACACCACTTCCATATCTTTTCCAAGTACAGCGATATCTTCTTTTCCTGAAAGCGATCTTGCTGCCTCCTCAAGCTGTGCTGATGCTGCAAAAAGTTCCGCGCCAAGCACGGCACTGATATGAAGCTTTCTTGAATTTACAACACGAATACTGATATCTTCCACCTTTGTGCGGCAGCGCACATAATCGCCCGGCTCAAGTCCTGGATAGCTTACGTTTTCTTCAAATGTAAGTGCACCAGACAAATTTTTCATTCTGCCAGAGCCCTCTACGGCATATAAAATTTCAAAGTCAAGCCGTCCTTTTATGATTACCTTTTCTGAAAGCTGGCGAAGTTCCTCCATCACAGCATCTGCCTGCTTTAGCAGTACGCTTCCCACATCTGGCTTCGCATCTGGAATATTAAAATCCTCATCAAATGTGACCTGCGCACTCACTGTATTTTTGCTCCTGCTCATATGTATCTGTTTTTTCTGCAGCTCTAACATAATCGCCTCCATATACTGATATTGGGCTTTGCCGCTTTCAGTCGGTTTTGACCTGACCGACTGGCCCTATTACTAGTATATGAAGGCGATTTATTTTTTATGATGAATCATTGATGTTGGGGTCAAAAGGTATTTTGCCCCCAACTGATATCCACGAATTGCTCCGTTGCTATGCAACTTTCGCAATTCTAAAAACATTCGGATTCGCTGATTTTCCTTGAAAATCGCTGCATCCTCATGTTTTTGCGGGTCCCAAGCTCCAAAACCTAATCGTGCAAGCACGAACGGCTTTTTGAGCTTTTGACCCTGGTATCAATCATTTTATTTACAATCTTTTTCTGTTCGCTCTTGAATTTCTGCATGATACAGCTCTAATTCAAAGTCCTGGCGATTTTTGTGAAGCATATTTTGAAGTGATATTCCAACGCCTGCCAGCTGTATTGCTGCGACTGACAAAAATCCGCTGACAATCAGTGTTGGATAGCGCGGCACAAGGCCTGTTTCAATATAAGTGATTAATACTGGCACAAACATTACTAGCGAAATTAGAAACAATATTATGCTTATTATACCGAAGAAGGCAAATGGATTGTAAATGCGAAAAAGACGAATCAGCGTCTTAATTACACTCCAGCCATCTAAGAAGGTATTCAGCTTTGACACGCTTCCTTCTGGTCGATCACGATATGGTATAATTACGTTTTCCACCTGCATACGCTTGTCAATCGCATGAATACTCATTTCTGTCTCTATCTCAAACCTACATGATAAAATCGGAAATGTTTTTACAAAACGGTAGCTGAATGCACGATACCCCGTCATTATATCGCGTATGCTTCCGTGGAAAAGTTTTGATACCATTCCCCGAACAAGACAATTGCCTATATTGTGGAATGGGCGCTTGTTTTCCTCAAAATAAGTAGATGACAATCTGTCTCCAACTACCATATCCGCATTATGTTCCTGTACAAGCTTTACCATCTTTGCAGCAGATTCTGCTGGATAAGTGTCATCCCCATCCACAAGTATGTAGCAATGTGCGTCAATTTCCTGAAACATTCTGCGCACTACATTTCCCTTTCCCTGCTGATATTCATGACGCACTACAGCTCCTGCTTTTTTTGCAAGCTTCTCTGTGTCATCTGTTGAATTATTGTCATACACATAGATGATGGCGTCAGGCAGCACACGCTTAAAATCTGATACCACCTTTTCAATTGTTTTGTCCTCATTATAGCAGGGGATCAATACAGCAATATCATCCATGTCCTCTCCTCCTTTCAAATTGGTACACTGCAAGTTTTAATAAACACATCCATATATTGATAACTGTGCTCCTTCATAGTACTTTTGAAATTCAATGCCACTGTCTGTAAAAATATTAGTTGTTCCAGCTGCTATTTTTTCATCAAAATCATTTGTACTGACTATATATCTGATATTTAATTTCTTTAGATCCTCTGGTGAAAGTATTACTTCTACATAATCTGTACTGACTAACTCAAGCATCGTCTTGCTTCCAAGTGATGCTCTAATATGACAATACCTATTGTAGATATCTTCATATTCTCCTTCCTTATCTAACATCTCCCAGCGCGTTTTCTGAGGATATGTCTGCGTTGTATTCAGGCAATCTGCTCCTGCCATCGCAGGAATATTAGTAGCCGGGTAGGCCATATCTACGACAAGCCATATTGCCTGAGGATCCTCTTTTACAAGATCACGAATTTGCTGCATCGTTTCACTTTTCGTAATTTCAGGTACCCCCTTTGCAACTGGATTTATCCAAATTGATGATGCTAATACTACTGTGCATACTCCCAAAACTGCCATCGTGTACTTGCTTTTTCTTGCCCGATACAGCAGATAAAAAACAACTGCCAGAATTGCCCAGACAACTACAATTTTCTCTGCTGTATCAAAATACTCATATCTAAGTCCACCCGGCTCATACTTTGTAAATCCCAAGGCTAATCTCATCGGTACAGCTGATGAAATGACAGCTGCCAATGCTGCCAACCATCTTTTAGGTGCTTTTTCTTTTAATGCGACAGCTCTGGCAAACAGAGTCAAGCGAAGAAAGCCTAACACCTGCGGTCCGCGATTTGAATTTACAAAGCTAAGCAGCAGTATTTTGGCAAGCCATTTAGGAATACCAACACAATAGTACCAGGCCAAAAACAGATTCATTCCAAGTAAAAGAATGAGTAAAGGATCTTTCTTTTTTTCTTTAATGATTACCCACAGTGCGAGTATAAATCCTGCTGGTGCAAAACAAATGATGGATGAATTTTCTACAATTAATTCATTCATGCTAAATCTGCTAACAAGCGAAATCGGGTATTTCATCATCCACCAAAGGCCTGTACCACCTGATGACGAAGGTGCATTTCCAGGATAAACTGAATTTAATTCTGCTGTAATCACATCCCATGAGGTGACCGCAAGTATTGTAAGACCTGCAGCTGTAATCACGAAAATAAGAAGCCATGGCATCACATCAACTCGTCTTAACACCTTCCTGTTAAATTTCCAAATGATAACCCATAAAAACAATGGAACAAAGCCCCATGCCACTGGCACCATCCATGTCGGATAAAATGTCAAAACATATCCTACTGCGCAAACTGCCATACCGACTGCCACTGCGATTTTTCTTGGATTAAATGCATGTGATACCAAATAGTTACTTCCAAGCACAAAACAAGCACCGTAAATCAGCATCTCAACAAGTCCATTGATTGCAAACCACCATTGTAAAAATGGTGCAAAACTCACACAGATCGATAACATTACAGATAATTTTTTCTGCCCATCAGTAATCAGCATTCCTAGCTCAAACCATGACAAAAACAGCACGATCAGACGTGAACACCAAAACCATGAAAGTCCTCTCTCGCTTCCAAAGAAAAGATATCCCCAATAAAATGGGCGAAATAATGTCAGAATATCCCACGATGGCTGTCCATACACGAGCATGTTATCTGTCAATATACTGCCAAGTGTTTGGCTATATCGATTATACGCACCAAGCGTATTATATTGCTGACGAAAACAAAGCGGCGTCAATGTTCCCCACTCATCACTTCGCCAGACACGCGGTTCTCCCAAACGAATACCGCTTTCGCCATCTCCCAAAAACAACTTCCAGCATCCCATGGATGATCCGCTGATTTTGAATGATACCAACATGATTAACAGCAAAAATGATAATACAAAGCGATATTTATAAATCAGCTCAAATCCCTGTTTCAAGCCTCTTTGCTTTTGTTTCTTTTCATTCATTTTTTCTTTCTCCAAAACTTCTCCCTTCTTTTTAGTGTTTCCATTATCTTACCGCATCTAGGTGACATCTCTCTTACTCTTTAGTGACAAATTTGTCACTTAATTTATATCAATGATGTTGGGGTCAAAAGGTATTTTGACCCCTTTGATACCAGATTGCTACGTGCTTTGCACTCTCGCAATCTTCAAAAACATTCGTAATCCGCTCATTTTTCTTTGAAAAATGGCTACTTACTCATATTTTTGGCGGGTCAAGAGTTCAAAAAACCTCTTGCAAGCAAGCTTGCATCGGCTTTCTGACCTTTTGACCCTGGTATCATATCAATTTCTTTGCGCACATTTCCCATGCTGTCTCTTATTACGATACGACCTACTTCTTGAACACATTTCATTTGTTCATTCATAAATAAAATAGTGCCGTAACCATCAAGTACTGTGCCATCAGGTAAGTAATACAAAATTTCAGAATACTCTTTTTCTGCATATGCAATTGAAAGTATGTCGACTCCTGCTGCACCTGTATTATTCTGGCTCGCCATGCGTGCCGTGATTCCTCCATTCTCATTGATAACATGAGTAGCGTTATCGTTTCCGTATAAAAATTTCTTATTTTGATCAAACAAAAGTCCAACTATATTTTCCCCGTGCATAAGCTGTACATCTGAACATTGCAGGATCTCATTCATGATCTCTGCATCAACTTTTATTTTATTTCCCTCTATAAGATTTTCTACAAATCCATTACCACTTTCATCTAATCCCCAGTACCATAAGCACGCTTCATTATACCTGTTACTGAGAGAAATCTGATTTTGCGGATAAATATCTATTATATTAAATTCATCATCGCACCGATAATAATATATTTTCTGATGCTCGGCGGATGTTGTCTGTAAAAAGAACTCATATCGCCATTCATTGTTTGCTGTTACCGCAATAAGACTCAGACCATTTCCTTGTGCATCTGGATTTTTAGCAAAAAATTCATCTTCTGACAAAACAATTTTAAATGTATTGTCATCATCCATAGCTGTTAAAAGTCCTTTTCCATTCGTATCGCTCCAACTATTATAAATTCTCCAGCCAGCTTCCCCACCAGTCCATGTCAGTCCTGATTGCTCTATCCACATGGTCTCACCTTGCGCATTCACACATTTCGTATAATGACTGCCATCTGTAAAATACTGATTTATTAAAATCTCATCGTACAGCATGATCTGAACACTCTCATTTTCCTGAATCATAATGATCAGTTGTCCTGTCTTGTCATACACGGCACGTCTGCTGATAATAAAGTTGCCCTGCATAGTCACATTCTCTGCCCCTTCCTCTATGCATGTTCCGTCTGTTCGATACAAATTGCCGACATCAGATCCAATCATATACACAGAATCACTAAAAAGAGTCACGCTCTGCCTAGCCGGCTCCACAATCCACTTTCGATCCTTCAGAGAATAGATTCCCATCTGTGCACTCGCATAATCGCTGTCATCAAAAGCTCCGTCCTCATATCCAGTATACAAAACAAGCGGTGTATTTTCGTTCACTACCATTCCATTGCTAATATATGCAATATTTCCTGTGATTCCATAGTCAGGAAGTCTTAAAACTTCCTCTCCAGAAGAATCAAGCGCAAGAACCATATCTCCACCCAGCCAATTGTAGCTGCCTTCTCCTGTCGTCAGCACCAAATATTCATCTTCCGCGATTGGAAGGTTGTAAGCAAATGGCTCTCTCGGTGTAATAGAAAGCTTGCCGTTTTGCATCGTACATACTGCATAGCGATCTGCATAAATAGCATTTGTGTCCTGCTCTATTAACGGTTCTCCATTTGCATTGAAATATAATGTATTCGGATTTGTTCCATTCTCATAGACAACAATTGTATCTTCATCCAGATTAACAACATTCTCCTGCAAAACTGTATGCCCTCTTGACTCAGAAATGACAGTTCCGTTTGAAATCAGCAGAGTAACAATATTGTTTGGATTTATCGTATTAATTGTAACGCCATACATTGGACCTGCATTTGTAACATCTATATAAGAAATCTCACCGCCTTGTAAATCAACAGATGCCGTAACAATAGTTTCCTTTGTCCAAAAATTCGTAATTGTCAGAAGTCCATCATCTGTAATTTGATACGTTAATGGCACACGTATATCTTCCTCATAATAAGTATCTATAAATTCTTTTGGAAGTTCTTCAGTTATATTATACTGACTGTCACAGGCATAATAATGATATATAGAAGAACCTTCCTGATTCTCTATTAAGCTAACAATCACTTCTCCTGTCTGTTTATTTTCACATAAAATACTAATTTTAGTTCCATTTGGCCCCCATTCTGCATTTTGTGCAAGCCAATCCGCTTCCTTTAATTTTGGATTTAACATCAAATCTGTTACAATGCCTTGTCCATCTGCTGTCTCCCAGCTAAGCAGATCATTTGTATCAGTTAAGTATAGCCAATCACTGACAGTCCATACTGTTGCCATCGTATCAACATCAAACATTATATACTCATTTGTACTAAAATCACATCCTAGCACATAATTTCCAAACTCGTATTGTGCAGTAAATGACGGATGTTCGCCAAGTAACTGTCCATCAAAATCATACACATAATCTTCGCTATAAATATGATCTCCTACTCGTCTGAATACCTGATTATCCTGTGTCAGTTCAATACCATTAATACTATACAACTTTCCTGATGAATAGAGTGTACTGTCGCTGCTTGTAAATACTGTATCTGACAACTGATTCCAGTACGTATGAAACTCCTGACTAAGCTGCAATTCTCCGCCGACATACATCTGATAGCCCACCGTTTGAAGATTATTTATCGGTACTCGCTCTCCATTCTTTACAAGAACACACTTTTTCCCTGTTAACAATTTTCCAGCAATGGTAGTTTTAAGACTGCCATCCCATGCATTATATACAGATACTGTACTTTCATCTGTCTGCACCATAAATTGATAGTTTGTTGAATGACTAAGCCAGCCATCCTCCTTTGTTGTTTCCTGTGATGCAGCTTCTGTTGTCTCTGCTTGTGTTGTTTCTGCTTCTGTTGTTTCTGCTTGTGTCGTCTCTTCTTCTGTCGTCTCTTCCTCTGTCTCCCACTCAATTTTATTTGTCTCTTCTGTCTGATATGGAAGCTGCATCGGAACGTTTGAATGATCGATTCGATTACGGCCTGTCTGAAAAAAGATTGCCGTGCAAATTGCTGCTGCCGCGGCAAGTGTACCGCCTACAATAAAATATCCTGGCACACTTTTATCGCTCTGATAGTGCTTGTAATCCTCCGCCTCTAAGATAAAATCATCACGGATATCGCCCATCCACATCAAGATTTCCTGTTCCCGCTCTACCATTTCAGGTGTTTGCTCTTTTGCATTTTTCTTAGATGTGCTTTCAAAATCATGCCTTTTCATAAACAGTGTCCTCCTTTCCACTTTGTTCCCAATAAACTCTGAAACGCTTTCTCATCTGATACAATGTGTTATAAACATTTTTTTCTTTTAACCCCATATGCTTTGCAATTTCCCGTGGTGTCTCCATATACCAAAATCGAAGCACGAAAATCATCCGATCTGTTCTTGTCTGTTTTTCCAGAAATCCATTCAGACGCTGCACAAAATCATCTCTGTCAATCATACGACTAATAGCGTCCTCACCGATAAGATCACCAACTTCCTGCTCAATTACACTAATTTTTCCATATCCGCGTTTCCATGCCTTATTATGAATTATCTTGTTAAGCGATAAATTTCTTGTGATCCTTGCGACATATGCTCGAAGCGAATCTGGTCTGTTTTCTGGAATGCTGCACCATGTTTTCCACCAAGTATCATTTAAACATTCGCTCACATCCTCACGGTTCTGTACAATTTCCCATGAAATCTGTCTGCAGTAATGTCCATAATTTATTTCAAGCTCTTCAATTGCAATCTCGTCTCGTATCCACAACAACCTGATAATGTCAATATCTGTCATCCCCCTGTCCTCTCTTTCTTCTCTGCGGCTGTATATAACACCTTATACCATATAAGACAAAATCTGGAAATAAATTTCTTACAAAGCCAAAATTTTTTTAGTTGCTTACGAAAGCCCTCCGGTGCAATGGTTTCGTCGCCGGACCAAACTCAGCAGGTTCCTTTTATGTTCTTTATTATTATACATTACTTTGAAAGACCTGCTTCAAGTGTCCGTCTCGTGAAATCCATTCACCTTAGGGCTTGTATATTATTTTATCCGTAAATTGCAGCAAAAAAAAGACAGCTGGTTTTCACCAACTGCCTCACTTTTACTTTTATTTTTGCTCTTCTTCTTTATTATCCTGCGTGTCTGCGCTGTCTGTTTCTTCTTTAGGTTCTCTTGATGCAAACATCTCTCTTGAGAAGACCTGTGTATCTGCTGGCTGCTGATCTTGCTGGGTCATAACGATATGAACCTGCTCGCCTTCTTCTGCTTCCTGTGCTTCTAACTCACGTTTAGCCTCTGCGACTACAGAATCGCCATTTGCCTCGTCTTCCTTCGGGATATACTTATCAAAAATTACTACCAAGAAGTATGACTGTAAAAATGCAATCAGACCATAGCTTAATAAGATCAATGGTGGGAAGAACAGACATCCCACGATAACAGCTATTGCAATAATAATCATTGCCAGGCTGCGGAAGATATGCTTTACACCGATGAACAATGCATTTCTGAGTGTGAAGCGAATCTTATTGTAAAACTTTGCCTGAAGCGGATATACATAAACGAGTGTGATCAGATAAAGTAAGAAAATTCCAAGGAATACAATTCCAAGAATACGGCTGATCTGTGTACCCATCATGAAGTATGCATAAATATCATACAAGAAGAATACAAGAAGCAGTGTCATGATGATACCGATCACACTTCCCTGCTTGAAGTTTTCCTTGAAGGACTTAAAGAAGCTTCTTACTGTGTACGACTCCTCATCCCTCACAAGTTTCAGTGTTACATAATACACCGCAGTTGATGCTGGTCCAATCGTAATGATCGGGATACAGCAGACAGCCCACAAAAGTGTCAGGATAAACACATCTACGAGTTTTCCCATAAACCGCCAAATTGGATTGTCAAGATTAAACAAGCTTCCCATTATAAGTACCTCTATTCCTTTTTCACATATTGCGCTGCCTTCTGACATACGCTCCCGGACGGCTATATTTTTTATTTGCCGCTCATAGGTTTTATTATATATGAGGATTCTTAAAAATGCAAACGAATGATGCAGATTTTATGATTATTTTATACTAATCATACTATTTTCATTTCCATATCGCAAAAACTGTGTTACACTAGTATCATACTTCTTATACCACAGAAAGGCATGGATTAAAATATGAGAATTGAAGCAGATGACCCAAGCAAAAAACAACCCAAAAAGGAGGAATTTAACCCGGTAAAAAGTGAAAAGCACAGTTTTAAATCTGAAATTGCCAAAATGAAGTCGATGGGCTTTAAGGATGGATGGGAATATTTCTGGAGCTATTATAAGGTTCCAGTATTTGTGATCATAGGTGTGATCGCCATTGTGATTAGTATCACCGTGTCCGTAATCAGAAACAGCCGTCCATTTATCGTGCAGGTTCATGTTTATAACAACTACTTATCAGATAATGCTGATGTTGATTCCCTTGAAAAAGAATTTGCCGCATATGAGGATATGAGTCTTAAAGACTATCAGATCAACTTTAATCTGACAGAATATCTTGACTTTAGCGGATCAGACGAGGCTTCCTATACCTCTATGATGAAGGTAATGGCAATGGCAGCCGCTCACGATCTTGATGTACTCGGCGGCAATACTGCATTTGTCAATTATTATGGTGTCGGTGAGGAAGATAATACCTTATTTGCCGATCTTGAGGAAACACTTCCGCCGGCATTCTTCCAGTACTTAAAGGAACAGGATCGTATCCTTTACTTAAGCCGCACTGATGAAGCAGGCAATGTTCTTGGTCAGTACGCAGCCGCAATAGACGTTAGTGATACTCGTATCGTAAATAAAAATTGTCTGTTAGGTACACCATGTTACCTTGGCATTGCTGTCAACACGTCAAGACTTCAGACTTCCATTGACTTTTTGGAATGGATTTTTGATTATCAATAAATTAAAAAGTCCAATAGGCCGGATAAATATTCCGCCTATTGGATTTTTTTATTTTTTAATCGTACTGCTGTCATTTAATAAAATAGTTCCATATAAAAACAACACGTCTGCATTTGATATTTCATCTGATTCAAAATCAATCAATTCTCCAAGTTTTTTTTGCGCGATATAACGAAGATCTACAACTACTATACTGCTGTAGGAATCAATTAAAAGAGGAATCAAACTGCTGCCATATGAATCACGAAAGACGATTAGACTTTTCTTCGTCGCTGCCTTAGGATTTTCAATCCTAAGAAGTGCTGATGGACCTGACAGGAAAAAATCATAAGGATCATAGCCTGTTAACTTATCCCAGTCATAAACACCGCCTGTCTTTTTCGTCTCATAATTATAAACCTGTGCCTGTGAAATGATTTCACTGTCTATATACATAATCTTGTCAGGTGTTACTTGAAGTGCCGCCTGACCACTGTATACACCATAAAAAGAATCTGCTGCCTGACAAATATCATAGTCATCTGATAAAGTATCATTTTTCATATTTCTTTTTATCTGGTTGGCTGTTTCTATCAGTGCTTCCTGGCGCCAATGACTGTCTGTAAAATAGAATGACTCAAGAGACAGCGTTTGTGTAAGATTAATAAACTTCGCATATGGCATCCCATTTTCAAAGTATTTAAAAAACTTATCGTAATCCATCACTGGATACCCATTTTTCGCCGCAAGATAATATCCTTTATCTGGTACTATTGCCGCATAAATTTCATGGCTACCATTTTTTAAATGCTGTGTATAGACATGCTCAAATGCATTAACTGCATGTGACATGGAAGCCTCATTGATTTCGCTTTCTATTGATGCTGCATAGCCGTCTGCAACATAAATTCCATGAACATCTTTTTGCTGATACAAAGAAAACAGTGCTTTCGTTTTTAGCTTTCTGAATGCTTCACGAAATGGAAACTGATCCTGACTGTAGCGCTCAAAGCCACTCATAAAGTTTCCCTTTCCCACACTGTCTTTTGTAAGCGCAGGAAGCTGTGCCAGACGTCTTCGCTCAGAAACAGATATCTGATTTGGCGTATGAAACCATGCTGCAAGGCAAAGTATTCCAAATGTAAGTCCTGTTATAAGCAATGTGACAATAGCATGTTGTTTTTCTTTTTTTATCATAAACTCTCCCCAATGCTTAAAACCTAAAATATAAAAATGGATTATATGAGCCGTCCACCAAAAAGGCAGTTGCCAACAAAAATAGTCCTACAAGCACAATCGGCATCGCCCAATAAAAAATACTTCCTGCCTTTGTTTTCATAAATCTATTAAATGCTGTCACTGGCAGCGGTGTTGCTGCGATTGCTGCAATAATAATCAGCAGCCCGTAGCTTCTTAGATAATACATGCTTTGTACTGATATGACTGGCAGTTTTCCTAAGCCAAACAATCCGCCTATTCGCTGCATAGCCTGTGGTATTGTATCTGCTGAAAAAAGAATGAAGCTAAGTAATATAATAAAAAGCAAATACAAATGTGAAATAATGGACGGCATTCGTTCCAGCCATTTTCCCCATAAAAAGCGCTCGCACAAAAGAAGCACTCCAAAACCTGCTCCCCACAAGACAAAGTTCCATGATGCGCCATGCCACAGTCCTGTAAGCATCCACACAGCTATGACATTTCTCACATAAAGTCCAGTCTTTACGCGGCTTCCTCCAAGAGGAATGTAAACGTAATCGCGAAACCAGCTGCCCAGACTGATATGCCATCTGCGCCAGAACTCTTTTACGCTGCGGCTAATCAGAGGATAATTAAAATTTTCTGGAAACTGAAAGCCAAAAATGCGTCCTAGTCCAATCGCCATATCGCTGTAGCCTGAAAAATCAAAATAAATCTGAAGTACAAGCGCTGCTGCATACATCCACCAAAATATTATGCTTGGCTGCGATGTTTTTAGACAGATATCTGTCAGTTCTCCCAGTACATTTGCAATCAGTACCTTCTTGCTTAATCCTATCAAAAAGCGCTGTATGCCTGATGCAGCAAGTGTGACGCTATGCTTTCTTTCCTGCAGCTCTCTTTCAATATCCGTGTATCGCACAATCGGTCCCGCAATCAGCTGCGGAAACAGCGATACATATGTTCCAAATGAAATAATGTTTCTTTGGGCTTTAGTATCTCCTCTCCAGACATCTACAGTATAACTGATGATCTGAAATGTATAAAAACTTATTCCTATTGGAAGAGACAGCTTAGAAAGAGGCAGTGACACACCTGGCAGCTGATTCACATTCTCAATTAAAAAATCAGCATATTTAAATATAAGAAGAAATGACAGGCTTACTGCCACAGATATCCACATGAGGATGAATCCGATTTTTTTATTCTGCTTTTTTTCAATCATAAGTGCAAAAACAAAACCACTAAAAATTGACACTATCATAAGCGCAATATAGCGCGGCTCTCCCCATCCATAAAAAATCAGGCTAAACACAAAAAGCACTGCATTTTTCAATTTCCGCGGTGCGGCAAAATAGCACACCAGCACCGCCGGAAGGAAATAATATAAAAATGGAAGTCCGGAAAATAACATTTTAATTTTTTAATTTTTTATTTTGGCTGATAGGTATTGTCTGGATTACCGCATACCTCTGTGAACGCAGCTACAGCATCGTCCATGCTGTAAAGCTCATGATCTGCCATAAAAAGCATAATAATATTATCTTTTGATACTACAGTCAGCTCATCTGCCTCTACACATACCCACTTACGCGGATTAATTCCATCTGCCATTTTCTGTGCAATATCAGCTGCATCTGCCTTATCCTTAAGTCGAACAAGCACAAGTGAATATGCCTGTGAACCCATCATCGGCTCAGATACAATTGCTGCATCAAGCTTTTTAACATCATCCATCGTCAGACCTGTATAGGAAGACACTGCATACTCATCATCAAAATCAACAGTGTCAGTTTCCACATCAAAATCTGGTCCCTTGATTGCATACATCTTATCTAACAGCTCACTAAGCTCTGCATCTAACTGCAAAACATTTTCATCAGTTGCTGATGCCTCTGATTCACTCTCAGATAATGTCTCTTTTGTTTCTGTCTCTTTTTCTGTTTGATCCTCAGTCTGCGCTTCCGTCTTCTTTTCAGTTGCTTTCTCAGTTGATTTCTCAGTTTCCTTTTCAGTTTTCTTTACGGTTTCTTTTTCAGCTGCCGATGTGACTGATGGCTTTGTTGACTCTGGCTTTTCAGTTCTGCCGCATGCGCTCATAGAGAGTGCTGCCGCTGTCATTAAAATAATAAGTCCTGTTTTTCTCATGATTTTCTCCTTTCATAAAGCAAACAGGGACAGGGAATGTGACTTTTAACGCCGCATTACCCTGCCCCCGATGGCATTTAAACTTCTATCTTATTGTTTTCTGCATTGCACAATTTTATTCACGCACTGCATATTTCCAATTCATTACAGTTCAACTGTTACCTTGTCAAGCTCCCAGATCTCGTCAACATACTGCTGGATGGTACGGTCAGATGTGAACTTTCCGCTGCATGCGGTGTTCATCATAACGATGTGTGCCCATCTTGTCTGATCCTGATACAGCTCGTTGATCTTCATATGTGCCTCATGATAGGACATGAAATCCTTGAGGATGAAGTATGTGTCTGCGCGGTCGCTGCTGTAGGTATTAAGCAGAGAATTGTAGATATCGCGGAACAGCTCTGGATCCTGTGGTGAATAGAAGCCATTGATCAGCTGCATAAGAACCTGACGAATCTCCTGATTCTCATTGAAGATCTGCATTGGATCATATCCGCCGTTCTTCTCATAGTTGATAACCTCATCTGCGGTCATACCAAAGATAACAGCGTTGTCCTTGCCAACTTCCTCAAGAATCTCTACGTTTGCACCGTCAAGTGTACCGCAGGTGATTGCACCATTTAACATAAACTTCATGTTACCAGTACCAGATGCCTCCTTAGATGCGGTAGAAATCTGCTCTGAAACATCAGCTGCTGCAAAGATGATCTCTGCATTTGATACACGATAGTTCTCAATGAAGACTACCTTGATCTTGCCGTTGATGGACTTATCATTGTTGATGACATCTGCTACAGAGTTGATCAGCTTAATAGTCAGCTTTGCACGGCGATAGCCTGCTGCTGCCTTTGCACCAAAGATGAAGGTATGTGGATAATACTCCATATCCGGATGGCTCTTTAACTCATTGTAAATGTACATAACGTGCAGGATGTTTAAGAGCTGTCTCTTATACTCATGCAGACGCTTTACCTGTACATCAAAGATGGAACGAGGATCAACATCGATTCCGTTGTGCTCCTTGATATACTTTGCAAGACGAACCTTGTTCTGATACTTAATGTTCATGAACTCCTGCTGGCTCTTCGGATCATCTACAAACAGCTTAAGCTTTGAGATCTCCGGAAGGTTGGTGATCCATGCATCGCTGATCTTATCAGTTACCCAGTTTGCAAGCAGTGGGTTTGCATGAAGCAGGAAACGTCTCTGTGTGATACCGTTTGTCTTGTTGTTAAACTTCTCCGGCATCATCTGGTAGAAGTCCTTTAACTCCTGCTTCTCCAGAATTTCTGTATGAAGCTTTGCTACACCGTTTACAGAGTAGGAACCTACGATTGCCAGATGAGCCATGCGAACCTGACCGTCATAGATGATTGCCATCTTTGCGATCTTCTCATGATTGCCTGGGTAAGTAGCTTCGATTTCCTGTACAAAACGGCGGTTGATCTCCTCAACGATTCCGTAAATACGCGGAAGCAGACGTGAGAACAGCTCGATTGGCCACTTCTCAAGAGCCTCTGCCATGATGGTGTGGTTGGTGTAAGCACAGCACTTTGTTGTGATTTCCCATGCAGCCTCCCATGTCAGATTCTCCTCATCCATAAGGATACGCATAAGCTCTGCTACTGCCATAGACGGATGGGTATCATTCATCTGGAATGCAACCTTCTCGTACATCTTTGTAACATCGCCGTTATGAGTCTTCTTATATTTGTTTACAGCTGTCTGTAAGGAAGCTGAAATGAAGAAGTACTGCTGCTTTAAACGCAGCTCCTTTCCTGCATAGTGGTTATCATTCGGGTAAAGTACCTCTACGATATTCTTTGCCAGGTTCTCCTGCTCAACTGCCTTCTGATAATCACCCTTATCAAAAGAATCCAAGTTAAAGGTATTGATTGGCTCTGCGTCCCAAATACGAAGTGTATTTACAACGTTGTTTCCATAACCTACGATTGGCAGATCATATGGTACGGCACGAACAGACTGATATCCTGCCTGTCCAAAATGCTCTCTTCCTGTCTCGTCCTTTGTTACTGTTACGTAGCCGCCAAACTTAACCTCACAAGCATACTCAGCACGGCGGATCTCAAATGGATAGCCATCCTTTAACCAGTTATCCGGAACTTCCTTCTGATAACCATCCTCGATCTTCTGTGCAAACATACCATACTTGTAACGGATTCCACAGCCATATGCCGGGTAACCAAGTGTTGCAAGAGAATCTAAGAAGCATGCTGCCAAACGTCCAAGACCACCGTTTCCAAGTGCTGGATCCGGCTCCTGATCCTCGATAGTATTCAGATCAAAACCGAGTTCTTCAAGAACCTCCTTTACCTCATCCTGTGCACACAAATTTAAAATGTTGTTTCCAAGAGCACGGCCCATCAGAAACTCCATTGAAAGATAATACAGCGTCTTTGCATCAGTGCGCTCAATCTCCTTGTGAGTTGCAATCCACTGATCAATGATATCATCCTTCAGTGCATAGGACACTGCCTGAAAAACCTGCTGCGGAGTTGCCTCATCGATGGTTTTTCTGTACAGGGTCTTTACGTTGTAGATGATCTGCTTTTTCAGCTCAGCCTTATCAATCGTTGTTTTCATTTCATCCTCCTTAGGTTTATTCCTTGCTGACAGTGAGTACAACAGTCTCGCCGTTGATGCTCCACTCCTTGGTGTAGCCGCTGATCTCACTGTCTGTCAGCTTATCTGCAAGTACATCTGCACAAATCTCATCTGCATACTTGCTGAAGATGGACTCAATCTTTGCATTGTCCTTGTAGCCGACTGTGATGTGATCCGTTACCTCGAATCCTGCTTCCTTACGCATCGTCTGAATCTTACTGATGATCTCTCTTACAAAGCCTTCTTCAAGCAGCTCTGGTGTTAAGTTGCAGTCTAATACTACTGTAACATCCTGATTGCTCTCTGTTACATAGCCTTCCTTCTGCGTCATATCGATCAAAAGGTCTTCCTCAGTAAGAACAACCTTCTCGCCATCAAAATCAAAGGTGACAGAACCATTTGCCTTTAACTCATCCATAGTGGCATTGCCGTCTACAGAAGAAAGGGCGGTACGGATCTTTCCAAGAAGCTTTCCGTACTTCGGACCTACTGTACGAAGCTGCGGCTTAAAGGTGTAGGTAGTAAAGGAACGTACATCGTCTGTAAATGTAACTGCCTTAATATTTAACTCGTCTGCAATGATATCCTTAAAGAACTCGTTTAATGTAAATGGTGCCTTTACAAACATGTTTGCAAGCGGCTGACGGTTCTTCATGTTTCCACTGTTTCGGCATGCGCGGCCAAGAACAACGACCTTTAAAACAAGATCCATGTCTGCTTCAAGTTCCTTGTCTACATGTGCCTCATTTGCCTTTGGATAATCACACAAATGGATGCTCTCCGGTGCGGATGGATCTACCTTGACAACAATGTTCTGATAGATCTCCTCTGTCATAAACGGAATCATCGGCGCTGCTGCCTTTGCAATTTCAGTCAGACAGGTATACAGCGTCATATAGGCATTCACCTTATCCTGCTCCATTCCCTTTGCCCAGTAGCGCTCACGGCTGCGGCGTACATACCAGTTACTCAAATCATCAACAAATTCCTGAAGTGCCTTTGCAGTCTCTGGAATCTTGTAGTTTTCCAGGCTGCTGTCGCATGTCTGAATCGTAGAGTTTAACTTAGACAAAATCCACTTATCCATAACGGAAAGCTTCTCATAATCTAATGTGTGCTCCATCGGATTGAAGTTGTCGATGTTTGCATACAGTACGTAGAAAGCGTAGGTGTTCCACAGAGTACCCATGAACTTACTGCGGCCTTCCTTTACTGCATCATCGTGGAAACGGTTCGGAAGCCACGGTGCGGAATTGGAGTAGAAATACCAGCGGATTGCATCTGCTCCGTGCTGGCGCAGTGCATCCATTGGGTCAACGGCGTTGCCCTTGGACTTACTCATCTTCTGACCGTCTTTATCCTGAATATGGCCAAGAACGATAACGTTCTTATAAGGTGCTTTGTCAAATAAAAGAGTTGAGATTGCAAGCAGGGAATAGAACCATCCTCTTGTCTGGTCTACTGCCTCACTGATAAAGTCAGCCGGGAAATTCTTCTCGAAGACTTCCTTATTCTCAAATGGATAATGATACTGTGCAAATGGCATAGATCCTGAGTCAAACCAGCAGTCGATTACTTCTGGTACTCTTGTCATCGGCTTTCCACACTTCGGGCAGGTAACATGAACCTGATCGATGAATGGGCGATGAAGCTCAATATTATCCGGACAGTCTGGTGACATCTTCTTTAATTCTTCCTTGCTTCCGATAGCATGCATATGACCGCATGAACACTGCCAGATATTCAGTGGTGTTCCCCAATAACGGTTACGGCTAAGTCCCCAGTCCTGAACGTTTGTCAGCCAATCGCCAAAACGACCCTTACCGATGCTCTCCGGAATCCAGTTGATGGTGTTGTTGTTTGCAATCAGATGATCCTTTACAGCTGTCATCTTGATGAACCAAGACTCTCTTGCATAGTAGATAAGCGGAGTATTACATCTCCAGCAATGAGGATAGCTGTGCTCAAACTTCGGTGCTGCAAAGAGCTTGCCTTCTGCTTCCAGATCCTTTAATACTTCCGGGTCTGCCTTCTTGACAAAAAGTCCTGCATACGGAGTCTCTTTAGTCATCTCACCCTTGCTGTCTACTAACTGTACGAACGGAAGATCATACTTTCTACCGACCTTTGCATCGTCTTCACCAAATGCAGGTGCAATGTGAACAATACCAGTACCATCACTCATAGTAACATAGCTGTCACATGTCACAAAGAAGCCCTTCTTATTCTGCTTTGCAGCAACATCTCCAGAACACTTAAACAGCGGCTCGTACTCCTTGTACTCAAGATCCTTTCCTTTATAAGTCTCAAGAATCTCATATGCCGGCGCATCCTCTGTCTTAAGACGACCAAGTACGTTCTCAAGAAGTGCCTCTGCCATGTAATAGGTATAGCTATCTGCTGCCTTTACCTTGCAGTAGGTATCCTCTGGATTTACACAAAGTGCAACGTTTGACGGCAGTGTCCATGGTGTAGTTGTCCATGCTAAGAAGTATGCGTCCTCACCCTTTACCTTGAAACGTACAATTGCAGAACGCTCTTTGACATCCTTATAGCCCTGTGCAACCTCATGACTTGAAAGCGGAGTTCCACATCTTGGGCAGTACGGAACGATCTTAAAGCCCTTGTAGAGCAGTCCTTTGTCCCAGATTGTCTTTAATGCCCACCATTCAGACTCAATGAAATCATCGTAATAAGTTACATATGGATTTTCCATATCAGCCCAGAAACCAACGGTCTCGGAAAATTCTTCCCACATACCCTTATATTTCCAGACATTTGCCTTACAGCGCTCGATAAATGGCTCAACTCCATACTGCTCGATCTGCTCTTTTCCATCAAGACCAAGCTCCTTCTCTACTTCAAGCTCAACCGGAAGTCCGTGTGTATCCCAACCGGCCTTTCTCGGTACCTGATATCCTTTCATGGTTCTGTAACGAGGGATCATATCCTTGATCGCACGGGTTACCACGTGTCCAACATGCGGCTTGCCGTTTGCTGTCGGCGGACCGTCATAAAACATGTACTCAGGGCAGCCCTCTCTCTCCTCGATACTCTTTTCGAAGATATGATGCTCTTTCCAGAATTTGGAAACTTCCTTCTCCCTCTCCACAAACTTTAAGTCTGTAGGAACCTTATTGTACAACATAGTTTTCTCCTTTCTCATACGCTACAGCGCGTATACCATCGCTGTATGATATATGCTTTCCGATAACGTTGGAATAACGTCCTGACTTACTTTAGCACTCTGTCATTAACAGACAGTCTATCATTTCAGTCGGCAACTCCGGAGTGATGTTCATCTTTTGCCCACAGTATCCGCCTCTCATCCTTTGCGGTTCGCTGTCCTGCTTTACGCCTAGATTACTGTCTCCATCAGCGTCTTTTTGCCGTGCGGATTTGCTATAAATCCTGACTACACGACACACACGGTTAGTATATCGGTTTTTGAAAGCCTTGTCAAGGAATGTGTCCAGAACACTTTGATTTTCGCGGTTTTCGTATATTTTTCCATATTTTGGTTAATACTTTATACAACATGATAAGGAGGTATTGATTTTCAAAATGACACACAGAAAAAAACTCACAATTTTTCTTTTAGCCGTTGCAACACTTTTCACATTTGTTCTTTTGATTCACCCATATCGAAAAAATGATTCTTCCCTGCTTTCTGACAAACTTTTACGCTTTCGCGTCCTTGCAGACAGCGATTCTTCGATTGACCAGTATGAGAAAAATGAGCTGAGTAAAAAAATGATTACTCTTCTTTCTCCTGTGCTTTCAACTGTACAGACAAAAGAAGAGGCACTCACGCTTTTGCGTGAAAGCCTCCCCTTTTTAAATGCTTACTGCAATTATGTGCTGTCTGATTATGGCGCACAAAAATATGCCTCGTGCACACTCGGTTCCCATCTCTTTCCTTATAAAACATATGGAAACTATCAATTTCCAGCCGGTGTATACGATACACTTCTTGTGACAATAGGAAGCGGACGCGGCTCAAACTGGTGGTGTCTTGCCTTTCCGCCTCTTTGCTTTGCCAATGAAGCTTTTATTGACGTGCCAGATTCTTCTAGTCAGATGCTTTTTGATCTTTTAGATAAAGACTGCTACGAAGCAATTTGTCTAGACAAAACATCTTCAAATAATCGGGCAAACATAGCTTCTGCTGACAAGCAAGCATCACGAAAATCAATTCTTACTCTTGGTCTGCCTTCTATTCTTGAACAACTCCTTGAGTAGTTTTTTCTAGCCCCATACTTGTTATGATGGTCTGTGCAATTTCTTCCGCTGATTCTTTCTTTCCATCCTGCTGCCATTTTAAAAATACGTTGAGCAACGCGCCACCGTAAAAATACAATTCATATTCTGGTATTTTGTACTTTGGCATAATACGTCTGCTCATATAATCATTCATGGCGTTCCACAAGATATACTGTAGTTTTGCCTGTACCAGCTTTGAAATAAAAATCTCATACTGATCAAAATATTTTAACGCATGTACAATGCTGCTGCGATCATGGAAACGACCAATTTTTTCTGTACGGCACTCCCGAATATACCCAGCAACAATCTCATGAAAATAATCTGACAGTGCATCTTCTTTTGTTTCGTAATAATGGTAAAACGTCATTCTTGAGACACCTGCAGTTTTCACAATATCAGAAATTTTGATTTTTTCATATTCCTTTTTATCCATTAAAATAAATATGGACTCACCAATGCACATTCTGGTAAAACGTGTCCGCTTATTGTGTTCTTTTGAAAATAAATTGATCAATCCTGATTACCTCTTAACAGCACACTAATTGCTTCCATCTCCTCTGATGGTGTGATGATTAACTGTCTTCCCTCAACTTTAGCGGTAATTGCAGTCGGCGCATAAATATCAGCAATCGTGCTAGGGCAGCCCTCTGGCAAATCAATCACTATCTTTTCTGGAATCTCTCCATGGAAGATATGCGCTGTAACAAATGCACTTTCATGCTTGCCTTCATAGAGCTTTCCTTCCTCACTCTGTACACGTATCACTGCCTGCCAACCAGTCAGATGGCGATCACTGCTGCCCTTATGGCTGTAAATATAACTATAACCATCGCGAATTGCTGGTGCTATCTTTTTATAGAATGCCATTCCATCTTCGATTGCCTTCCACTGCTTGGCACTCAGTTCAGTCACATCACCAGAGAAGCACATACGTCCCAAAAACGTGTTTGCAACTGTGTATCCAATGCGTTTAACAGAATCTGTCTTTCTAATAACGGCCCAAATCTGGCTCTGTCTCGGCAGAATTGTTCTGTGAAGTGCTGCTGCAATAACTGGAATTTCCTCACACTCATGCGCATCGGAGAAGGATGCCATGCTGCACTCACTCATCATCAGTGGCTCTAACTTATGACCGCCAGATGCACAATTTTCCAGAATAATTCCCGGAATCTCTTCCTTTACTTTACGCACAAAGTTAACAGATGCCTCACGGTCACGGCGAAGACCCTCTCCGAGTGATTCCGCACCATCACAGCCAATACCAATCGTGTCGTTATAGTCCATCTTCATGTAGTCAAAGTTGTATTTTTTGAGCTGTCCAATTACCTTATCTGTTAAGTAGGCAATCGCTTCCGGGTTACACATATCAAAGAAACGGCGTTCCTTTGTCGTAAGCACCTTTCCGTCACGGTGAAGCATCAGATCCTCACGCTCGGAATAAACGTGGGATTTCGGTCCGGCATTATCTATCTCAAACCAAATACCTGGTTTCATGCCTGCCTTGCGAATATCGTCGCTGACTGCACCAAGACCTTCTGGGAAAAGACGATCAGATGGAACATAATCTCCCATGCTGCGGCTCCAGTGTACACCTTCCTCGACGAACCAGCCACAGTCCACGACAAAGTACTCAAGACCTTTTCCCTTAACTGCTTCTAGGATACCTTTAATATTTTCATGGGACGGCAGCCCCCATGTGGTGCAATATTCATTAAACAGAATCGGAAGATGCTGCTCACTTTCCGGCGCTGCATTTACATACTTCTGTGCGTACTGAGTCAGTCGCTGGCATGCATAATCGACGGTACTTCCTGCGCGCTCATCACTGCAGCAAACGGTAAGAATCGCCTCTGGTGTGGTGAAAGATTCGCCCGGTTTAATGGTCTTCATCCACTGTCCAAACTCACGGTCTGCTAAACCGCCTGAAAATGCCATACCATCATCTCTGCGGTAGAACTCCATCTGCCAAGAACACTCAATCGCTAACTGCGCTGCCCATACAACGCCAGCCTTTGTGTCTTCAACTGCGCCAAACGGGAAGTATCCCTTGACTGGCATGGAACCGATCTGACCGTAACGCGCTGAATTTACCTGCCAATATGCCCATGAAGGCTCAAGCTGCAAATCCTCCACAGATTCAGTAACAAGACGACCCTCACCACTCCATTTACTGCGGATGCGGTGAATCTTTAAACACTCCGATGCATCAGCTTCTTCAAATGGAGAAATTAAACCAAGAGAAAAGCTCGTCAGAAGCTCCATAGTTGTCGGAGCATCTGCATTATTGATTATCGTAGTTGTGCTTCCAAGTGCATACTCTCCCTTTGTCCATGTCAGTGTGTGGACAAAGTGGTGGCCTCTGCCATCCTCAAGATAAGTTTCTATGATTTCTTTTGTACCTTCGGTTTTATGTACCTGCTTTTCAAAACGGCATTCGTCTACTGTCCCGCTGTTTCGCATACTTGTACCCGGTCCGTATGCCCCCGGATAGATGTCATCCAGCAGCTTTACCTGGATGAGACTATCACCGTGTAAGCATTTGCTGTCAAGCATTGCATCTAGTTTTTCTGTTAATTCTTTTTCTTTTTGAGTTGGGAGCAATAATAGCTCAATCTGATTATCTTCTTTTTCCAGCATGTAATATGCCGCCATATCGCCAAGTGTAAAGTGGCTATGCACGGTTGGTTTTATTCCGTTGCCCATTATTTTTTTCCTCCTGCGTTTTCATATAAAAATAAAAATTTATTTGTTATTTTGAGTATAACAAGGTAAGACGTTTTTGTCTATCTGAAACAATAAAAAAGCCCCGCTTGCGCGGGGAATACACTAAAACATTCTAATCAAAAGCTTGTTTTAATGTCTTTCTAATACCTAGTATAATACATCACCTCAAAAAGGCAAGTGAAATACTATGACAATTTATAAAAATTTACCCATCAGCTTATAGTAATTCTCCTTCATTTGCCTGCTCTATCTCAACGTTATCAACATCATCTGATTTTTGCATTGATACCGCTACTGCCTCATCCATATCCTCAAACTCAACGCAAAGTACTGCCTGCATCCAATTTAAACTCACTTTTGCCTGTTTGCCTTTTTCCTTTGCCGCCTCTTCGATACCGATTAAAAGCTCCTTTAAGATTTCTCTTGTCAAATAACCGCCGCGCCAATGAAACAAAAATGGCTTTTTCTTTTTGGCGGCCTGAGCTGCTCGCTTTTTAACTTCTTCCTGTTTTGTAAAAGAAAGTTTCTTTTCCAAATAGTAAAAATGGCTGCCATCGGTGCATGGAACATGTTCTGTCATGATTGGCTCATGATCGCGGAAAATGGCATCATCACTTAAGTTAAAATAATCATGGCGAGTCAACGTTTTGCTCAAAGATAAATCAAAGGTTGCATCCAAGTGATAGTAAGTCTTTCCGATCTTTACAATATTCCAAGCATGACGATATTTAATCTTCTTTTCCGGATTGGCCTCGGAAATTACGATGATGCACCAGATCCCGAGGGCATCGCACAAAACTTTGACTGACTTTGCAATGCCCTCACAGACACCGACACCGTGGCCGAGTGGGCCGATGATCTCATGCGAATATGGCTTTTTTAGTTTATCGTAGTGTATATTTTCACAGATAAAATCGTGAATATATAATTCTTTTTCGAGTTCTGTCTTTGTACTTACGACTCTTGCAAGCTTTTCCACTCGCGCACTCATCGCCTTTTGCTGCTGGCGAATTGTCTTTTTGTCAAATAGATACTCTGGCAAAATTTCAAGATTATCGGACTGCGGCCACTTACGCAACTTAAATGTCACTGCATAAAAAATCTCTGGGCAGTCGAGTCGTACCAGAAAGAAGATCATGCTAATTCGCGCAGGATCGGCATACGGCACAAGGAAATGATCCTCAAGTGCCGTCACTCCTGTTTTAATTGCATGATACACAGCCTGTTCCGACTTTATTAAATGTTGATAGTAAAATGGTTCCATTATATTCTGCTTTATCCTTACTTAATTTTGTTGTGCCAACACCCATCTAAAATATTCCTTTGCGGCATCGGCTTCTGTTTGATTATATGTTGTTCCCAAATATTCGGCAACTGCCTTTGCTGTCTCCTCGAATAAATCAATCATCGTTTCTGTTGCATGCTTTATTGCCTCATATTCACAGGACGGCACTGTTGCAAGATAACGATTCCAAATTTCAGGTGTCAAATAACGATTCATATATTTATCTGATTTTCCTACGCTGACAGACCAATCGTTCTCTGCACCAATCTTCCAACCAAGCATTACACTAAGACACGGACGCACATAGTCATAGAGCATGTCCATCGCATAAGTCAGCTCACCGCGGGCAAGACCTTTTCCGATATTATTTAAGCACCAATAAAACTCGTTGCATTCACAGCTATATTTATCTGCGGTTGGCTTTTTTACGTAATGATCAGCATCCGTCTCCTCTGGAATATCACAATATCGTCCATCCTTATCTAACAGCACACGGCACAACCTGTCAGCACGAATATCCTTATCAGCATAGTCAAATGAACTTACATGAATGTCAAGACGATTTCCATCTGTAAAGATAGCAAGCCAGCCAAATGTATCCTGCGGTGTATACTCTTTTTCTAACAGCAAATCCATGTATTCTGGCATCTGCATATAAAGAACAGTTCCAAAATGATTGATCCAATCATGATTTTCATAATAAGGCTTCGTATCAGTCACAACATATACCACATCATAATCCTGAAAACGATCCTTCGGTGCATTAGGATTTGTTCGTGAACCATTTAGATAAACGGCACGTACACGCTCATCATCTTTAGCAACCTGCAAAATCAATTTCATCATCTCTTCTTCGCTTCTCATTGCTGCTTCCATATTTTAATACCTCTCTTTCTTTTAAACAATACAAATTTTGACAATATTTGTCGCTCTTTCACCTTTTACTCATGTTGTCATCATAGCAAATTTTTAAGGTTCTGACAAGGTTCTTGCCAAAGCTGAGGGCTGATGATAGAATAAAAATTAAAATAAAACCAAGAAAGGACAAACTAATTCAATGGACAATCCAGTATACAAGCTATTAATTGTCGAGGATGATTTAGGCATCGCGCAAGCTATTCAGACCCAGGCATCCATGTGGAATTTTGATGTTCGCATCGTTGAAAATTTTCGTGATGTCACTGGTGAAGTGACTTCATTTTCTCCTCATATTATTTTGCTCGACATCACACTTCCATTTTTTAATGGCTATCACTGGTGCAGCGAAATTCGAAAATTTTCTCGCGTGCCAATTATTTTTATCTCCTCTGCCGCTGACAACATGAATATCATTATGGCGATGAATCTCGGTGCTGATGATTTTGTTGCAAAGCCATTTGATTTAAATGTATTGCTTGCAAAAATACATGCCCTTCTTCGCAGAAGCTATGATTTTGCACCAACCTCCAATGTGCTTGCACACCGCGGCGCACTATTAGATTTAAATGATCACACGCTAAGTTTTAACGGTGAAGATATTCCGTTAACGAAAAACGAATATCGCATTTTATCCTGCCTGATGGAGCAAAAGGGCAAGGTTATCAGCCGTGAAAAGCTGATGGAACGCCTGTGGGAGACCGATCAATTTGTGGATGAAAATACGCTTACGGTTAATATAAATCGTCTTCGAAAAAAGCTAGATAGTGCAGGACTAACACACTTTATCACGACAAAATTTGGTGTAGGATACCTGATTGAAAGTTGAGGAATTTACGATGTCACTATTTTTTTCTTATTTAAAGCAGCAATTAAAATATATTTTTTTATTTTTGCTGTTTTCCATTACCTTTGCCATCACCTTTTTCTTTTATAACTTTCCATTGGAGGCGGTGGCTTATCCAATGCTTCTATGTGTATGTTTTGGGCTTTTCTTTTTCATATGGGATTTTTCAAAGACAAAAGCATTACACAAAAGGCTGATGGAACTTTCCAATCTAACTGAACTTTCAATTGATATGATTCGTGCGCTTCCACAGTCAGACTCGATTGAAAACACAGATTATCAGCTCTTGCTATCTGGTCTTGCTGAGCAAATATTGGATCTGAAAACGGCACAGTCCACTCGCCTTACCGATATGATTGATTATTATACGGTGTGGGTTCATCAGATCAAGACACCAATCTCCTCCATGCGCCTGACGCTTCAAAACGAGGATTCTTTACTAGCGCGCAAGCTTTCCTGTGACTTATCGCACATTGAGCAGTATGTAGAGATGGTGTTAGCATTTCTTCGTCTTGATTCCAATTCAAGCGATTATGTATTTAAAATGCACGAGCTTGATCCACTGCTTCGTCAATCAATTCGACGCTTTTCATCTGAATTTATTAATAGAAAGCTTAGCCTTTCGTACACACCTCCAAGTGATGAAAACGGAACACTACAAATGATTACTGATGACAAATGGTTTTGTTTTGTCATTGAACAACTTCTTTCAAATGCGCTCAAATACACACGTACAGGAACGATTTCTATTTTCTTCTCGCAGCCAAAGGTGCTGTGCATAAAAGATACTGGCATCGGCATTGCACCGCAAGACCTTCCACGCGTTTTTGAAAAAGGATATACGGGCTGCAATGGACGCACTGACAAAAAGGCAAGTGGTCTGGGACTCTACTTATGCAAACGAATTTGTAAAAATCTTGGTATCGGCATTTCTATCACCTCTGAGGTAGACAATGGAACCTGCGTATATCTTTCTCTTGATCAGTATCCACTAAAAGCTGAATAAAGCAAAAATCTTTATTTCTTACACTACTGTAAGTTTTTGGGCGGAAAATGTAAGCCAATTCAATGGCAATGCATTTTCCGTTTTGTTATACTATGCCTTGTAAGAAAGAATTACAGGAGGTACTTAATACCATGACAATACTTGAAGTAAATGGATTGAAAAAATATATTCCACCCGCTTCGGCGGCAATAAGGTTGAGGCACTGAAGAATGTAAATTTCAGTGTAGAGCAGGGCGAGTATGTTGCTATTATGGGCGAATCTGGTTCAGGCAAAACAACACTTTTAAATATCCTTGCTGCTTTAGATAAACCAACTGAAGGCAATGTAATTTTAGATGGCAATAATCTGTCAAAATTGAAGGAATCTCAAATCTCAGCATTTCGCCGTGACAATCTCGGCTTTGTATTTCAGGATTTTAATCTGCTAGACACCTTCACACTTGAGGACAATATTTATCTTCCACTTGTACTTGCCGGAATGCCTTACAAAAAAATGCATGATCGTTTGGTGCCAATTGCAGAACGTCTTGGTATCAGCTCATTACTTAAAAAATATCCATATGAGGTTTCAGGCGGACAAAAGCAACGTGCCGCAGCTGCCCGTGCATTAATTACAAATCCGAAGCTTATTTTGGCTGATGAACCAACTGGTGCACTCGATTCAAAGGCATCTGATGAGCTGCTTAGTTTATTTTCAGAGATTAACCGCACAGGACAGACAATTGTAATGGTAACGCATTCTGTCAAGGCAGCCAGCACTGCCGGACGTGTTTTATTTATCCGAGACGGTGAGGTTTTCCACCAAATTTACCGTGGAAATGATACTGATGAACAGCTGTATCAAAAAATTTCTGATACACTGACACTTCTTGCAACAGGAGGTGATCGCCGATGAAAACAGGATTTTACCCGAAGCTTGCCTTCGATGGCATCCGGAAAAATCGCAGGATGTATGTTCCATTTATTTGCACCTGCATTGGAATGGTGATGATGTTCTATATCATTTCTTATCTGCACTACAGTGATACAATTGCATCTATGAATGGCGGCCAGATCATGCGCTCTACGCTTAATTTGGGCAGCATTGTAGTAGGTATTTTTTCCTGTATTTTTCTGTTTTACACAAACTCCTTTTTAATCCGAAGACGAAAAAAGGAATTTGGTCTGTATCACATTCTTGGCATGGGAAAACTAAATATTGCACGCATTTTATTTTGGGAAACACTTTTGACAGCAGTGATTTCTCTTGTTCTCGGCATAGGTTTTGGCATTTTATTTTCGAAGCTCGCTGAACTTGCCATGGCTCGTCTGACACACGCTCAGATTATTTATTCCATGCATATTTCACCAGACTCCATTTTATTTACACTAACTGTATTTGGCTGCATTTTTATTTTACTGTTTTTTAATACACTTCGTCAGGTTCATTTTTCAAATGCTATTACACTTGTTCAGAGTGAATCTGTCGGTGAAAAACCGCCAAAGGGAAATATCCTTTTAGGTCTTCTAGGTATGATTTGTTTAGCTGCTGCCTATTATCTTGCTGTAACAGTTGCAGATCCTGTATCAGCACTTGGCATGTTTTTTATAGCAGTTATTCTCGTAATCGTTGGCACCTACCTTATCATGATCGCTAGCTCTGTTTTATTCTGCAGGCTGCTTCAAAAAAATAAGCGCTACTATTACAAGGCAAATCATTTTGTGTCAATTTCTTCTATGGCTTACAGAATGAAAAGAAATGGCGCTGGACTGGCTTCCATCTGTATCCTTGCTACAATGGTTCTTGTTATGCTGTCCACTACTGTAAGCTTATACTTCGGTATGGATGATGTATTGTCAAATCGCTATCCTTATCAATTTAATACGACTGCATCTTATAATTCCTTCGATACAATGTCTGATGAAAATACAGCATCAATTCGTAAGCTTGCATCAGATGCGATGGATAAATATGAATGTACACCATCCAATGTTTCCGATTATCGGTCCGCCTGTTTTTACGGCTATTTAATTGATAATGACTTTGTATGCGATACTCCGTTTGACAGCCATTCTGAAACAGCAAATTACCTTGAAGGCAAAATGTTTTACTTCGTTCCACTTTCAGATTACAACAAAATGATGGGCACGAATGAAACTCTTGCATCTGATGAAGCGCTGCTTTTTTCAACTCGGGACTCTGCTTATAATGAAAGTACTATTTCCTTTGAGCATGGCATGACATACACAATCAAAAAGCAAATTGACAAATTTAGACCTGACGGCAACTCAATGGCAAATATTTCCACTACATTTGTCTTAATCGTTCCAGACATTCATGCGGCAGTTGATGCCATTGCAGCATTGCCTGATAATGAAAAGTCCGTTTACTTTTATTGGCACTATAACTTTGATACCAACTTGAATCGTGATAATCAGATTTTGCTGGCAAATGATCTTTCATCCACTATTTCTGATTTTTTCACACAAAGCTATACGCAAAACACAGGAATTATGCGTTGCCAGTTTGAAAGCCGTGCTGCTAATTATGAGGAGTTCTTAGCAGACTTTGGAAGTTTATTTTATCTGGCAATCGTTTTAAGCATTGTTTTCTTAATTGCCGCTGTTTTGATTATTTATTACAAGCAGATTTCAGAAGGCTATGAGGATCAGGCACGTTTTGATATTATGCAAAAAGTAGGCATGACAAAGCGCGAAATTAAAAAGAGTATCAACTCCCAGCTGCTTACTGTATTTTTCCTTCCACTTGTCGGTGCCGGCATTCATCTGATTTTTGCCTTCCCAATGATTAGAAAAATCCTGCTGCTGTTTAATTTAACAAATCTGCATCTATATACAATCGTTACGTTAATCAGCTTTGGAGCATTTGCGCTCTTCTACACAATTGTGTACCGCATCACATCAAACGCGTACTACCATATCGTGAGTGGTGCCTCCAGCGCTAAGGTTCGTTGATAAGCCACTATTTACAGCAAAGCCCTAAGGTGAATGGATTTCACGAGCCGGACAGCATATAGCTTGACTTTCTCGCTAGAAATGTGTATTCTCTTCTTAAATTAATGTAAGAAAGGAAGGAAAATTTTATGGGTTGCCTTGGAAATATTATATGGATGCTCTGCGGAGGTCTTGTCAGTGCACTAGGATATTTAATTGCCGGATGTATTTGGTGCATAACCATTGTGGGAATCCCGGTTGGCATGCAATGCTTTAAGTTAGCCGGCCTGGCACTTTTTCCGTTTGGAAAGGATGTTACATACGGTGGTGAACTTGGAAGCTTTTTACTAAATATCATCTGGGCCGTTTTCTTCGGCATTCCGATCGCACTTCATTCTCTGTTATGGGGCTGCATCATGTGCATTACAATAATTGGAATTCCATTTGGCCTCCAGCATTTTAAGATGGCAAAGCTTGCACTGATGCCTTTTGGAACAGTTGTGTATTAACTTAATCATACAAAAACATAAAAGCTTCGAGATCTCTTTCGTACAGAGCTCCCGAAGCTTTTTCCCCTGGTATCATTTTATCGAAGAATAATATAAACCGCATAAACTAAAGGAACAAATAATGTGTTTGCAACACCGTCAAATTTATTCATGCTTTTTTACCTCTATCTTGTGTTTATTTTTCTCTCAGTACTACACCAAACCTCGATTTTTCAACATCATCTCTGAAATTTGCATACCACTTAATATTCCTTAATTAATCACCAGAGCCACACCATTAAAAATGATATAATAATTCCGCTTACCGCAAAAACAGGAATCATAGGAAGTAAAACCTTAACATGAAACGCAAATATGATCAAAGCCACTACTTTTTTAACGATCATAATTTTAGTCAGTTTTTTCTTTTGCAGACACTTTATTCTGTGAATTATAATAGCGCTCTTGAATTTCTGGTGGATAATCGCTGACAAAAGTTATTGGATTGATTAACAACAGCCCAAAAACAAGCACACCAAATATTGCCATCATAATAGCACATTCTAAAATAAAGACCGTACAGTTCATAAATACACCTCTATCAATCCCAGCTTGTCGAGCTAGAAAATCTTGAATTTTTAGTATCCGCTTTTTACACAGACAGATTCGCATCTCCCCAATCCTTCATATAGTCAAGAACAGATAAAAAACTTTCTCCCAGTTCTGTCAATGAATACTCCACACGTGGAGGAACCTCACAAAAATCGTGGCGAAGGATAAAACCGTCTGCCTCTAATTCTCGGAGTTGCTTTGTAAGGGAACTTTCCGTTATTTCTCCGATCTGGCGGCGAAGCTGCCCAAACCTCCGGATATCACATTTTCCGATATACCATAGAATTTCAATTTTATATTTTCCTCCCAGTAATTTCTGCACGGTGGAAATTGTTTTGCACCGATTGATTGTGGATTCAGATTTTCTCATTCTTTTCATCTCCTTCTCTGTCATTATATCCCATTTCACGCCAAAATAAAAGGTACTATAAAAAAGTACCGTACTTTTATTTTCGCTGTGCTTTGCTATAATGTTGTTAACGGGAAAGTCATGTGCAGGTTTGCCCGTTACCTGCACATAATCATTGCAACAGGAGGTATTTACCATGCACTATACAGGAACCATCTGGCGTCCACCCTACGAGGCAGATTCCCTGCTTTTAGAAGTGACCGCAGGTTGCACACATCACAAGTGCAAATTTTGCACGCTGTACAGTGACCTGCCCTTCAAATTCAGGATGACACCCATAGAGGATATCGAAAGCGACTTATTGGAGGTACAGGTCTTACGCAATAATCCTGCTTCCATAATAACAAACAAACTACATGGATTGCCACGTCCAAAGCCGATACAAAGAGTTTTCCTAACTGGGGCAAACCCATTCGTTCTCAAAACAGACAAACTCCTTGAAATTGCAGCACTCATCCGAAAGTATCTGCCATCTGTCGAATCAATCGGCTGTTTTGCCCGTATTACAGATTCAAAGAATAAGACGGAGGAAGAATTGCTGCAACTCCGGCAGGTAGGATATAACAGACTGACGATTGGAGTAGAAACCGGAGATGATGCGACGTTGTCCTTCATGCGAAAAGGTTATACTTCGCAAGATATTCTAACCCAATGCAAAAGGTTGGAGCAGGCGGGCATTGAGTACGGCTTCTTCTATCTGACCAGCATTTCTGGTAAAGGAAATGGAGAAACCGGTGCGAAAGCCTCAGCAGAAATTTTCAATCAGCTACATCCTTTTCTGATCGGGCCGAATATGCTGACAATCTACCCGGAATCAGAACTGTATCAGGAAATACAAAACGGAAACTGGGAAGCAGAAGGTGAAATTGAAAAATATCGGGAACTCCGTGTTCTTGTGGAGAATTTGAATATTTCAACCTATTTTGCCGCCATGGGAGCTTCCAACGCCTTTCAACTTCAGGGACTTTTGCCGGAAGACAAAGAAAAATTACTGGAGACACTCGATAGAATTATTTCGGAAGCCGATGAAACTGAACTGCTGCACTACAGAAAAAATCTCCCTCATTTATAAGCAAACCTGTTTGTGAATACACCCTGTAGCAATATAAATACACTATGGGGTGTATTCCATGCTGATTTCCGGGTTGTCGATCTGCCCGCCGTCAATTTCCGTGAAGTCCTTATGATATAAGGTATAGTCGTAACCGTCCTCACAGGTCTGAATGGCAA
>OLSL01000743.1_pt1 | contig 34415 bp, 40 predicted proteins | sample 1672511 | NCBI WGS metagenome assembly OLSL01 (sample SAMEA3136694, study PRJEB25190) | human gut metagenome | biome: human gut; feature: human-associated habitat; material: faeces | place: Austria | collected 2013
CAATCTACATTGAAGACCCGGACAAGTCCAGTGGCAAGCGGCATCAGGGCATCCGCATTTCCTATGACCTTGTGGGCTTTATCCCCGTGGAAGAACTGCTGAAACAGGAAACGGCGTGACCGAAGCCACGCCGTTCCTGAGAAAATACGATATTACTTTCTTATGCCCCCCGTCCGATATGGCAGCGGGTTTTTTTCAGGCGGAAGTCTTTGCAAAGTCCGCGATCATGGCATCGATGCCCTGCATGATCTCATAGCAGGAGTCGGTCTTTTTGAAGGCAGGGGTGTAGAAAATCTTCTTCTGCCGGTCGCAGCAGTATTCCGTCGCCTTCAGCGGCGACACCTCTTCCAGCAGCAGATCGCCGCCCAGCAGGCCCCGAAGGAAGTCGATGCCGGCGCACATGGCTGCAATAGGCTTGCTGGCGGCAGCAAAATACCGGACACAGTCAGCCACAGCCTGGGAGTGCTGGTAATTGGTCAGCAGTCCCAGTCCGCCGGGTATCACCAGTGCATCGTAATCCTTCCAGCAAACATCCCGAATTTTCCGCAGCATCCCGCGGCCCAGGCGAGCAGATTCTTTCAGGATCTGGCGTTCCTGATCAGGCTGGCCCGTCAGATGATCCACGGTGAGCACCGGGATATCATCCGCCACAGGCTGATAGGCGCACCCATATTTTTCCAGAGCGGTGTAGGTCAGTGCCACCTCCTCAGGGCAGGATCCGTCCTTTACGCCGCAGCCCGAAAGCAAAACAAGACAATTCATAGAGCATCCTCCTTCAAGAGTGAAAGCCTTAAATTCTTCGGATATTATACCACGCAGGCCAAAAGCTGTCCATACCCGTTTCAGAGGGACAGACCCTGCGTACTACAAAATAACGAAAGCCCCGAAATCGTAGTGATTTCAGGGCTTTTGCGTATGGTGCGCGGTACAGGACTCGAATTGACCCGACACCATATCAGCCTGTACTATCCGGTATCGAAAAGTACCGCGAATAAAACCTCGGTCGAGGTGGTTCATGTTAGGCAGTGTTAAAACAGATTACCAGAGTTTACCGCCATAAGGCTAAAAATAAGGCTAAATTTTGTGGCCGCGCGGAATGTACCTGTGCCTTTAGCTCAGAAAACGCGGTGGACGGATGACTCACCCTTACCGAAAAGCCGTGGATGCTTTTGCGTTATACCCATTCATACCGGGGAAGAACCTCCAATCCCTTGTGCTACAAGGAATTGGAGGTTCTTCTTGTGATAGTGCGTTTTAGTATATGCCGGGATATTTTGCACAGATGTCGGAAAGCCGAGCAAAACACTTGCTGACAGAGACGGTTTTCTTCAAATTGAATGATTTTTCAACGTATGCTAAAATATCTGTAACCTTTCTGCGTTTTTTGCGAGTAGATAGATGATGGATATTTCCCTTAAAGGAAAGGAGCAAGGTATGAACGATGATAAAATAGTCGATCTTTATTGGATAAGGTCGGAAGACGCCATTACCGAGACATCAATCAAATATGGGAAATATTGTTACGGCATTGCCTACAACATTCTCGCGGATGCAGAGGATGCAGAGGAGAGTGTCAACGATACATACTTTGACGCATGGAATACTATGCCTCCGCACCGCCCGTCCGCGTTATCTGCGTTTTTGGGAAAACTGACCCGCCGCATCTCTATCGACCGGTGGAGAAAGCGTAGCGCAGCAAAGCGAGGCGGTGAGCTCGCCGCTGCTTTGGATGAGCTAAACGAATGCGTTCCCTCCCATGAAAACGTTGAACAGGATGTCCTTGCCGCTGATCTGGAAAAGAGGATCAACACATTTGTCAACGATCTACCCACCGCAGAGCGGCGTGTGTTTCTCTGCCGGTACTGGTATCTGGATTCTATTTCCGCGATATGCGAGCAGTTTGGCTATTCTCAAAGTAAAGTAAAGGTCATGCTTCATCGGACTCGTAAGGCGCTGCATAATTGTCTGGTAAGTGAGGAGTATGTGTTATGAACAGCAATCAACTGATAGATGCCATCGGCACGGTGAATGATGCCGCTGTATTGGACGCAAAAGCTTTTCACTATAGGGGAGATGCTGCTGCGAGACCGCGATTCAGAAAAATGACAGTTGGTGTTGCCGCTGTGCTGGCCGTCCTTCTGTGCATTGTCGCCGTCGCCTTTGCCGTGGATCAGGAGTTCCGTGCAGCAGTCCTGTCCTTCTTTCATATCTCCGCAGAGGATCATGTGGAACGCGTTCCGGCGGAGGATCAACCCCTCACAGGCGATGACGCGGCTGGGAAAAATATCACCGTCACAAGAGTGCGTGTTCCCAACAACGGTCACGCCGCAAATGGGTTATTTGCGATCTGCTCCGATGAGATCGAGTACAAACAAGGGAGTCACTACGATTTGTATAAGCAGGAGGGCGGTGAGCTGGTCAAACTCGAGCTGCAAAGCACCCGCAGAGACTTTTCGTACAACGGAACGGCTTACGGTGTATATCTGGAGTGGGCGGAGGATAAAGAGGGGCGCTGTGCTCTCGGCTATGTGGAGCTTCCCGACAGCGTGACGGGTCAATATGCGGTGCTGCAATTTGTACCCGGCACGGGCGAAAAGCTACTCCTGCTTCTGGATGGTAAATATCCCGTTATCATCGACCTGTATGAGGATGGCGTGCAGGAGCTGATTCCCGCCGCAGTAATGGATGAACTGCCGTTCCTCAAAGCTGTTCATATAACGCGTGATGGTAAATACCTCCTTTTGAATGCAGGAAGGTATTACTGTGCAGCGATCGGTACGGAACCGCTCACCTGCCTTGATGAACTGTGCGGTGCGGCACTGACTGGGTGCAGCTACATCGGTGAAGGCATTTTTTCCTGCCATTCGCTGACCGGCGGCGCGGTGGATGAGGCAGACCTTGCGGCGTATGTACGTGGAGAGACACCTGCATCGCCGATAGACTTCGGCATGATTACAACGTGGAACGTTGACGTCCAGCGGCAGGCGGCCGGCGTCGTTGGCAGCACGGCGGCCACGGCGTTCACAAACCCTGATGCCCTCTGGCATGGCACCGAACGAACGGAGCCATTTTCACCCGGACTGGTATATGTGCCGCACGATGAAGGTGCATATATGCTGGAGGTGGACGGAGAACGCCATATCTATGTCGTTGATCTGCGAAGCGGAGAGCGGAATATGATAGAGGGAGCTTTGTGGCCCGATGTAGATTGGCCATATGCGGAACTTGTGGGCAGCCCGGAGGGCGATAAGCTTGCACTTATCCAGCGGGACGCTACCAATGGCAGCCTGTGCCACCTGTCCGTCATAGATTTCAAAAAGATGCGGCTCTTCGCAATAGAACGCGATACGAAAGAAGTCGGAAATGAGCATTATGCGGACTGGTTTGATAACGACACCATCATGGTGGACAACAATGTAACCGATGAGACGGGGCACAACACCGGCGACAGCTGGTATTATCTGTACAGGATCTATTAGTAGATAGAAGGGAGGGTGTAGAGAAGTTCCCTAATAGATCAACCAAGTTCTTCGCAGTGGAGACACAGTGAAAGGTACTACTTCTGACGTTTAAAAGTGATAGAGCGATCGCTCTTAGAGAGAAAGGAAATTTGCATGAAGATACGAAAACTGAGATCAATTATGTGCTTGTGTCTTGTATTTGCGTTGCTTTCGCCGACCTTTACGTTTGCAATCAGCGATGGTGCAAGTGATGTGGCAGAAAAAACGATTTTTGAAAACGCTGCGGACATGCGTGGTAATGGCAGTAGATCAACAACATATACTGCCCGTATAATGCAGGGAAATACAAACGAAGAGGATGATTGCAGAGCTGCGGAGAATGGTTTGCTCGACTCGGGAAGCTATACCACGACCAGCATAGTGGAGACGGGCTGGACGTACAACGGCAGAAACTCGTCTTCGATGGATCAAATCAGAGCAAACGCAACAAATTTCTTGTATTCGAAACTCTATGACTTTGCATATTATTCTGGACATGGCGGAAGGACTGGCGGAATTGCAACTTTAAACACCGTCCCCAGTAACTCTAGCTCTGCAAGCGGAACGTATTCTCAGTTCAATGTTGCGGAGACCCTAGGAGTCAATAGTAGCACATGGTGTGCAGATTCTGAATGGACTTCAACAGATAAACTGAGAGTACTGATGTTAGCTGCATGCTTTCAGTTGGACAGCAGTATCATGCATTATTATGCAAGGGCGATGAGGACATCTTCCGTCAGAGCTATTGCGGGGTACCATGAAAGTGGCCCGGGTCACTCAACAGATGTTACCATAGCAGAGAATTTCTTTACATATGCTAATGACGGAAATAGCGTGAAGTATTCTTGGCAGTATGGAAATACATTTGCAAATACTATCTATCCTTGGGCGGTTCTTGTCTATACACATAACAGCAATGAGTACTACCGTATTCCGGGATTCCCAGGAAACACATACTCGACGCCATCGAGTAATGCGGCTGTGTATAGATTTAGAAGTGGACTGACAGGGTCGGAAGTTGTGAGTTATTCTAAAGCGGCAAAAAGCGATGCTGTGCCACTGTATATTACAGTATCTGAACCCGTAACACGCGCGGGAATTGGCGTAGCGTTCGAAAACAGAGAGTCAATTTCTGCCACGGCAGACCTAGTGGTGGATACTGCGACCGCAGATGCTCTTGTCAAGCAAGCATTGGGCTCCGATCGATTTAGCGATTTGGTCTGTGTTCAGACACCTGTATACAGAGATGCGGTAGACATTGAGACGGGTGGTGCGGTTGATGGAAGTGAAACCGTCGTAGAGCGTGTCTATCATTACTTTAACACATACAATGGGATACGAATTTCAGATGCATCTATCGTAGTAGGCGTTGACGCAAACGGTATTTATGCGGTTGAGAACTATTGGAAGGAAGCCTCCGGAGGAAATACTGCAGAATATGCTCGCGTTATCAGTAGAAGAGAGTTGATTTCGGAGACAGCGGCTCTGGCGTCTCTGTCAAGTGCAGAACATAACGATTTCAATTTGCTTCGCTCAAGCTTGGTATATGCTCCGATTGAGGAAAATTCGTCGACCTATAAGCTGGCGTATGAGTTAATTTCTACCGATGGTAGAATCGCCTATGTTGATGCTGCGAATGGGGCGGTAGTCAATTATGACTATTGATTTGGGTGTTATGAACCGGGAGATTTAGTTGCCCTGAGAGTTTGGCACTGAAAGGAAAATAGCACGGAGTTTGATTTCAAAAGAATAAAAGCACAGGCGCGGGTCAACCGCGCCTGTGCTTTTATAATAACAGATTTGCTGTATATTCATTGTGAGCAATACTGTTTTAGTGGTTTAATGGTATCCGGGCAACGGGAAATGATGTTGTCAACACTTGCGTACATATATGCATACAAGCGTTGACAACCGCAATATATTGTGGTATATAAGAATTATTCAGTTGTTTGTGCACCATTTGCAGGTCTGTGATCTGCATCGCACACGTTGTTAAGCTTGTACTTGAGGAGCATTATGCTCCCGTTTGAGATCAGGGCCACTGCTCCCTTGTATTTCAATGACTATGCTGCGGGAAGTTTTCTCGCGGCATTTTCCACCTGTACATTTCTCTGTCGCCGTACTACACTGAACGTGTACTTAAGGCATCAAGCATTTAGGTCGGAGCAGAGCAGGCACGGGTGGAAGGCTATCAACAGCTTTTCGCTCTGACTAAGAACCCGAAGTATGTCAAAATGAACCCTCCCGGAAAAACCGGGCAGTCATCAGAATTGAACAATACTGCAAACGCAGGAAGGATCGTACGAGGCCGAAACGGCAGGAAGATTCTTCCTGCGTTTTTGCTTACTATTTTTGTCGCGGCACTTGCCACCGCCGCGATACCGCAGGAAAAGAAAGAGCGCCGAAATCAATTCGGCGTAGATCAGGAAAATGAAGCTTTGTAAAAGCCGTTGGGACGATACGGCAGGAAAATCGTCAAGGGAGAGGCAAGCTCCCGCCCTGTATGCCGCAGTCAGAGTGCGGCACCGGTCATACGGGGTATCGCGCATTCTTGATCCGTCGCCGGGCGGATCACAGGATACCGGCGGAGCCTTCCGCAGCCGAGTTCAGCGGCCTGGTGTCCGCGGTTGCTCACACGAGCAGAGGTCAAAGACCTCCATACCGCAGCGTACTGACCTGGCACAAGTAAAGAGAGACAGACATACAAGCAAGCCGCGAAAAGCACGCAGCACCAAGGCTTTCCGCCTGCGGCAGTCTATCATTTCTGCGGAGATACGCCGGAAATGGCTCTCCTTGCCAACGGGTGAAGTGCGCCCATCTGAACACAATTTTGAATATAAGGAGCTTTCTCTATATGACCACAAAAGGCATTTACCACACCCTCGTTACCCAGTTGGACAAGCTGGCTCGCCACAACCGACAGGGCAGCTTCCGCACGAAAGACCGCTACTACGAGGCGGTCAAGCGTTTCTGCGCCTACCTCGCCGCCCACTACCACCTGCAAAAGCTGGAGAACGTCAGCGGCAAGCATCTGGTGAGCTATGTCCTCTATTTGCAGGAGCAGGGCAAGTCAGCCAGCACCATCAAGACCGACCTCTCCGCCATCCGCTTTTTCCACGATAAGATGTCTCAGCCCCGCTACACGCTGCCGGGCAATGAAGAACTGGGCGTCGCCTTGGAACGCCGCCGCTTCGGGCAGCAGGATCGCACATGGACGAACCCGGAGTTCGGCAAGCTGATCGGCCGCGCCATGGCGGAGGAGCGGGAGGACTACATCCTCGCCCTGTATCTGGCTCGTTACGCCGGTCTGCGCATCCACGAGTGCTTCCGCATGGACACCGCCGCGGCGGAGCGTGCGCTGCGTGAAAATACCCTCACCGTAAAGGGCAAGGGCGGCAAGGTGCGTATCGTCCCCATCGAGGACGACCGCATCACGATGATGCTACAAAGGCTGCTGGAGAAAACGGAACGCGGCCACAAGCTGCTGGTGCCGGATGGCGTACCCACCGACCGGGCCATCAATGCTATGCAGCAATTCATCATCCGCCACCGCGACGCCATCTGCGACCCCACAGTGCCGGGCAGGCGCATTACCTTCCATGGACTGCGCCATACCTACGCCGCCGAAAAGTACACTTCCCTCGTTAACGACGGCATGACGCCGTTGGACGCCCATTTCACCGTTTCGCGCCTGCTGGGGCACGAGCGGCCCGACGTGACGAACATCTATCTGGCGTCCGTGAAGGGAGGGACTGCCCGTGGAGAATAAGTACCGCGATCTAAACGACCTCCCCATGATCCTGCGGGTGGAGGACTTGATGCCCCTCCTCGGCATTGGCCGCAACACCGCCTACGAGCTGATCCGCAGCGGCCAGATACGAAGCGTCCGTATCGGAAGGCAGATCCGCATTCCGAGAGAGGCTTTGCCGGAGTTCCTGCGGAAGTAAACATCTTCGTCACAGAAATAAAACTTGCACAACAGCCGCGCGGGATATATCATGGAGGTGGTACATTCCGCGCGGCGGAAAGGAGCGTATATGCCGCGTACAAAAACAGGGAAAGGAGCCGGCGGCGCCGGTTCTATTAGAAAAATCACAACAACAAGGAACGGAAAAACCTACACCTACTGGCAAGGCCGCTACACGGAGGGCTTCGACCCCGGTACAGGCAAGCAGATCCAGCGCAGCATCACCGGAAAGACGCAGAAGGAAGTGGCGCAGAAGCTGAAGCAGGTAACGCTGGATATTGATAACGGTGTGTATCATGCGCCGTGCAAGCTGACATTGGCCCAATGGCTGGAGATATGGTCAAAGACCTACTTGGGCGGCGTGAAGCCCAGAACGGCACACATCTATAAATCCGATATCAGGCTGCACATTCTGCCAGCGTTGGGTGCGGTGCGGTTGGAGGCGCTGAATGCGCCGATGATACAGACATTTTACAACGCTATGGGAGAACCGTCCGAGCAGAATCCGGAAGGTCTTTCCGCGAAAACGGTGAAGAATGTCCATGGCGTTCTCCACAAGGCACTTCAACAAGCGGTACTGATCGGCTATCTGCGATACAACCCTGCCGATGCCTGCATCCTGCCGCGGATAGAGCGTAAGAAAATCAAGCCCTTTGACGATGCGCAGATCACCGCGTTTCTGACCGCTATACAGGGAAACCGATTTGAAACGCTGTTCATCCTGACACTGTTCACCGGTATGCGTGAGGGCGAGGTATTGGGCCTGACGTGGGACTGCGTCAACTTTCATACAGGTATCATCTCTGTGGAAAAGCAAATGCAGCTGCATCAGGACAAGGGGAGCAAGGGCTATGAGCTTGTTTCTCCGAAGAATGGCCGAAGCCGTACCATCGCCGCAGCACAGACTGTCCTTGCCCGGTTGCAGCAGCAGCGCCGATGGCAAATGCAGCAGAAGCTTCTGTTGGGCAGTGACTGGCAAAATCCAGAGGGTCTGGTCTTTACCAACGAGTTCGGGACGCACCTGACAAAGCCGACAGTCTACCGCGAGTACAAGCGCATCGTTGCAGCCATGGGTTGTCCCAATGCCCGTTTCCACGACCTGCGTCACTCCTATGCAGTCGCCGCGATCCGCGCCGGGGACGACATCAAGACGGTGCAGGGAAATCTGGGCCACGCCACTGCTGCCTTCACATTGGACGTATACGGCCATGTGACTGACCAGATGAAGCGCGAAAGTGCCGACCGCATGGAGCGTTTTATCCGTACAGTTTCCGCCGGTTGACCCAATAAGGCTAAAAACAAGGCTAAAGCCTGCTTTCGGGCATGAAAAAACTCCCGAAACACAGGCGTTTCGGGAGTTTTGGTTGGAGGTGACACCCGGATTTGAATTGGAAAGGGGCTGTAACATGGTGTATCATGCTGTTGCAAAAAGCCTGTATTTCCAACGCTTTGCGGGTTTTGGCTGTAAATGCTGTATCATGTTGTAAAAGCTGTAAGGGGTACGGGAAGGGGTAGAATGCACTCTGTACGAACGGCCTGTTCATTATGTGTAGACCATCTTTTTAATTGCCGAACATAAGAAATCAATCGAAAACGGTAATTCAATCTTGGGAATTGTTCCGCTTTCTAGACGCTTTTTAAATGAGTAAATTGCTACCCCAGTTACCGAATCGTTCTCGATATTATGATATGTGACAATACCATCCGCATCTTCCTCACCATATGAGTGTCCGCAAAAAGGGAGCCGCGCATATAGTATATCAAATTGTTTATCATAGTCTAGATTTAACATACTTTAGCCCCTTCACGTCAATGCCACCAGAAATGTGTCTTGATAAAAAAGCCGTCCGAACTTCACCAGTATTATCCCCATACAAAGCAACCGGTACTTTTATGTACATCTCAGGATATGTAGCACTAGTCTTTCCGAAATACACATCGCTATCCGGCATAGTGCTTTTATATATTACATCTGGAGATTCAATTGAACACTTAATCTCGTCTGGAGTAAACTCTGGATGAGCTCGATGGTTCATATCACTACTAATAATATGTCCATAATACCTATTTGATGAAAGAGTTATCTTCCGGCCAAGCGGATCAACCGCTTCAAACAGCACATCATCACTCATCAGTTTTCCCCTGCTGCAAATTCTTCCGTGCCTCATCCAAATTCAAAACATCTCCAAAATGGCTCTCGTAATCTTGAACGGCATCAGAGAGCTTTTTTGCCAAGTCTTTTGCTAGTGGGAGAGATAGAACAATCCTCTGCACGGAGACCTTTTCATCTACAAAATCCCCTTTTTCATTAATACGAGGCTGGGTACTTGCAAAATCAATCTTTACATCAGTCAAACTCGAAAAGATCCCGAACACGTCAGCATAAGTGAAATTATCCATTTCAATACCCTCCATTGTTTTCTTTTCTTTTCCTACTTATATCAATAATACCATATTTGTCAATAGGGCTTTTGTTGCCTTGTTGAACAAAATCCACTCCCTTTTTGTGTGCATATTATATAACATGCAGCTATATTTTTTGCTATTATCAATGCCACCTATTTTTGCTCCATATATTGGACCGTTGCGTTTAATATAGGAAAGCAATAGTTCATGATAATAAGCAAAATATCTGTACGGATTAAGTATTAGTCTTCGCCTTCTTTCAACAAAACAAGCACCCATATGCACTTTTGTATTTATCCTCTCGCGACGCTCTTGATAAACGCCTCCATGCGGTCGGCGCTGGCCTGCTTCATTTGGTCGGTAACATGGCCGTAGACATCCAGTGTAAAAGCTGCGGTGGCATGACCGAGGTTTCCTTGCACCGTCTTGATGTCATCGCCAGAACGGAGTGCGGCAACTGCGTAAGAGTGGCGCAGATCATGAAAGCGGGCGTCCGGCCTGCCAATGGATGCTGCGGCACGTTTGAATGCTCTGTACAGCGTCGGTTTCGTCAGGTGGTTTCCCTGTGCATCTGTAAAGACAAGGCTGCTATGCTGCCACAGCGAGCCAGCAAGGAGTCGCTGTTCTGTCTGCCACACCTTTTGACGCTTTAGATGCTCCATCACGAAGGGGGCGACGGTGATGGTGCGGGTCTTGCCATTTTTAGTAGGAACCAACTGATGCGGCGTCATGCCCTTCTCCTGGTGGAGCTGCATCTGCTTATTGATGGTCAGCGCGCCCGTGTCGAAGTTTACGCAGTCCCATGTCAGGCCCAGCACCTCACCCTGACGCAGCCCGGTGAACAGCGTCACGACAAAGATGTTTTCATAGCTACTGCCCTTGATCGCGTTCAGAAAGGCCGCAATCTGCGTTTCATCCAAAGGCTTGATTTCCTTCTTCTGCCCTTTCGGGAGTTTGCAAAAGTCTCCATCCGCCGGATTCAGCGGGATATAGCGGTTTATCACGGCCTGCCGCAAGGCTCCATGCAGAACACCGTGAACATTTTTCACTGTCTTGGGTGAAAGCGGCGCGGTAATGTAAACAGTTTTCCCATCTTTCTTGACGATCCTCCCCTGCTCGTCGCGCTTGGAGATCTTCTTGCCGTTGGTCAGCAGTTTGTTAAAATATTTCTGGACGATGTGTGTATCAAGCTCCTCCAGCTTTACAGCGGACAGATACGGCTTAATATGTAGGCGGATGTCGTCTTGATAGATTTTGACCGTGCGAGGTTTGACACCCTCCAGATAGGTGTCCGCCCAAATATCCAGCCATTCCCCCAGCGTCATTTTGCAAGGCTCACGATATGCCTTATTGTCCACGGCGGCGACCACCTGTGCCAGCTTCTGGCGGGCTTCCTTCTGCGTCTTTGCGTAGACGGATTTGCGGATCGGCTTACCGGTGCCGGGATCATGACCGGCGATAAAGCGGGCTTCCCATTTTCCATCTGGACGCTGGCGGATGCTTCCAGCTCCTTGTGCGGCGCGGGTATTTGATTTTCTTGGCATTGATTTTCCCTCCTATATTGTGTTAATATGGAAGGGCAGTAGGCTCCGCAAGTTTACTGCCCTTATTGCCGCCCTCGGTGTTCGCAGCACCGGGGGTGGTTTTTATCATTGAGGATATATTCCGCAAAATTGTTTTATATCAAATTAAAAATTCCGCGTTTCACTTGTACCATCACCATTAATGATTTGGCTTAATTGCGATGGAGGAAGATTAATGCCCGCATCCGCAACTAATATTTCGGCAAAAATACGGGCATCACCAGAAAGAGTATCCATTAGAGTTTTAAGGCTTCTGCTTGCGTACAGTTCATAAATATCTGCGGGACAAAAAGTCGAATCAAAAGTTGAAATTTTTATATCATTAGCATTGCAAAAAGCAAGGTGAGTTTTAAATGAATCAACAAAATCCTCTGGCAAATTTGAATTTTCTAAAATGGAGTTAAAAGCGACAGTTGACGCATCGGCTGTAGCTGTTCCATTGCGTATCCGATTATAAATGCTTTCTGCAATAACCGACTCTCGATATGAGTACAAACATAGCAGCAAATCTCGAAACGGTCTTTCGTAGAGAACTACATTCAATGCATCTACGGTATTAAAGGAGTCTTGCAAAATATAAATAGCATCCTCAGATAGTCCCGTTATGCCGCAGGCTTTTTGAATATCAACATCAGTTGATTTGATATCTGTTACTCCAAGAAGATAGTCTGTCGATACGTTACATCTTTCTGCGATTTGTATAAGGGTAATAACATCGGGAAGTCGGTCACCATTGCAGTAAAAACCAACAGTTTGCCGAGATAGACCTAAGAAATCTGCAAAATCAGTGTTTGAGCGTTTGTCTTGCAGTTCACGAAACCGTTTTGTAAAGATAGGCAGCCTATTTCCTTTGCGCTCCATATATGTACACCTCCAGTAGTAAACGCTCTAATTATGACACACCTGTTGAAACATGCGTTCCATCTATTGTCAAAGTCGTAATCTGAGCTTATAATGAGCACAAGCGCAACAACAAGAGCGTTTTCAATTACATCGTAACACATTAGAGCGCATTCGTCAAGAGGATTAGGAGGTGAATTGGTTGTACAACGTGGATGTACGGCGCACAGCAGCAGGCAATGGAGTTAGACTCTGGCAAATTGCGGACGCACTGGGCATTTCGGATTGTAGTCTGTCGCGCAAACTCCGCAAGGAACTGTCAGCCGAAGAAAAAGCCGCGGTATTTGCGATTATCCGAAATTTATCGCAGGAGGTGAAATGATGAGCGCAACAAACACTTTAGCGTATAGCCCCGCGACGGCGGCGAAGGTGGCAGAAGTATCCCGTCCCACGATTTATCGCTGGATGCGATTGCCTGGATTTCCCGTGGCGCATATCGGTGGGCTTACTCGCATTCCGGCGGAGGCATTCAAGCACTGGTTAAATCAGCAGGCGGGGGTGAGCGAGGGTGCATAAAAACGAGAAAGCCCCTGCCGGTGTTTCAGCACCGACAAGGGCAGCGGGAAAAGGTTTGCCGACCGCATTTCCCGTATCAAATTCTATCACACGCTGCAAAGGAAATCCACTGATTTCTGATTTCCTTCATGTGGGTGCGGAAAACGCGCTGACACTGCGGGAGCTGGTGCAGCTCACCGGCGAAGATGAACGCACCCTTCGCCGCCGCATCCAGCAAGAACGCAAGGCCGGAGTACTGATTTTGTCTGATTGCCAACATGGCTATTTCCTTCCGGAAAACGAAAGCGACGTGCGCCGGTTTATCCGTTCGATGTCCCGGCGTTCCAGGGAAATTGCCGCAGTGTCCCGTATTGCGGAGGATACGCTATCAAAACTAATCGGACAAGAACAATTGGAGGGCTGGAATGGCTAAAGCAAAAAGGGCAACATGGTGGAAGATGCTATATCATCAGCGGGCAGCGATTGAGTCAATTCCTAACGAAGAGGTCGGCGCTGGCCTTAAAGCTGCGTTTCAATACTTTGACGGTGAAGAGGTCAACGCTGATAATCTGTCCTCGCAAGCATTTACTGTTTTCTGTGTAATGCGGCCTTACATCGATGAGTCCATGCGAAACTATGAAGAGTCCGTTTTGAATGGGAAGAGGGGCGCTAATGAACGGTGGGGAGAATGATAGCCCCCCTATAGCCCCCCTATAGCCCCCCTATAGAGAAGCAGAGGAAGATGAAGAGGGAGAATCAGACGGAGATGAAGATGTAGAGGTGGTATAAGGGTGTCGCGCTTCGCACGCCACACCCCTCCCCCGCGAAAGGAGTTGTCATGCTTTTTGATTTCGAAAAGTTTTCCGACATTACTGCCAGTGTGTACCCCGGTGGGGCGTACAGCCTGGAGGACGCTCTAAGTGTCTTTCGGTACTACTTCAAGAAATACGAAGAATATACCGGCAAGGCACACTTGCCGATCAGAGCAAACCAGATCGTGCGTATCTGTCAGGATATGCCGTACATCAGCCGAGAGTGCAGCGGTGGCCGGTACGCGGACATAGAGCCGGAAGACTACCCGGTTCTAATCGACAAGTATTTTGCCACCAGATACCGTGGCTGTGACCGCAACATCAACCATTTTTTCAGCGGCAGGATACGCGAACTAAAATTCTATGAGGAGTTGTATTGATGAATTACTGGGAGACCGAAACGCCTGTAAAGGCAGCCACCAAGAGAAATGAGATCGAGTACTACAAGGCGGCAGGTAAGCTGGCGATTTCTCGCCCTGCGTGGACAGATGACAGCGGGAATACCCGGCGCGGGAAAACCGTTACACTTGACCTTGCAGCACTCCGGGAAGCGCCGGAGGCGGTTGCCATCTTCAAAGAAATCACAGCCGCCCTCTGTGACCGCCAGAAAGCCGCAGGACACGTTGAAGGAAGGTAGGTGGTAAGCAACGCCGCAGAAAGTTAAAAACTCACAGGCAGGGCTTGCAAGCCGCGCAAAAGGCGGGAAGAGGTCACAGCGTAAAGGCGCGGACGGTGAAAGGGAACTTGCCGCTATTCTCCGCGAATATGGGTATCCCATAGAGCGCGGCGGCTCTATGTCCTTCGGCGATGTTCCCGATCTTGTGGGGCTGCCGGGAATACATATCGAGGTCAAAAGAGCCGAGCAAGTCAGGCTTTCAGAATGGATGGCGCAGGCATCGCAGGACAGTAAGCGCTTCCGTGATGGTATGCCCGCCGTATTCCACCGCCGGAGCCGTGAACCGTGGTGCGTGACAATGCGCCTTTCGGACTTTATGACGCTTTATTCCGCAAAAATCCATAATTTTCCGAGAAAGGAGGTTTCAGCCATTGGCATTGACGCAAAACCAACAGAAGGCAATAGCGGCGCTGTTGTCCAGTCCATCCCGTGAAGATGCTGCCCGGAAATGCGGCCTCACATCGCGGACGCTGCGCGTCTACTTCCAAAACGATGAATTCTGTGAAGCGTACCGCGCCGCTTTCCAAGAATTGACAGAAAATGCAACGCGCAAGGCACAACAGCTCTTGTGTCCGGCACTTGAAACACTGGAGGAGGTCATGCAGGACGCGGATGCGCCTCCGGCGGCAAAGACAAACGCTGCGCGGATCGTCATTGATAGCACCATCAAACTGACAGAGGTCAATGACATTTTAACGCGCATCGAAAATCTTGAACGTGCCAGAGGTGAATATTAAATGAGCATCAGAACTATTCGCGGGAGGCTGGAAAAGTTGGAGGAGTTGACCTTGCAGCGCCCTGGTGTGGCCGTTATTCTACCGACAGAGGATGGCTTTATTGCATCTCGCGGCGATGGCAAACCAGCACGGCTCTGTAGCACGCTGGGCGAGGCGCAGCAATTCTGCGCCGCCTGCGAAACAACAATCATCATTGATGTTTGAAAGGAGAAACTATGAATTTTGGTAAATCTGTACGTGAAAGCGTCGAACTGTGCGTGACGACACTTGAAGAAATCACGGCAGCAGAAAAGGAGCTGGCCGCAGCGAGGAAGGCCGGTAAGATCGCTCCGGCGGATGCCGAGGCGAAGTCTGCTGAACTCGCCCGCGCCCGTGCCGATGCCCTGGGTACGGTCAATACCCGGATCGAGCGCGACCGCCTCGCGCACCACGCCGCCGTTGACGAATGGAACACCGCCGACGGCTCTAAGATTGACACGGGCGATTTGAAGCTGCTGCAAGCCGATTTTCACTTTGATCCGGCGCAGTTCCAAGCGCTTTGTGACAAGCACCGCGACAATGCGACTATGCTGCAGCTCCTTGCGGAGTACAGCGAGAAGCACCGCGACTGGAACTTGACGGCAGATCGTCCCATCGGCGCAAAGGCCCGCAAAGACGCTTTTGACCGCTTCTGCCGGGACGCCAGCAGCGCCGCCCGTGATCCGAACAGCCTGCACGCTGCGCTGTGGCTCTCCGGCAATGGTACAGCAGATAGTGTCTATATCGACTATTGAGAGGGCATAGCTATGAAGACATTTGACATCAACGGGAAAATCGTTGTATCCGTTGATCCGGATAGCGCGGAGTTTGCGGGCAGGGTTTTTGATACCCTGTCCGCGGTGGACAAGAAGCAGCGCGGGTTAGGCCGCGCTAAGGGCATCGCTTCTGCGGACTACTATGACCTATCTAAAAGCACAGAAAGATCTATGCGGCAGCAAATTGACACACTCTTTAATGCCCCTGTGTGTGAAGCGGTGTTCGGGGCTGATCCCATTTTTGCGTTGTCCGGCGGCTGCCCGCTGTGGTTCAATCTTCTGGAGGGCATTATCCACACACTGTCTGTTCCACCTACTACTGAGTGCAGGCGAATCATGAAGAGATATGCGGCCAAACGCCGCTGAAAGTGAGGTGTTTCTATGGCAAACGCTGACGGCTCCGTCGTTATCCGGGTGGATGCCGACGACAAAAAAGCAATAAAGAAACTTGACGATGTCGCGAAGAAGGCGAACGACGTCCGAAAGGGCTTGGACGGTAAAAGCATCCTGATCAATACGGATGTTTCGCAGGCTGAAAGAGAAATTGACCGTTTGCGGACAAGCATCGGTAAACTGGAGGAGGATATTCGCGTAAAAGAGCGACTTGCGCTTGAGACACAAAACGCTAAGGCTATGGCAAGGGTAAGAAGCAAGATGGCGATCGATTCCGGCGATGCTGCCACCGCACAAAAGATGGCAAAAGAATGGGACAGGCTGGATGCAAAAGCGAAGAGGTATGCCGAGCAGATCAACGAAGCCCAAGTACGCCTTGATGTCGAAAAAGAGACTGCAGGCAACCTCGCACAGGCTGTTTTAAAGGCAGCGGAAGAAACAGGGGAAGCATCGCGCAACGCCGAAAAAATGAACGCCGCAGTCAAGAAGGCTGCCAAAAGTGCAGAGGCATTCGGTAAACGCATCAAGTCCGTTGTACAGGGAGCGTTGGTATTCACCGTCATTACACAAGGACTTTCCAAACTGCGTGACTGGCTGTCCGATGTGGTATCCGCCAATTCTGCGGCAAGCGCTTCCATCGCCAAACTAAAAGGCGCGTTGCTGACGATGGTTCAACCGTTGGTACAGATCATCATTCCGGCTTTCACCGCACTGGTAAAGGTGCTTACAGCGGTAGTCTCTGTCATTGCAAACGTCGTGTCAAGCCTGTTTGGTTCCACCGCTAAAGAATCCGCCGGAGCCGCAAAATCTCTGAATGAGCAAAAGAACGCGCTGCAGGGCGTTGGTAGCGCAGCAAAATCCGCCGGTAAGCAGCTTGCCTCGTTTGACGAAATAAACAAGCTGAGTGGTGAAAGCGGCGGCAGCAGCTCTGCGGACATCGCACCTGATTTCAGCTTTATGGATTCTATTTCTGACAGGCTGAAGAATATTGCAAAGGACGTGGCACTTATCGGTGCCGGGTTCGCTCTTTGGAAAATCTCTGAGAAATTGCCGGGCATGCTTGGAGACATTGGAACAAAGGTTGCCGGCATTGCCATAGCCATCGGCGGTCTGCTTCTATTGTTTGACGGGCTAAAAGATGCGTGGGAAAACGGTGTCGACTGGGGAAACCTTACAGAAATTCTTGCTGGTGCCGCTGCCGCTGCCTTTGGCCTGTATACAGCCTTCGGAAAAGTCGGTGCAGGTATCGCATTGGTCATTTCTGGCGCAGCTATGATAGTGACTGCATTTAAAGACATTATCAGCAACGGTGCAAACCTCAAAAACACTCTGCTTTTGATTGCCGGAATTGTAGCTACCGGACTTGGGTTCTTTTTCCTGACCGGGAGTGTGATTCCCCTCGTCATCGCTGGTATTGCCGCTGTTGTAGTAGCTGTCCTCGGTCTTACAGGCAATCTGGAGGAATTCTGTCAAAACTTCAAAGAGAACATCCTCGGCGGGCTGATCGACTTTATTACCGGCGTGTTTACCGGTGACTGGACAAAGGCGTGGGAAGGCATCAAAAAGGTATTCAAGGGCATTTGGAATGGCATTGTGATGATACTGGAAAGCGCTGTAAATCTCATTATCAAGGGTGTTAACTGGCTTATTGGCAAGCTCAACTCCCTGCTGGAGAACAGCTTGCTTGCAAAGGGCCTTGACCTTATCGGCGTTGAGTTCCACGGCATACCGCAAATACCGCCGGTGAAGATCCCCCGGCTTGCCACAGGCGCAGTCATACCCTCGAACCGGGAGTTCTTAGCGGTGCTGGGCGATCAGAAGTCCGGAACAAACATCGAGGCACCTCTGGATACAATGGTGCAGGCGTTCAAACAGGCACTTGCGGAAGGCGGATACAGCGGCGGCAATCAAGCCGTGCTTGTGCTGGACAAGGAGGTGCTGGGGAAGGTCGTGTACCGTCTGAACAAGGCGGAGGGTACGCGCATCGGCGTGAATCTGGCTGAAATCTAAGTAGCAAAAAGAGGACTGCACAGAGTCGCGCAGTCCTCTTTTGCCTTGTAATTAGTCGCGTTACAAATGCCCCTTAGACGCTGCAAGAGTACCAATGTCACGCCCCATAGTTTCATCTATAGCCCGATTGATAAAACCGTTGATGCTCTCGCTGCGAGTGCCCGCGTGGGCCTTGATCATATCCTTTTTGCCTTTTGGCATAGCGATGGACACGCGGTCAAGGTTCGCCGCATCCCATTTCTTTGCACTCCTCTTTTGCGCATCTGTGTACTTTCTTTCAGCTATAAAGAACACCTCCTATTCTCAGTTATTCTACTACAGATTTGTCTATTTAACAAGTAGTTTTGCACAAACACACCATCCTATATTTGTAAATAATGTCGCCTTGTTTATCTACTTAATAAGTAGTATACTGTAGGCAACTTCCCTACTCATTATCATCCACACAACTCAAGGAGGAAAATATGGAAATTGATTTGGCTGGCACAATTGATATTGAAACCTTGCGAAGAATCGCTCTCGAAAAAATCAGTTTGCTTTCCGATGAAGATTGCGCTGATATTATGGGTATGTTGAAAGAAAGAGGTGTATTATGAGAGAAGATAATTTGTCCCAAATGGCGGCAGCGCTTTTTATGATGCTCACCCCGGAGCAAAAAGACGCTATTCTTGATTTTATGAAAGCCCTTTCATCAGAGCAAGTGTAATATCCATGCGGAAAGAATAATCTCTAAGGAGGAAAAGAAATGACCACCGAAGAAGTACGGCAAATGCTTATTAACCAAATTATGGAGCTAACCGACAGGCAATGTTCCGTCGCGTTGGAAGCATTCAAGATTTCCGGCGCGAACAGCGCCTTAACGCCGGAGGAAGCCGTTGCACTTGCTCGTAACCGCCTGGGCATAGTTCTCTAAATAGCAACGCCGGGATTACCCCGGCGTTGCTATTTAGTCGCTAATCCACGACTTTAATTCTCAATAAATGGCAGTCCTTACCTCTATCCATTGCCGCACAAAAGGTCGCACAAAATTTGTAAGGGGTATACTAAGGGGTATTTTCCCCAAAACAGGCAGAAGAAAAACCTCGCAACCGGCATGGTTACGAGGCTTTTATTTGGAGGTGACACCCGGATTTGAACCGGGGAATGAGGGTTTTGCAGACCCTTGCCTTACCACTTGGCTATGTCACCGTGTCAGCGAAAACCATTATACTATATACCGTCGGCCCTTGTCAAGAGTGAAATGCCCGTTGAAACGGGATTTCTTTCATTGCTTTTTGTATTACTTCACGGTCGTCTTTGCTGCAGCCTCAGAAAAAAATGTAAAAAGAAATAGAACAAATGTTGCAATGCGCGAAAGGGTGTGATATAATAGAGCCGGAAGAACAGCGGACGCGGCGCACATACAAAAAACGGACCTGCGCCGACACGGGGCGCATGAAAGGGGCATGGCTATGGCGAAGATGACCAGAATGCAGCAGAAGATCTACGACTACATCGCCCAGGCACTGCGGGAGCAGGGGTATCCCCCCTCGGTGCGGGAGATCGGCGAGGCGGTGGGACTGAAATCGCCGTCCACGGTGCATTTCCACCTGAAGCATATGGAGGAGCTGGGCGTGCTGACCAAGGGGGCCGGCAAGGGCCGGGCCCTGACACTGGCGCAGCCCATGCAGGGGGAAATGCCTGACGGCGCGCCGGTACAGGAGGAGGCGGCACCGGCGGCGGACCGCATCCCCGTGGTGGGCAGCGTGGCCGCGGGCAGCCCCATATTGGCGGAGGAGTGCATTGAGGACTATCTGACCTTCGACACCGGAGGACGCGAGGGGGAGTACTTTGCCCTGCGGGTGCGGGGCGAGTCCATGCTGAACGCGGGCATCCTGCCGGACGACCTGGTGGTGGTACACCGCCAGCCCACGGCACACAACGGCGAGATCGTGGTGGCGCTGCTGGGGGACGAGGCCACGGTGAAGCGGTTGAGCCGCCGGAACGGCGAGGTGTGGCTGCTGCCGGAGAACGAGAACTACCGGCCCATCGACGGCCGCGAGGCCACGCTGCTGGGCAAGGTCACCGCCGTGGTGCGGGAGTATAACTGAACGCAAAAAATATCCCCCGGCTATGGCCGGGGGATATTTTTTGGGGGTGATGCTGGGGGCTGTCAGATGACGTGGTATTCCTTCAGGAGCTTTTCGATATCGGTGTTTTCGATCTTGCCCAACAGCTTCTTGACGGCCAGCTTTTCCATCAGGCCCAGCTCCATGTCGGTGGCCTTCTTGCCGTCCCGCAGCTTCACGGTGGCGTTCAGCAGGTCGCGGACGTCATAGACGCTGCCCCAGACCTCGGGCACGCCGCGGTCCACGTTCAGCAGGGTGTAGACGGCCTCCATGCCGGTCCGCATGGAATACTCGGTGGTGAAGATGGTGTCGCGGGGCGTCTCGGCAAACTGACCGAGGAAGGCGAAGTTCACGCTGCCGTCGGGCACTACATTGGGCCGGTCGCCGTAGGCGCGGGGCATGAAGAACGCATCGATATAGGGCATCATCACGGGTACGGTGTTGGCGCTGTTGGACGCCAGATCCTCGATCTGATCCTCGGGCACGCCGATGTGGTACAGCCACTCCATGCAGATCTCCTTGCCGGTGCACGCCCGCATGGGCTTTTTCACATAGTCGCCGGGCTTGTCGGTGAACAGGGAGTACACCCACACCAGGCAGTGGTCCTTGGGCTGGTCGCGGAACTGGGGCTGGCGGTTGATGGTCCAGCTCATCAGCCAGGAGGAGTCCTTGACGGTGACGATGCCGCCGGTGACCACATGGCCGGTGAAGGGGTCGCGCTTGCAGATGTTCTTGATATAGGGGATGATCTTCTGGTCCAAAGTCTCCACGGTGGCGCTCATCCAGTTGGTCTGCTCGGGGTCATGGCAGAACTTGTCGGGATGGCCAAAGGCAGGGTCCTGCGCGGCGATCTTGCGCCACATATCCCAGCCGCCGCCGGGCTTCAGCTCGGTGTTGTAGGCGGCGGGCTTATCCTGACTGCCCATGGAGGAGTTCTCCACGCAGCCGCCGTTGGTGATGAACACCAGATCGTTCTCCGTCAGGTCGATGGCGCCGGGCTCGTTGTTCTCGATGACATCGATGCGCTTGGCCAGCTTGTGGGCGGGATCGGAGCAGTCGAACTCCACGTTGGTGACCTGCACGCCGTAATGGAACCGGACGTTGTGGCTCTCCAGATACTTCACCATGGGCAGGATCATGGACTCATACTGGTTGTACTTGGTGAAGCGCAGGGCGGTGAAGTCGGGCAGGCCGCCGATGTGGTGGATATAGCGCTGGATATACAGCTTCATCTCCAGCGCGCTGTGCCAGTTCTCAAAGGCGAACATGGTGCGCCAGTACAGCCAGAAGTTGGAGTTCAGCACCTCGTCATCGAAGAAGTCGGTGATCTTCTTGTCCTGCAGGTCCTCGTTGGGGGTGAAGAACAGCTTCATGATCTCCATGGCGCCCTTGTCGGAGATGTCGAACTTGCCGTCGGTATGGGCGTCCTGGCCGCGGTCAACGGTGGCGCGGCACAGGGAGTAGTTGGGGTCCTCCTTGTTGAGCCAGTAGTACTCATCCAGAACGCTGACACCCTCCGTTTCGATGGAGGGGATGGAACGGAACAGGTCCCACATGACCTCGAAATGGTTGTCCATCTCGCGGCCGCCGCGCATGACGTAGCCCAGGTTCTCGAACTTATAGCCGTCGCAGGCGCCGCCGGGGAGATTGCCCTTCTCCAGAATGTGGATGTGCTCGCCCTTCATCTGGCCGTCGCGGACCAGATAGCAGGCGGCGGTCAGGGCCGCCAGACCGCTGCCCACGATATAGGCGGATTTGTTGTCCACGCCCTCGGGCTTTTTGGGACGGGCAAAGGCTTCATAGTTACCGCTGGAATAATACATAAATAAACTCCTTTCAAGTATCCACTGTATGTTTTCCTTTGATGATGAAAGCATACATCTGAATGAATATTTGTTCAATAAGCAGAAAAACCCCGGTGATAAGTTTTTTATCACCGGGGCGGCAGGTGTTCAGTTTTTTATCATTTGGCCTCGTTTGATAAGGGCTTGTCGGTACGCAGACGCGCCAGCGCGGCGTCGACGCTGCCGTGGATGACCTGGTCCAGCCGTTCCACGATCAGATGGGGATCGCCCTTCATGTCGGATCTGATCCAGTCCAGCATCAGGCCTACGAACATATACTTGTACAGCGTGGCGATGAAGGCCTTATCCTCCGGCCGGACGGACATTCCCCGGGCCTGCTCCTCCACCACGCCCTCCAGCAGGTCGTAGGTCAGCTTGTAGAGGTAGTTCTCCACCTGCTCCCGGCTGACGGAGCGATAGACGTTGAGGATAAAGGGCTTATTCTCCTGCACGGCCTCGAAAATCTGCAAAAGGCCCTGCTGCCACGTCTCGTAGGTCTTTTTGCCCGCCAGAGCGCGGCTGGCGTCCTCCTGACAGCTCCACTCCACCAGATCATAGATGTCCTTGAAGTGATAGTAAAACGTCATGCGGTTGATGCCGCAGTCATCGGTGATGTCGCTGACGGTGATCTTGTGCAGGGGCTTTTCCAGCAGCAGCTTTTTCAGTGACGCCTCCAGCGCCCGCTTGGTGACTTGTGACATGGCATACGCTCCTTTTATGCGCCCAGCCGGACGGACCAGCCGCCCAGGGGGGAGAGGGGAGCCGTCTCCGTGGGGGACAGACCCTGCACCACACCCTCGGTGGTGACAACGGATACGGACTTAAAGCAGATGGGGGCGAAGGGGGCGGTGTCCAGCAGCTGCTGCCACAGGGCCACCAGGTTCGCGTCAGCGCCATTGGATCGATAGGCCTGCAGCAGCCGGTCGGTAGTCTCATCGGACCAGCCGCCGTAGTTGAGGCTGCCCTCGGTGGACAACAGGGCCGTCAGGTCCCAGTCGGCGGTCAGGCGGCATTCGCCGTAATAGAGATCAAAGTCACCGCTTTCCAGCCGGGCGAGGAACGTGTCCCAGGGAACAGCCTCCACGGTGACGGTCAGGCGTGCGGTATTGAGGTACATGGCGATCTCCTGGGCGGCGGAGACCTTGAAGCTGCTCTCCTCATTGACCAGAAGCGTCAGCGTCAGGGGTGTCTCATCCTCCGCCTGTTCGCCAAGGGCGGCGTTCAGCAGGCGGTTATAGGCCGCGGTGTCGTAAGGCGTTTCCAGCGCGGTATCGTAGCCTGCGTAGGCGGGGGAGGCAGGCAGCTGGGCCGCCGTGCCCTGCCCCAGCAGGCAGGAGGACACCAGCGTTTCGCGGTCGATGCCGGCGCTGAGGGCCCGGCGCAGGGCCGGGTCGGACAGAGCCACCCGCCGGGTGTTCATGCCCAGGAACTGCATAACGGGGGTGGCTGCCTCGGCATAGTCGCCGGCACCAGAGACACCGGTGCTGTTGCTGCCGGTGAGATCCAGCGTCAGCAGCTGCACCTCACGGGAAGTGAAGGCGTACAGGGCGGAGTCCTGATCCTTGCAGTGCTGCAGGCGGATGGTGGACAGCGGCAGAACGCTGCTGTCCTGCCACCAGCGGCTGTTGGCCGTCAGGTAGGCACCCGTGTCATCCTTGGCAAACAGATAGGGGCCGCTGCCCGTGGGGGCGGTGCGGTTCTCGGTGCCTGCTTTGATGATGGGGATGTCCAGGCGGCTGGGAAGGGTGGCCAGAGAAGAGGACAGGGCGACGACCACCGCGTCCTCCCGGACGTACACGGAGGTCACGTCCCGCAGACGGGCGGCATAGCGGTCAGAGGTGCGGGCGCGCTCCAGCGTGGCGGCCACGTCGGCCGCCGTGACGGCGGAGCCGTCAGAGAAGGCCGCGTCGGCCTTGATGCGGATGGTCCAGGTGCGCTGGGTGGAATCATACGTCCAGCTGTCCGCCAGGACGGCCTGGGGCCGAAACTGCTCGTCCAGGGCGAACAGCCCCTGGTACATGAGGGACTCTACGGTCTGCTGCATAGTGTCCGTGGTGCGGACGGGGTCCAGGGTGCCGCCGGCGATATAGGGCAGGGTAAAGGCGGTCAGCGGCTCCGGCTCCGGTTCTTCGTTTTCATTCTGGTAGAAGTCGGACAGCTCTCCCAGGGGATCCTCGGTGACCTCCCAGTCGGCGCAGCCGGCGGCCAGCAGCATGGTCAGCGCCAGCAGCAGGCACAGCAGTGCACGTTTCATAGCGTATCCTCCCGCAGAGCGATCAGCGCGGCCTGCTCGCCCCGGCGCAGGCCCATCTTCCGGTGGCTCCAGTACAGGTCCGGGCGGCAGGCGGTGCAGTGATCGCAGATGTCGATGTGTATCACCCCGGCCTTTTGCAGCCACAGGGCGTTGACGGCTTTCAGGTCGATGTGCCACTTGCTGCCGTTCCATGCCATGAACGGCTCCGCCGCATCGCCCAGAGCGGCCCGCAGGGCCTCCGGTACGTCGCCGTCCGTCTCGAAGCAGCACGGCCCGATGGCCGGTCCGATGGCGGCGCGGAGGTCTGCCGGGTCGCAGCCGTAATCCTCGGTCATGACCCGTACCGTCTCCGCGGCGATGCCGGCGGCGGTGCCCCGCCAGCCGGCGTGGGCTGCGCCGATGACCCGGCGCACCGGGTCGTGGAGCAGCAGTACGTTGCAGTCGGCGGAGAAGACGATCAGGGGGATGCCCGGCACGTCCGTCACCAGGGCGTCGGCGCTGTCGTAGTCCTGCGGCTGCCACAGGCCCTTGCCGCAGTCCACCGCCGTGACGCGGCGCACATCGCTGCGGTGCACCTGACGGCTGAGCACCGCCCGCTGCACATCCGTGTCCAGCGCGGTGCACAGGCGGCGGAAGTTCTCCTGTACATTGGCCAGGTCATCGCCCCGGCGGTCATCCAGGTTCAGACTGTCCCAGGGGGTGGGGGAGACACCGCCCTTTCGGGTGGAAAAGCCGTGGACGATGGCGTTGTTTTCCAGCACGTCGGAGGTCAGATAGACCAGATCGTTTTTTGTGTGGATGTGGAACATAGTGTCTCCTTCCGGAGGGGAACGGGGCGTCGGGGACGCCGCCCCCTGCATAAGATGGGACGGGCGGCGGCTGATGCCGCCGCCCGTCATTTTACAATGCCTCGCAGAGTTTGCGTCCGAAGACGCAAATCAAGTCGAATTCATTTTCGGCGGCGGCGTGTACGTCGCCGAAAATTCTTCTCGGCCTGCAAACGTGCGCGTGCGCGACTTTGACGCGCACGTCGTGCGCTGCAGCAGGCCGCAGCCCGCTCAAACGATAGCCCAGCGAAGCGGGTGTCGTTTGAAGTTACTCAGGAGTGGTACTCCTTGCAGGTGCACTTCTTCCATTTCAGCCCGCTGCCGCAGGCACTTTGGCGGCCCAAATCTTTGATTTGGCTGGCGCCATGCGACCGTAGGCAGCGTACAGGGGAGAAGCATAGGCCGAAATCAGGAGTGGTATTCTTTACAGGTGCACTTCTTCCACTTCAGCCCGCTGCCGCAGGGGCACAGGTCGTTGCGGCCGACCTTGACCACCTTGGTGGGGCGCTTCTTCACGGTGCCGTCGCCGCCCACGTTCTCGGTCATGCCGCTGGCCACGCGCTCGCGCTTGACTTCCTCGTTCTGGCGCAGGCGGACGGAGTACAGACGGCGCACCGTCTCCTCCTTCATGGCGTCGATCATCTCCTCGAACATCTCCAGGGACTCCTTCTTGTAGGCGTCCACCGGGTTGGTCTGGGCGTAGGCCCGCAGACGGATACCCTGGCGCAGATCCTGCATGGCGTCGATATGGTCCATCCAGTATTCATCCACCACCCGCAGCAGCACCACGCGCTCCAGCTCACGCATGACGGGCGGTGTGATCTCCTGCTCCTTTTTCTCATAGAAGTCGGCGGCGGCCTTGGTGAACATTTCGATGAAATCGTCCTCGGTAAGGGTGGGGAGCTGGCTCTCGTCGATCTTTACGGTGTACTTGGTGAAGTACACGCCCTCCACGCCGCGGAGAAGCTCCTTGCACTGGACCATGTCCAGGTGCTCCTGGCCCATGAAGGCGCTGCGGACCTGGTGGCCGATGGCGCTCTCCATCATGCCCATGATGATGCCCTTGACGTCCATGCCGTCCAGCACCTGCTTGCGCTGGCCGTAGATGATCTCGCGCTGCTTGTTCATCACGTCGTCGTACTCCAGCACGGACTTACGGGCCTGGAAGTTGCGGCTTTCCACCGTGGTCTGGGCCTGCTCGATGGCGCGGGAGAGCATCTTGTTCTCGATGGGGGTGTCCTCGTCGATGTTCATGCGCTCCATCATACCGGTGACGCGGTCGCCGCCGAACAGGCGCATGAGGTCGTCCTCCAGGGAGATGTAGAACCGGGTCTCGCCGGGGTCGCCCTGACGGCCGGCACGGCCGCGCAGCTGGTTATCGATCCGGCGGGAATCATGGCGCTCGGTGCCGATGATGAACAGGCCGCCGGCCTGGCGCACCCGGTCCGCCTCGCCGGAGATCTCCTCCTTGTGCTGGCGGAGCTTGTCGGCGAACATCTGCCGGGCCTCCAGAATTTCACTGTTGTCGGTCTCGGCATAGCCGGTGGCGTCGGCGATGACCTCGTCGGTGTAACCGGCCTTGCGCAGGTCGTTGGTGGCCATGTACTCGGCGTTGCCGCCCAGCATGATATCGGTACCACGGCCGGCCATGTTGGTGGCCACGGTAACGGCCCCGAACTGGCCCGCCTGGGCCACAATCTCGGCCTCCTTCTCGTGGTTCTTGGCGTTGAGCAGATTGTGGCGGATGCCCTCCTTGGTCAGCATCCGGCTCAGCAGCTCGTTCTTCTCGATGGACACGGTGCCCACCAGGACAGGCTGGCCCTTTTCGTGGCACTCCTTTACCTGGCGGATCACGGCCCGGTACTTCCCCTGCTCGGTTTTGTACACGGCGTCCTCGTTGTCGATACGGACCACCGGACGGTTGGTGGGGATCTCCACAATGTCCAGCTTATAAATGGTGGCAAACTCCTCCTCCTCGGTCATGGCCGTACCGGTCATGCCGGAGAGCTTGCTGTACAGGCGGAAGTAGTTCTGGAACGTGATGGTAGCCAGAGTCTTGCTCTCCCGCTGGACGGAGACGTGCTCCTTGGCCTCGATGGCCTGGTGCAGGCCCTCGGAGTACCGGCGGCCGAACATCAGACGGCCGGTGAACTCATCCACAATGATGATCTCGCCGTCCTTCACCACATAGTCCACGTCCCGCTTCATGGTGCCGTGGGCCTTGATGGCCTGGTTGATGTGGTGAGCGATGGTGCTGTTTTCGGGGTCGGACAGGTTCTCCAGGTGGAAGAACTCCTCGGCCTTGGCAATGCCCCGGGCCGTCAGGGTGGCGGTGCGGGCCTTTTCGTCCACAATGTAGTCCGCGTCCAGGCTCTCGTCCTCTGCGGCCTTGTCATCGGTCTCCGCCACCACATATTTTTTCAGCCGGCAGGAGAATGCCTCCGCCATGTCGTACAGCTGGGTGGATTTTTCCCCCATGCCGGAAATGATCAGGGGCGTCCGGGCTTCGTCGATGAGGATGGAGTCCACCTCGTCCACGATGGCGAAGCTGTGGCCCCGCTGGACCTGCTCGTTCTTATAGATGGCCATGTTGTCCCGCAGGTAATCAAAGCCCATCTCATTGTTGGTGCCGTAGGTGATGTCGGCGGCGTAGGCAGCCTGGCGCTCCTCCTTGGTCAGGTCGTGGATAATGAGGCCCACGGTCAGGCCCATGAAGCGGTGGACCTTGCCCATCCACTCGCTGTCGCGCTTGGCCAGATAGTCGTTGACGGTGACGATATGAACGCCATTGCCGGAGAGGGCGTTGAGGTAGGCAGGCAGAGTGGCCACCAGGGTCTTGCCTTCACCGGTTTTCATCTCGGCGATGCGTCCCTGATGCAGGACAATGCCGCCGATGAGCTGCACCCGGTAGGGCCGCAGGCCCAGCACCCGGTCCGCCGCCTCCCGGACGGCGGCAAAGGCCTCCGGCAGGATATCGTCCAGGGTCTCCCCCTGCTGCAGGCGCTGCTTGAACTCCGGGGTCTTGGCCTGAAGCTGCTCGTCGGTGAGCTGGCGGTATTCGTCCTCCAGGGCCTCGATCTTGTCGGCGATGGGATAAATGGACTTCAGCTCCCGCTGGCTGTAGGTTCCGAAAATTTTCTGGATCAGTCCCATAGTTTGATTCCTTTCTGCTGATAAAAAAGGTGCAAAGCACCAGAATATACAAATACCTATATAGTATACCACACCGCCCGCGGCTATGCAAATGAAAAACTTATGAACAAGCCCGGGGAAAGCGCCTGAAATCGCGGCCTCACAGTTTTGTCGAAAAAAATCTATCATCTTAACGCGTTTTTAGCGTTTTCTTAACGCGGATATATGATACAATACTGTCATCAATCAGGGGAGAGGGGTAATTGACCTTGAAGCACTTTCAGATCCGCTGGCCCCGGGAGTGGCTGAAGCGGACCCGCCTGTTCCGGACGGACATGCTGTCCTATTCCGGAAAGGACTTCATCGTGTCCATGTCGCTGTATCTGGTGTCGGTGATCTGCTGCCTGGTGCTGCGGAACTTCGATCCCCAAAACGACACCAGCTATGTGTCCATGATCTTTCTGCTGGACGTATTCCTGACGGCTCTGCTGACGGACGGCTTCTTTTTCAGTCTGACCATCGCCGTGTTCGCAGTGCTCAGCGTGGACTATATCTTCACCCCGCCGTATTGGGAGGTCAGCTTCACGCTGGCCGGCTTCCCGCTGACGTTTTTGGTGATGATGACTATTTGCGTTGCCACCGGCATCGTTACCAGCCGGGCCAAGCGGGTCAGCGAGATGGAACGGGAGGCTGAGCGGGAAAAGATCCACAGCAACCTTCTGCGGGCCGTATCCCACGATATCCGCACCCCGCTGACAGGCATTGTGGGGGCCACCAACGTCCTGCTGGAGCAGGATGCCGACCTGACACCGCAGCAGCGGCGGGAGCTGCTGCAAAACGCCAACGAGGAGGCCCAATGGCTCATCCACATTGTGGAGAACCTCCTGTCCATCACCCGCATCGGCGCGGGGGAGGACGCCCGGGTCACCAAGACCCCAGAGGCAGCGGAGGAGGTCATTGAGGGCGCTGTGGGCAAATTCCGGCGGAGCTATCCTCAAATCGACGTGCGGGTGGACCTGCCGGAGGACTTCTTTCTGGTGCCCATGGACCCGCTGCTGATCCAGCAGGTGCTGACAAACCTTCTGGAAAACGCCGCCGTTCACGGCGTCACCACCACCCAGGTAACGGTGTCCTTGGAAAAGCATGGCCGGTGGGCCCGGTTCACCGTGGAGGACAACGGCCGCGGCATTCCGGAGCCTCGGCTGCACAACCTGTTCGACGGCACCCAGAGCGCCCAGCAGGGAGACAGCACCCGCAGCATGGGCATTGGCCTGTCCGTGTGCAAAACCGTGGTGGCGGCCCACCGCGGCAAAATAAAAGGAGAAAACAAAAAGGGGGGCGGCGCCCGGTTCACCGTGGACCTACCCCTGGAGGAGGAAGAACATGAAGATCAAGGATAAGATTTTGATCGTGGAGGATGAGCAGAGCATCAGCAACTTCATCTCCATGGTCCTCAACGCCAATGGGTATGACACCATCATCGTGGGCAGCGGTGAAGAAGCGCTGACCATGATCGCCTCCCACTGCCCGGACCTGATTGTTCTGGACCTGGGCCTGCCGGATATGGACGGCATGGAGGTGCTCAAGTCCGTGCGCAAATGGTCCAACCTGCCGGTGGTGGTGGTGTCCGCCCGGAACCATGAGCACGACAAGGTGGACGCCCTGGATTACGGCGCCGACGACTATCTGGTGAAGCCCTTCGGCACCTCCGAGCTGCTGGCCCGCATCCGCACCGCCATCCGCCATACCCGCACCACCCTGGCCAATTCCCAAATCGCCCAGTCCGGCAAATTCACCGCCGGGGACCTGACCATCGACTATGACAAGCATCAGGTGCTGATCCGGGGCGAAAACGCCAAGCTGACGGTGAACGAATACAAGATCGTGGCCCTGCTGGGCAAATATGCCGGCAAGGTGCTGACCTATGACTTCATCATCCGGGAGCTGTGGGGTCCCAAGGCCAAGGCCGACAACCAGATCCTGCGGGTGAATATGGCCAACATCCGCCGCAAGATCGAGGAAAATCCCGGCCAGCCCAAGTACATCTTCACGGAGGTGGGCGTGGGCTACCGCATGCGGGAAGGCGACTGACTTTTTTGAAACACTCAAATACCGGTGGGGGGTTCCCTGCCGGTATTTGTATTTAACGGTTGTTTTTTTGATTTGTATCCGTTTTGTAACTACTTCTTTGTGCATCGTGCTGTATAATAAGAGATATTCTGAAACATAAAAGGAGGAGCCCGCCATGGGAAACGCACCTGATCTGGACTGGGGGAAGCTATTCAAGGCTGTATGGAGATATGTTCTGCTGCTTGTGGGCGCATGGCTGGCCCTGCGCTATTGCAGCTATCACGACAGTGTCATGGGCATGTTCTTCGTGGCCTGCGTGGTGGTGATCATCTGCACCGCCATGATCATCCACCGGCTGAACCGGCTGCAAAAGACCATGGAGGAAAAAAAGTAACCGCGCTCCGTTTATTTTTTAACAGGTTTCGTAGCAATTGTGTATCAAAATTGTAAAATAGGACTATCTTTTTCCAAACGTATATGGTACAATCAGAATATCCCGAATGTACGCAGTACAACACTGTGCCGAAAAAGGTAGGTCTTATCTTATGGAACACAACGCGATCCTGGACAGCCGGCTGTCCCTGAGCAGCAACATTCCCCTGTACGCCCAGCTGGTGGGCATCATCAAGCGGGAGATCTCCTCCGGCGCACTGAAGATCGGGGACCTGCTGCCGTCGGAGGCGGAGCTGTGCCGGGCGCTGGATATCAGCCGAAACACCGCCCGCCAGGCCATCGGCGAGCTGGAGGACGAGGGCCTGGTGGTCCGCAAGCGGGGCAAGGGCACCTTCGTGGCCGACCCCAACAGCAACCGCCGGGGCGTGCGCTACTCCTTCACCACGGAGGTCTCCTCCCTGGGCAAGACGCCGTCGTCCACCCTGGTGGATTTCGGCGTGGTGATCCCCACCCGGGCCATCTGCCAGCGGATGGACCTGCAGGAGGGCACCCACGTCTATTGCTTCACCCGCATCCGCAATGTGGACGGGGAGCCGCTGATCCTGGAAACCTCCTACTATCCCCAGTACATCTATCCCAATCTCACCCGGGAGATGGTCCAGACCCACAGCTTCTACAGTCTGCTGTACCATGTGGGCATCACACCGTTTTCTGCGGAGGATTCCTATGAATCCGTGATCCTGGATGCCCCCCGGGCCAGCCTTCTGGGTGTGGAGCCCGGCAGCTGTGCCTTTTACCACCAACGCCGCACCCGCACCGAGGATGGCCGCATTTATGAGTACACCCGCAGCTATATCCGCGGCGACCGGGTCCGTCTGGACGTACACATGCAGAAAAGCGGCATGAGCTTCAGCCGCATCATCGACTGAACAATCAGCCCCTCCGGCCCAGGCCGGAGGGGCTGATTTATGCGCGGTCATTCCCCGGCGGTATCCGTGGGAGCCGGTATTTCTTCATAGAACACGTCCAGAATCAGGTCGTACAGGGCCTCCTGATCCACCGTCAGCTCCACCCGGTTGCCCTGGCCCAGAACAGCATCGCCGGTAACCCGGAGCATGTCCCCGGAAAAGCTCATGCCCGCGGCCTGGGTGGCCAGATAAGACAGCTTGCCCAGGTCCAGGTCCGTCAGCACATAGTCGCTGACGGCGTTATACAGAGGAACGACGCTGGCGGGGCTGGCCGCCACCCGGTCCTTGGCCTGGCTGATCAGGGCCAGCATATACTGCTTCTGCCGCTTCATGCGGTCCTCGTTGCCGGTGGCATCGCCCCGGCGGGCCTGGATATACAGCCGCGCCTGCCGCCCGGTAAGGGTCACATCCTGGCCCGGGTACATGTTCCACCCGTCGGGAACATCGGTGAAGGGATAGTCGTCCAGCACACTGACGGTGACGCCGCCCACGGCGTCGTTGAGCCGCCCGATGCCGCCCATATAAAAGGCGGCGCAGCCGTCGAACTGCAAGCCGTAAAACAGCTGGGACACCGCCTCCTGGCACAGGCGGCAGCTCTCATACAGGCCGTCTCCGTTGGAGTAGGACAGGGCCAGCTGGGTGTGGGCCGCGCCGGACACCTGACCGTTCTGGTCCAGCACCGCAATATCGCACATGGTATCCCGGGACACGGAAATCAGTGTCATCCGGTTGGCGTCGGTGTCCAGGGCCGCCACCAGGATCACGTCCGCCTGGTTGTCGCTGCCATAGGGCAGGGGCGCGGCAGGCTTATTGTCGGAATCCACGCCGATAAGCAGCAGATTCACCATATGGTCCTTATAGCGGTAGTATTTGCCGTCGTGGAGGACGGTGTAGTTGTCCAGCTGCTGGGTATCGTCAGGGGTGTCGGTGGGGGCCGCGCCCTGGTTCCGCAGGCTGCTGCGCCCGTGGAGCCAGATCCCCGCCACCACGGCGCACAGCGTCAGCGTCACCGCCATAAGGATGATGAAAATCAGCAGCGGCGTGGACAGGCGCTTTTTCTTCTGTTCCGGCTGGGTCTGTTTTTCCTGTTCCATAGGGTCTCCTCATCTCATTGGGGTCGTTTATTTGACCACGTCATATGTCTCCGTCAGCACACCCTGGAGCAGAAACCGCTGCATGCGGTTCTGGCGGTAGCAGGTGGACAGAGTCAGCACCCGATCCCCTGCCTGAGGAAACAGGTCCCGGCGGTAATTGGCGTTGATGGCCTCCCCCAGGGAGGCAAAATAGTCCGCAAACTGCTGGGGGTCCGTAAAATCATGGCACAGCAGCAGGTGCTCGCTGGAGTGGGGATAGGCGGCGAAAATGGTGTATTCATACACCTTGTCCGGGGTGTAAACGATAATCTTCTGGTTTTTGGCGAAAAACTCCGCATCGGCAAAGTTGTTCACCTGGGCAAACATGGTCTGGGACTGGCGGTTGTGGCCATACAGCACCGTCACCGGGTCCTGAAAGGTGGTGGTGTTGTACCGCTGGGAAAAAATGCTGCCGCCGGAGTAATAGGACCGATCCACCCCGTGATCGTCGTAAAACAGGTCGTCTGCGGCGCTCTGGACCACGGCATAGTTGATGTTGGTGCCGGGCACCTCGATCCAGGCGTAGATTTCCGGATTGACGTCGTGGAGGCTGTCAAAGTCCACATTGATGGCCATATATTTGCCGTCGTCCTGGGGGTCCAGGGGCTCCACCACCTGGCCGGAGCGGACGCCGCTGCCCAGCTTATCGCTGACAGACTTGCCCCGGGCATACTGGATGATAAACAGAATGCAGAAAACACACACGATCACCGCAATAACGGCCACCGCCGTCAGCAGGATGCGCACAGGACGCTTCATAGGACATTTCTCCTTTGTTCAGAACGGAAAAAAGGCCCCATAAACGGCACAGCATTTATGGGGCTCCTTCTTTATAAAATGGGGACGTTTTATGCCCGGGCACGGGCCTTTTTGGTGCAGACATAGGCCACGCCGCCGCTGACGGCAATGGTCATCACCACGCTGCCGATGCCCAGGTCGTAACCGGTCTGGGGAGAGGTGGGCGTGGTATCGGTGTTGTCGTCATGCTTGGGACTGGGAACATAGCCGCCGTCGGCAAAGGCAGTGACGGAGAGCATGCAGCCCAGCATCACAATAACCGTCAGCATAGCAAGAATCTTTTTCATGGTAACATAACCCTCCATTACCTCATTCGTTACCACCATTATAATGTACACTTACGGAAAAAGCAAGTACTTTTTTGCAGAAACTCAAAAATCATCTATTGAAGTGGGCAGCACTTACACCCCTGTCAGGTCAAATGCCGGGGTATACTCCTCCCGGGCAGAGGTGCGCTCCTGGGTGAAGCCGTCGCGGATGCCGCAGTTTTCCATATAGGCTGCCGCCGCCCGATCCTCCGCCCGGGTAACGTGGCGGGCCAGCGGGCCCACGGCTCCGGGCTGGGGCGTATACTGGCTCATCAGGGAAAACAGCGCCTCCCCGGGCCGGAAGGTC
>OLSL01000745.1_pt1 | contig 34353 bp, 37 predicted proteins | sample 1672511 | NCBI WGS metagenome assembly OLSL01 (sample SAMEA3136694, study PRJEB25190) | human gut metagenome | biome: human gut; feature: human-associated habitat; material: faeces | place: Austria | collected 2013
GCGAGCTTATATCCCCATAAATAAATTTAGGGGCTTTACGCTCGCATTTGGTAAACTTCATGTCAATAAAAAAATGCTTAAATATTTATTAATTCATAATAAATACTTAAGCATTGTATCTCTTATTTCCAAATTAACTGCATCAAATTTTTATACTCATTATTCAAATGTTTTATAATCACATCAAACATAGTATAAATCAAGTTACCTTCTTTTTCTATTTCGTTGAGAAGAATACAGCAATCTAAAATTAAATTATCTTCATTGTCAAAATAATATTTAAATGACTTATATGTTTTATTTAATTCATTTATCCCTATTCTTAGTTCTGTTTCATTATCTTTATTTAAAGCCTTAGCTGCTACAAAACCCTTATCATGCCATAAATACTATCATCTAAAATAACAAGTACAGGCAATTTTTGTCCTTTAATATCAAGATTTGAACGAAAAACTACTGTATTAAATTCATTATTTTCAAATTCATTTACCTGAAAACTATTAATATTTTTTTCCTCTAAAAATTTTTTAAATGCTTCAGCTCTATTATTCATTATATATAACTCCTATCTTCATCAATAATTTTATATCTATTTCACAATTTCATATGGCCAATTTACAATGCCACCAAAATTATAAACATTTACATAACCCATCTTAGCTAATTTAATTGAAGCATCTGTAGCTCTTCTACCACTTCTACAATAAACTAATATCATTTGTTCTTTATCAGATAATAATTCGTCTAATAGTTTATTATCAGGGCTAATTTCTTCATTTGGCAAAGATATAGCATTTTTAATATGACCATCTTCATATTCTGGTTTAGTTCTTACATCTAAAATCACATAATTTTCTTCACTGTCCATAAACTGTTTTGCTTGTTCAGGATCAATTTGTCGAAAGCTGATATTTTCACCTACATCTACAACTTCATTATCAGCTTTTGCTATTTGATTAAAAGCTATTAAACCCATACCTAATACCATAACTACTAATATATACTTCACATATTTAAACATAATTACACCTCATCAACGTTTAAACAATTCATTTTCTACTACTTCTGGATGATGATATTGTTTATCCTTTAAATTATAATTGCCAAAATTAATCGCCTGCATTGGACACCACTGAATACACGCTAAACAGTATATACAATTATTTTTTGACTTAAACTTTATTTTTCCTGCTTCTTCAATGATATTGTTTGTAGGACAAAGTTTTACACATCGCTTACAATGAATGCAATTCTTTTTGATTGTCTTCTTTTGTAAACATTTATTTATAAACAACCATGAAATATATTTTTTTATTATATACCACCATGATTTTTTTACTAAAACATTATTGCTAGTCTTGCGTTGATTTAATTCTTCTGCAATTTTTAATACTTTATCTTTATACGTATTCAATGAGTTATAATTGTATTTTTTACCCCAAAAACTTAAGATATTATCTGGTAAATATACCTCATTTCTATATGCTAAATCTATATTTTTAGCTTTTAATAAATCTTGCATTGTTATAAAAGTATTTCCTACTTTACCGCCACAAGTAACTACAGCATAACAATATATTTTCTTATCGCTTTTTATCTCTAATTTTTTTATAAAATCCTGCATTAAATCTAAAACATCATAACAATGTACAGGAAAAACAAATCCCATTACACTATCATCATGTTTACAATCTTTTAAAGTGCTGATATCTTGCATTTTATCTTGTGTTAAATATGCCAATAATTTCGCCACTTGATACGAATTTCCAGTTCCTGAAAAATAATATATCATTACTTATTAAATTCTCCATTTCTTTTATTCCTTAAATAGATTTTATAAATTCCTATAATACGCTCCCCATTTACTCATCAAGTTTATTATAGGCTCTATTGTTTTGCCTATTTCCGTCAAAGAATATTCCACTTTAGGTGGAACTACAGCGTAGACTTTGCGAGATATGATTTTATCTTTTTCCAATTCGCGTAAATTAGATGTTAATACTTTTTGTGTACAAGGAATAGCTCTATTTAATTCTGAAAATCTTTTTGTTCCTTTTAACAATTCTTTAACTACTAATATTTTTATCTTTGTTCCAAAAATTTGTAAAGATACAGCTACATCACAAGGTAATAATTCTTTTTCCATATTGCTCCTCTTCCATTTCTTTACTATCTTTGAAGAAACTATCATACTTTAAAGTGCCTTCTTCATAAACATTTTTATCCATGATATTATTATAACAAATTTACAAATCTATATCAGAAAGGATTTTTATAATGAAAATTCAACAAATACGCAACGCTACTTTAATCATAACTTATGCCAATAAAAATTTTCTAATTGATCCGATGTTTGCACCTAAAGATTTTTATCCACCAATACCAAAATGTTTTAATCCCAATACTAAATGGCCTCTTGTAGATTTACCTTTTGCCACTTCCAAAATCATTGATAATATTGATGCTGTAATTTTAACACATTATCATATCGACCATTTTGATGAATTTGCAGTTCATGCACTACCTAAAGACTTAAAAATCTACGTTCAAGATGATATTGATAAACAATTATTAATAAATCATGGCTTTACTAATATCGAAGTTTTAACAAAAGAAGGCAATTCATTTGATGATATCAAGCTCTATAAAGTTGATTGTCAACATGGTATAAAAGCTCTAACAGTGCCATATTTTGAATTTACGAGTAATTATTTTAACATGAGTGTACGCTATGAAGCTATGGGGGTTATTTTCCAACATAAAGATGAAGAAACTTTATATCTAGCTGGCGACACTATATTTTGTGATTTTGTTAAAAATGCTATTGCTCAATATGCACCTGCTAAAATTATCATCAACTGTGCGGATGCCCAATTTGAACATAGTGGCTCTATCATCATGGGAACTGATGATATTTTAAAACTTCATCAATATGCTCCTAATTTAAAAATAATAGCTAGTCATTTAGATACTGTAGGTCATGCCACTTTAAACCGTCAACAATTAAGCGAATTTATCACTCAACATAAATTAACCGATTATATATTCGTACCAAAAGATGGGGAAATAATCTAAACGAAAATACATTTATCAGAAAAATCCCTTTAAATGTTGAAATTAATTATCATTTTTATTATACTTGATATATAAATTATATATCCTAAAGAAAAGAAGTGATATTCTTGCAAAAAGAACATTTTGATATCACAGGTATGACATGTTCGGCTTGCTCTAGTAGAGTAGAAAAAGCTGTCGGTAAATTACCTGGTATAATCAATCACTCGGTGAATTTACTAAAAAATTCTATGGTTGTGGAATTTGATGAAAAATTATTATCCATAAATGAAATTATTCAAGCTGTAGAAAAAGCTGGTTATGGTGTTTCTTTGCATTATAATCAGTCTTTGGACAAACAAAGTCCTACAAAAATTGAAAATAAAGCAGAAGATATTCATACACAAATGAAAAAACGTTTATTTATCTCTATTATTTTCATGTTACCTCTATTTTATATTTCTATGGGACATATGTTTTCCTTACCTATGCCCTCTTTACTTCTAGGTACAGAAAATGCACTTTCATTTGCTTTTACTCAATTTTTATTATTAATTCCTATAGTATTCGTCAATTTCAAATATTATAGCGTAGGCTTCAAAACATTATTTCAACTTTCGCCTAATATGGATTCTTTGATTGCCCTTGGTTCAAGTGCTGCCATTATCTATGGTATTTATGCCATTTATAAAATAAGTTTTGCCTTAGGTCATGGAGATTTATCTACAGCTCATCATTTCAGTATGGATTTATATTTTGAATCAGCAAGTATGATTTTGACCTTGATCACCTTAGGAAAATTTCTTGAAAGTAGAGCTAAAAATAAAACATCTGATGCTATCACCAAATTGATGAATTTAGCACCGAAAACAGCTCTTCGCTTAGAAAATAATCAAGAACAAGAAATTTCTATTGATGATGTAAAATTAAATGACATTCTAATCGTCAAAGCAGGTGCAAGTATTCCTACAGATGGTATTATTATTGAAGGTCATGGCGTTATTGATGAATCTTCTCTTACCGGTGAACCTATTCCTTGTGATAAAACAATTCACCAAACTGTAATCGGTGGTACAATCAATAAATCAGGCTATTTTAAAATGCGTGTTACTAAAATTGGTGAAAATACTACTTTAGCTCAAATCATAAATTTAGTAGATGATGCCACTAGTTCCAAAGCACCTATTGCCAAAATCGCTGATAAAATCAGTGCTATCTTTGTTCCTATTGTAATAACACTTGCTATTATTGCCACTATCATCTGGCTATTTAAGGGCGAAAGTTTAGAATTTGCTTTATCTATCGGTATTTGTGTATTAGTTATTTCTTGTCCTTGTGCTTTAGGACTTGCTACACCTACGGCTATCATGGTAGGCACAGGCAAAGGTGCAAGTTTAGGTATTTTATCTAAATCAGCTCAAGCTTTAGAAACTCTTCACAATATCAATACAGTTGTTCTCGATAAAACAGGCACAATAACTCAAGGCAAACCTCAAGTAACAGATATTTATACTTCAAAAGAAGTAACACTTCAACAATTATTGACCGTTGCTTCTTCATTAGAAAAACTATCCGAACACCCTTTAGGCGAAGCTATTCTTCAAGTAGCAGATAAGCACAATATATCAACTTTAGCTGTAGAAAATTTTAAACAAATAGCAGGGCAAGGATTATCTGGCATTATTGACAATTCCATTTGTCTTGCAGGTAATCAAAAATTATTAATCGCTCATGATATTGAAAATGAACATCTATTTTCCCTAGGTAATAAATTAGCCCAGCAGGGAAAAACACCTTTATACTTCACTAAAGATGATAAAATCCTTGGCTTAATAGCTATCGCTGATACAATTAAAGCAACAAGTCCTCAAGCCGTTCAAGAATTAAAAAATCTCGGTATCAATATCTATATGTTGACTGGTGATAATCAAATCACAGCAAAACAGATAGCTAAGCAAATAAATCTTGAGGAAAATAATATAATTTCTGATGTATTACCTCAAGATAAAGAAGCCAAAATCCGTCAGCTTCAAAATCAAGGACAAAAAGTAGCCATGGTAGGTGATGGCATAAATGACGCACCCGCACTTGCTCGTGCTGATGTTGGTATCGCTATTGGAGCTGGTACAGATATTGCTATTGACTCCGCTGATATTATTTTGATGAAAAACAATTTACTAGATGTAGTAACTGCTATAAAATTAAGTAAAGCCGTTATCAAAAATATCCGTGAAAATCTCTTCTGGGCATTTATCTATAATATCATAGGTATTCCTATTGCCATGGGCTTATTTTATACAACCTTTGGTTTAAAACTAAATCCTATGATTGGTGCCCTAGCCATGAGTTTTAGCTCCGTTTTTGTCGTAACTAATGCTCTTCGCTTGCGTTTTTTCCAAAATAATTATCAAACTTCATCCATAAATAAAGATAATTCATCTACTGCCATAAATATTCAAGCAATAGATTTAAATACATCAAAAGGAGACGATAATATGGGATTATTAAATAATTTATTCCACAAAAATAGTGAAAAACAAACTGAAAAAATCATATCTATTGAAGGTATGATGTGCCAACACTGTGTAAGACATGCCACAGAAGCACTAGAAAAAATAGATGGTGTCAATGATGTAAAAGTAAGTCTTGAAAATAAAAATGCTGTTATTCATATAAATCAAAATGTTACAGATGAGCAAATAACTAATGCCATTGTTGAAGCAGGCTATGAAGTTACTGCTATAAAATAAATAATATAAAATAATTAAAAATCCTTTCTATAATCTATTGAAAATTTTTAAGTCTATGTTATAATATTAAAAATCATATTTTATAGAAAGGATTTTTTTATGTTTAAAACACTGGTAAAAATCATCTGCGTTATAACAATTTGTTTATTCACTACAAATTGCACCTCTGCTGAAAATTCAACTTCATCAAGCAATCAAAACACTTCCATGCAAACAACTCAAACAACAAAAAATTCCATTGATTTATCTTCTTATTTTGAAAATATCAATGGTACTGCTGTATTTTATACACCAGATACAAATACATATAATATTTACAATGATGAATTAAGCACCAAACAATCTTCTCCTTGCTCTACCTTTAAAATTTTCTCCACTTATGTAGCTTTAGACAATAAGACTATTGACGCTAATAATTCTCTTCGAAAATGGAATGGTACTATTTATTGGTATGATGCATGGAATAAAGATATCGATTTAGATACAGCATTTAAAACATCTTGTGTTTGGTATTATCGCCAAGTCATTGATGAAATTGGACAAGATACTATGCAAAAATATATCGATAAGTTCGATTATGGCAATAAGGATATTTCTGATTGGGACGGAAAAACAGATTTAGATGATGACCCTAGAGATTTAAAAGGCTTCTGGCTAGAAACTTCCTTAAAGATTTCACCATTAGAACAAGTACAATTATTAAATCGCCTATTTTCTGCCAATGAAAATCCTATGGCTTTAGCTAAACTAAAAGAATTAATGTTAGTTTATGAAGATAATAACACTGGTCTAAAAATTTATGGCAAAACTGGTTTTGGTAAAGTAAACGGTGAAAATACTGATGCTTGGTTCACTGGTTTTTATGAAATAAATAATCAACGAACATATTATTCTGTACGTTTAGATGACCCTAAAAATCCTCAAGCATTAAGTTCTACCGCCAAAGAAATCGCTATTAATATCATTAAAAATCTAAATAAATGACAAAAGGCTTTTCTTAGTATCATTTTCCCTACTAAGAAAAGCCTTCTTTATTATTTATTTAACATACGCATTGCTCTTGCAATTACTTCTTTATACTCTCTTTTTATTCTACTTGCTAATAAATAACTTATGATTGTAGCCAAAATAGCAAATACCCCACCTGTGATACCTACACTGTTTAATCCTGCTAAATCAACAGATAATGAACCAGCAAAAGAACCTACTGCAATACCTACATTATATGAAGATGATGTAAGTGAACCAGCTAATGCTAAAGTTCCTGGATAGAATTTCTTGGACACTTGTAAATAATACATCTGTGTTGGTGTATTTAATAAATACATCAATACACCTAAACAGCAAATAACCACACTGCCTAAAATAAATGATTCCATAGTAAATGTCAATAAAATAGAAAATATTGCTTGTCCTACAAATATCATCCATAAAATACGCATACCGCCCCAATAATTGAGCATAGGAGATAACAAATTACTAATCATTGCCGCTACACCAAAAATAACAAATGCTAAAGTCAATAAATTAGCAGATAAGCCCATTTTATCTAATAAAATCGGGGATAAATAAGTATAGAAACAATATGCAGAAGAACCACTTAAAATCATCGCACTTACTGCCATAATAATACGTCTATCTTTTAATAATACTAATTGTTCCATAATATTATTAGTTGGTGGTAAGTTTTTCGTTGGTAAAAATTTAACCATTAATAATAACAATAGAATACTAACAACAACGATAAAGGCAAATGCTACACGCCAACTTGCAAATTGTACGATAAACATACTAAATGGCACACCAAATACTGAAGCAATATTGAAGCCAGCAAAAATCCAAGATATTACTGAAGAAGTGTATTTTCTTGGTGCAACATCTGGAGCAAATGTCATTGACATTGAAATTAAAGCACTAGATACAGCTGCCAAAAATATTCGTGAAGCCAACATTACAGGATAATTAGGTGCTAACATACAAGCCACATTACCTAGTGTAAATAAAAACATTAAGCTTAAAACCGTACGATATCTAGGAAATCTTGATAGATATGCCGTAATCAAAGGTGCACCCACTGAATAAACTATGGCAAATGCAGAAATCAATAAACCTGTTTGCGTAATTGATACATTCAAATCTTCTGCAATATTCGGCAAAATACCAATAACCACATATTCACAAGTACCCAATACAAAACTAAGCATAATCAACATGATTACTCTGATATTAAACATAATGTTATGATCTCCTTTACTATTTTTTTATTTATATTCCCTGTACTTATTATTAGTAATAATAAGTAATTTAACTCGTTAAACGTTTACTATTATATATATTTTTTTTTATAAATACTATGCTTTCATATATTAAAAACATTGCTAAATGTCTTTTCTTTTTTACACAATAAACACAAAATTAAAAGAGCAGATTTTAAAATCTACTCTTTTTCCCAAAATCATTTAATTTTATTTATTAATTTACCGATTGGAGGAATTTCACAAACTACTTCGTCTCCAGATTTTAGCCATTTTCCTGGTTTATATCCCATGCCCACACCTGATGGTGTACCTGTAGCAATGATATCTCCTGCTTCTAAAGTCATTCCTTGTGATAATTCTGATACTACTTTTGGTATATCATTCAAAAATAATTTTGTATTTGAATTTTGACGAAGTTCCCCATTTACACTGCATTTTATATCCACTTCTACAGGAAATGGCAAAGCTGATTTATGCAAAATAACAGGGCCCATAGCACTATAAGTATCTAGAGATTTCCCCTTAAACCATTGCATATGTTTTAATTGTAATCTACGTGAAGAAAAATCATTGAAAATGCTATAACCAAAAATATAATCTTCTACTTTATCCACAGGTATATTTTTGCCAGTTTTACCTATGATTACCGCCAATTCCACTTCATAATCTAAAGCATTATCTATATCCAAACAAGCTTGTACATCTTCATTTGTACCGATTATTTTAATCGCACGCTTGCCAAAATAAACTGCATCATTACTTGTTTTCTTAAAATTTTTTGCACGTTCACTAGCTTCTTCTAAATGAGCTTGATAATTTACACCCACACATAAAATATCATGTATTGGTCTCTCTATTGGTGATAATAATTTAACTTCACTCAATTTATAGCTCTTAAAATCATTATTTTCATCATCTAATTTTGTTTGTATATCTTTTATATCATCTTCATTTAATTGTTCAATCACATCTTGCATACAGCAAAAAGTTTTATCTGCATATAAATCATTAAGTGCTATTATCTTATCTTCATCATTTGCTAAAACACCTATCAATTTCTTATCTTCTATTTTAAAATTTACAAACTTCATTATCCTTCATTCCTTTCCTTACTTACTAACTAAAATATATATTATACATTTTTTATCTAAAATCCTTCTATTTTATAATCCTATTCAATAAATAGGGTTTAAAGAAAATAATTTTATATAGTTCTTTTACCAAACTAAATTTATTATTGTATTTACTCTAATAAATTATTTTATATTCATCTTGACATTATATACTATTCATACTAAAATAATAGTAAATAAGATATAAATTTCTTTTATTCTTTTAATTTATAAATATATTTTAAATCTATATATAAACAAATAATTATCATATTTTCATAAACTTTAAACCTACTATAAAAGTAGGATAGGAGGATATATTTCATGACTAAATCTCTTTTAAATATTACGGACTTATACGCTAGTGCTGAAGATAAAACAATTTTACAGAATTTAAATTTAAATATAAATCAAGGTGAAACTCATATTTTAATGGGCCCTAATGGTGCAGGAAAATCTACATTAGGCAATGTTATCATGGGTAATTCTCAATATAAAGTAGACCGTGGAAGTATATTTTTCGAAGATGAAGATATTACTTCTGCTAGAACTGATGAACGTGCTCAGAAAGGATTATTCTTATCTTTCCAAAGCCCTATAGAAATCCCTGGTGTTTCTATCTCTCAATTTATCCGTACTGCTATGGAAACAAAAGAAAAAATCCGCCTAAAAGCTTTTCGCGATAAATTAAAAACTGTTACTAAGACACTCGGTATCAATGAACAATGGATTAATCGTGAGTTAAATGTAGGATTTTCTGGTGGCGAACGCAAAAAAATTGAAATGCTTCAATTATTAATGCTAAATCCTAAATTAGCTATCTTAGATGAAACAGACTCTGGTCTTGATGTTGACGCTGTAAAAACTGTTTCTCGCGGTATACAGACATTCCAACAAGATGACCAAAAATCTTTATTAATCATCACTCACAATAGCAAAATCCTTGAATATCTCCATATTGATTATGTTCATATCTTAATCAATGGAAAAATCACCAAAACAGGAGATGCTTCTTTAATAAAAATCATCAACGAACAAGGCTATGAACCTTTTATCACTGGACAAGGAGAATAAAATCATGAATGAAGCAGAAAAAAGACAAAATGAATATATAAATCAAACTGCTGAACGTGTAGAAAATCGTTATGATTTTAAAAAAGCAGAAAAAGATGCTTATCGTCTCAAAAAAGGTCTCACGCCTGAAATCGTAGAAGAATTATCTGCTAAAAAAAATGATCCTGAATGGATGCGTGAATTTCGCTTGCGTTCTTTAGAAATCTACCACAGCTTAGATGTACCACCATGGGGACCATCTATTGATGATTTAAATATCGACAATATCGTAACTTATGTAAAACCAAATACTGATATGCAAGGTTCATGGAAAAATGTACCTGAAGATATCAAAGATACTTTCGATAAACTAGGCATTCCTCAAGCTGAACAAAAATCCTTAGCTGGTGTCGGTGCTCAATACGACTCTGAAGTCGTTTATCACAATCTCAAAGAAGAAGTTGCCAAACTAGGCGTAATTTATACAGATATCGAAACTGCTCTCAAAGGCCCTTATGAACCTATGATACGTGAACATTTCATGAAACTTGTTACACCTCGCGATCATAAATTTGCAGCCTTACATGGTGCAGTTTGGTCTGGTGGCTCTTTCGTATATGTACCACCTGGAGTAAAAGTGGACATTCCACTTCAATCTTATTTCCGCCTAAATGCAGCAGGTGCAGGGCAATTTGAACATACATTGATTATCGTAGATAAAGGAGCTGACCTTCACTTTATCGAAGGCTGTTCTGCTCCTAAATATAATGTAGCTAATCTGCATGCTGGCTGTGTAGAATTATTCGTCGCTGATGATGCAAAATTGCGTTACTCCACAATCGAAAATTGGTCAAAAAATATGTATAACCTCAATACAAAAAGAGCAAAAGTAGGTAAAAATGCTACTATGGAATGGATTTCTGGCTCATTTGGCTCTCATATCTCTTACCTTTATCCAATGACAATTCTTGCAGGTGAAAATGCCAAAGCAGAATTTACAGGAATTACATTTGCAGGTAAAGGACAAAACCTCGATACAGGTGCTAAAATGGTGCATAATGCCCCTCATACATCTTCTTTAATCAACACAAAATCCATTTCTAAAGATGGTGGTGCTAGTACATTTAGAAGTTCTGTCGTTGTAGCCAAACAAGCCCAGCACAGTAAAGCCCTAGTTTCTTGCCAATCTTTAATGCTCGATAATATTTCTCGTTCAGATACAATTCCAGCAATGGACGTGCGTACAAATAAAGCTAGTGTCGGGCACGAAGCCAAAATCGGTCGTATTAGTGATCAAGCTGTATTTTATCTCATGAGTAGAGGTTTAAGTGAAGCCGCTGCTCGTGCTATGATTGTAAACGGATTTGCTAATCCAATATCCAAAGAATTACCAGTAGAATATGCTGTAGAAATGAATCATTTAATTCAATTAGAAATGGAAGGCGCCATTGGCTAAAAGGAGATATGACTATGAATATAAAAATTGAACATGCAAATAGTTTACCAATGCCAACATGGCGTTGGTTAAAATTAAATGATACAACTATATCTTATGATAATATAGATAAATTAACTCCCCTCAAACCTCAAATCATCAATTCCACGGAAAATATTTTCCTAGCTTCACAAAAAGATATAGCTTTTGCCAACTTTCCTCACATCACTACTGGTATCGGCTCAGATGCTGATAATTTTGTAGTAAATAACGCTAGTAACAAAAACTATTTCACTATCAAAGCAAATACGATTACCCAAAAACCTTTAATCTTCATTTATGATTTAACCGATAACCTTGATTTAATTGATGATAATTATATTTACGCTCAAGAAAATAGCCAAGCTACTATAATTATCGTTTACAATTCCCCTTATCATAATCAAGGTTTTCATGCGAGCAGTACAAAGATTTTCGCTGAAAAAAATGCCCAAATTAAAATAATTCAACTGCAAACACTTGGCAAAGATTATTTTAACTTTGATGATATCGGCACACTTGCTCAAGAAAATGCTCGTATATCCATTCAACAAATTGCTTTAGGTGCAAATAAAAATTATCTAGGTGCAAATATAGATTTACTACAAAATAATGCACAACTAGATTTCCAAACAGATTATTTAACTGCTAAAAATCAAATGCTCGATATGAACTATATTGTCAATATCCTAGGTCAAAAGACAAAAACTAATTTAACGACAAATGGTATCTTAATGCATAACGCTCAAAAAACACATCGTGCAACTTTAGATTTTAAACAAGGTTGCAAAGGTTCTATAGGTACAGAAGCAGAAAATGTATTATTACTTGATGAAGATATCCACAATAAATCAATTCCTCTAATTCTCTGCGGTGAAGATGATATCGAAGGCAATCACTCCGCTTCTATCGGTGAAATGGATAAGGAGCAATTATTTTATCTGCAAACTCGTGGCTTAAATGAAAGACAAATTCGCCAAATGCAAATTGACTCTAAACTTCAATTAATCACAACAAATTTACCTGAAGAACTTCACCCTTATATTTCCACTTATCAACAGGAGGCTTTCTATCATGAAAACTAATTTTCGCCAAGATTTCCCTATATTAAATGATGAAGCAAACCCTGTCGTTTATTTAGATAGTGCTGCTACTACGCAAAAACCACTAAGTGTGATAAAATCCCTAGAAAATTATTACACATCTCAAAATGCAAATCCCCTTCGTGGTCTCTATAAATTGAGTGCTACTGCTACAAGTGAATACGAACAAGCTCGCCACAGTGTAGCACAATTCATCAATGCCAATGAAGATTGTGAGATTATCTTCACTAGAAATACTACTGAATCTTTAAATCTCATCGCTTACACTTACGGCATGGAAAATATCCAAGAAGGCGATGAAATCGTAATCTCCATTCTTGAACATCATAGCAATATACTACCATGGCAAATGATAGCAAAATTTAAAAAAGCTACATTAAAATATATGTATATAAATGATGAAGGCATTATTTCTGATGAAGAAATTCAAACAAAAATCACACCTAAAACAAAAATAGTTTCTATCACTCAAGTTTCAAATGTCTTAGGCGTTGCCACTCCCTTAAAAGCTATAATAAAAAAAGCTCATGAAGTAGGTGCTATCGCCATTGTTGATGGTGCTCAAGGTGCTCCTCATATGGCAACAGACGTCCAAGATTTAGATTGCGATTTTTACGCATTCTCCGGTCATAAAATGTTGGCACCTATGGGAATTGGCGTCTTATATGGAAAAAAATCCATACTTGAACAAATGCCTCCATTCTTACGCGGTGGCGAAATGATCGAAACAGTATCCGAACAAGATGCTACATTTGCCCCACTTCCAGAAAAATTTGAAGCTGGTACACCTAACGTATCTGGAGCAATAGCATTAAAAGCCGCTATCGAATATATAAATCAAGTAGGATTTTCCTATATTGAACAACAAGAAGAAAAATTAATGAAAATCGCTATGGAAGAATTATCTAAAATGCCTTATATCACCATTTATGGCTCACCAGATTATAAAAAGCATAAAGGTGTATTGAGCTTTAATATTCAAGATATTCACCCTCATGACGTATCTTCACTTGTCGATTATCATGGGAATATAGCCCTTCGTGCAGGCAATCATTGTGCTCACCCATTATTAAAATATCTAAATGCACAATCAACAAATCGCATAAGCTTTTATTTCTATAATACAAAAGAAGATGTTTATCAATTCATTGAACAAATAAAAAAAGTAAGGAGTTATTTAGGATACGATGTTTAATCTCTACAATGAAATCTTAACTGAACACAACCTTCACCCTAATAATAAATGTTCACTAGCAGATGCTACACATCACCAACACGGTATCAATCCTAATTGCGGTGATGAAATCACGCTCTCCTTAAAACTCAATAACAATATTATTGAAGATGCTAGTTTCCAAGGTTCAGGTTGTGCTATTTCCCAAGCTTCCACAGATATCATGATTGATTTAATGCTCGATCAACCAATCGACAAAGCCAAAGAATTATGTCGTTTATTCATTGGCATGGTTCAAGGCACAATCACTGATGAAAAAGAGCTTGCCCCTTTAGATGAAGCTCTTACCTTTAAAAATATATCCAAAATGCCAGCTCGTGTAAAATGTGCCGTACTCAGCTGGCATACTATGGAAACAATCCTAGACAAAGCCCTCCAAAACTCTCAATAAATAAAAAGTATCATCTTGATTTAAATAGTTCAAAACTAAAATTAAGATGATACTTTTTTTATCTAAAATTTACCAGCCAAAATCAATAAAAATCCCGCTAATCCTTGATAAATAAACATTTTCACTAAATCCCTTCAAATCTCATTATTGCTGGTAAAAAATAACTAAAATCCTTGTTCATTAATACTTTTAATAGTATAATAAAAACCATAAGAATTAATTTTTCTAGCATTTAACTTTAACAAATGTTGTATTTGAATGATTCCACGTGCAGATATACAACGCAGTAGCTTTAAATTTAACTTTAACAAATGTTGTATTTGAATTAAAGAAATACCATTCTGTTGGGCAACTTGTGCCATTTAACTTTAACAAATGTTGTATTTGAATTTTTGAACCGCTAAAACACGAGCAATAGGTGGATTATTTAACTTTAACAAATGTTGTATTTGAATCTTTTTTTGTTCCAAAACCGTGATGAGAAATTTTGAATTTAACTTTAACAAATGTTGTATTTGAATTTCACTCACCAGCCTTTATATTTTTTACTACCTTTTTATTTAACTTTAACAAATGTTGTATTTGAATTAAAAGAGATGTATACACTACATCTCTTTTTTTGTGATTTAACTTTAACAAATGTTGTATTTGAATTGGTGGAACTTTTACCAGTGTTATAGGTAGCAGTAGATTTAACTTTAACAAATGTTGTATTTGAATTGATTTAAGACTACAATAGGGATTTCATCTGCTTCTATTTAACTTTAACAAATGTTGTATTTGAATTCTTGCTTACAATTTCTATATAATCCAATTTATCTTATTTAACTTTAACAAATGTTGTATTTGAATTTCTCATACACGCATTGGGCTTGAATATCTACCACTATTTAACTTTAACAAATGTTGTATTTGAATAGGATATAATTCAACAATGGTCGTTGTCGTTTATGTATTTAACTTTAACAAATGTTGTATTTGAATATCATTACCTCCAATCATTGGGTTTGCAACTTGTCCATTTAACTTTAACAAATGTTGTATTTGAATTCGTTGTACCACCCCAAGCGTCAAACCCCGTGGCCAGATTTAACTTTAACAAATGTTGTATTTGAATTTTGGATTGTAATTATTAGCTTGTACCTTATCTATTATTTAACTTTAACAAATGTTGTATTTGAATTCACTCTCTAGCAATAGTATAACAATGAAAAAAGCCTTAGGAACTGACCCTTCCTAAGGCTTTTGTGCGTCATCATGAGTTTGATTTCGTCTATACTTAATATAATATATTACATAGATTTTGCAATACAAAGCTTGTTATTGTGCAAATAAATATTTATGATAAACTACATCCTAAAAATCAAATAAAAACGGCAACAAAATGGCAACAATAAAAAAGTACCTGCATAAAACAGGCACTTTTATAAATAAATATACGAATATTATTTTCTCACAAAAGTCATAATTATAGTATCCTCACCATAATTATGCTTCATTTTCTCATAGTCTTTAGCCTCAATAGGTGTTATGACTACAGTCTTTAAGCTAGGATTTAATTTATTTACTTTTTCTACCACGCCTAAATGTTCATCACCATGAAAACTTCCTTGTACATGGAGAAGTTTCGTATCCTTATGTTCTTTTAAAAATTCAACAATACTTTCCGCCATGGTATCGTCTTTTAAGCATTGAGCTTTATAGAAAGCTTCTATCCTTTCTGGTGTCATCATCATATGACCTTGACCATCACCCATAGACATATAATTTTTGAATTTATCATAATATCTTTCATACTCTACTAAATGTTTTTTCGGCAAATAAATTTTATCTTTATCTTCAATTAAACCTAAATCGCCTACTTTTGTATATTGATTAGCTATTCTTCGTGGAATATTTGATGCTAAAACATATATATCTTTTTCTTTAGCAAATTCTACCAATGGTTTATAATCTGTTTGATAATTTTCCCATGGACGAGAATTATTTATAAATTCTGTTTCTGTTATTTCATCATTCAAATATTTATCCATTACTGGCTGAACATCTCTTTCAAACATTTCCATAGATAATATCATATCTTTATTTTGTTTATACATCTCTTGGAAAAATGATAATTCTGCTTCATGAATAGATTTTTGGTCATGATATTCATTAAAAAATACTACATCATAATTTTGAGAAATGCTCACCGCTTTATCTAAATCAATTTTTTCTCCTTGATAATAATACTCTACGTCAGATTTTTCATCTTGTGCTTGAGCCATACCTCCCAAACAACTAGTCAATACCAGCCCACTACAAGCAATTATCTGCCAAAACTTTTTCAAAATACCATCTCCTTTTAGTAAAAATTTATTTATTAATTAAAACAAAGTAGCAAGATTTTACCCTGCTACTTTATTTAATTTATCTTATTATCTTAGAAAGTCCATTCTGCACCCAAACGCCAAATCATACCATCTAAACCAATATCACTAATTTTTTTATCAAAAATATTATCTACACCTGCATAAACTCTATTTCCTTCACCAAATTTTTTATTGAGTACAAAATTAGTTGTAGTGAAATTATAATCATTATCATCATAATGGTATTTATTAGCCCATTGTTGCCATAAAATCACACTATATCCCCAATCATCATGATCATCATATAATAATTGCAATGTAGTCATATTTCTTGCTCTATTATCTAAACGATCACCACTCACTTTATCTGTTGCATCAAGCCAGTTACTTGTTGCTTTTATTGTCCATTTATCGTCTAAATTACGACCAATTTCCATTTCCACACCATCAATTTCAGCTTCATCTACATTTACATAACTCTGATCATAATAACTACTACCTATTTGTTTTGTAGTGATTAAATTTTTAACATCATTATTGAAATATGTTAATTTACCAAAATTATTATCTTTTTCAGCTTCAAAACTGATATCCCATGAAGTAGATTTTTCTGGTTTTAAATCTGGATTGCCATAAACATTGACAGTTTGCCCGCCCATTGCACGATGCATTGCCATATATAATTCACTAATAGTTGGAGCTTTGAAGCCTTTACCCCAATTAGCTTTAATACGACTATTATCACTGATAAAATATGTCGCACCTATTTTTGGTGCAACTTCCCCACCAAAAGAACTATCATGGTCATAACGCACAGATGGAATTACTAATAATTTATCATTTACTTGCCATTCATCTTGGATATATCCTGCCCAAGTATTTATTTCTTTATCTGAATAATATTTATTACTCACTATTCCATTTCCTGATTGACTTACTTGATGTACATTATCACCTCCATCACTCAAACGAGTACCTTCAACTTTATTTTGACGATATTCACCGCCAAACGTCAAAAGATGATTATCACTTAATTGCACAGTATTTTTACCTTCTATGCCCCAAAGCGTATAAGTGGATTTATCCCAATCATATTTTGGATACATTGAACCCAAAATATTTTCCATTGGTCCTGGAAAATTATTGCGATAATTATATAAATTATTTTCTTTATCCAATCTACTATAAAAAGTCCTAATCATATAATCACTATTATCAGTTTTGCCACTATAACCTAAACTATAATCATATCTTCTATAATCATACCATTCTTTTTTATCCTTACTAGTTTGAAAAACGCCTGTTGATGTATATTTATCAGCATAATCTGCCTTTGTATGCTCATTATAATAACCAAGCGTCAAATCAATTTCTTTATCATTGCCTAAATCCCATGTTCCAGCAAAATTAAAATCTTGAATAGGACCATAATAATTACTGCCTTCGTCTCCAGCTTGCATATTCTTGCGTACATCACTAAAACGCATATCAAAAGTAGAACTGAAATTTCCCTGTTTACCAAAATCTATATGATAATAATTATTTATAGCTTCTGATCCTGTAGAAAGACCTACCATAACTGATGGTTCTTTTGATTTTTTAGTAATGATATTAATTACTCCACCTAAAGCATCTGAACCATATTGTGCTGAAGCACTACCACGCACAATTTCAATACGTTCAATATTTGACAGACTCAAGCGACCTAAGGCATAAACATTTTGTGTGGCACTTGTATCTTCTCCAGCAAATCTTTTACCATCTATTAAAATCAAAGTATGGTTTGTACTCATTCCACGAATCATCACATTATGACCTGCCATACCTGCTGAAGTTACATCTACATTAGCTGCCAAACGAAGTGCAGAATAAACATCTGTTGCTCCTAATTGTTCAATATCTTCTTTAGTAATTACTTCTACAGTTTGCGGTACAGCTTTTACTTCCTCTTGAGTTCGTGTCGCTGTAACTACTACATCTGGTGTAACTATCACGTCATTATTTTGTATATCTTGTGCATATACTGGACTTGATAAACCTAATAACACTGATAAAGTCAATAAAGTTTGTTGTTTTTTTGTAGATAATCTCATTATATTAACTCCTTTGTATGTAATTGTTTATATTAACAATAATCATTATCATTAATATAAACAGATTAAACGTATTATTTGCTTTTCTTTAGCTATGAATATTTTTTATTTAAAAAGTAATCTCTGCTCCTACACGCCAAATTCTACCTTCTAAATAAATATCTCCTATTTTTTTATCTCCAATATTATCTACACCTGCATAAATTCGTCCATTTCGACCATCATCAAAAGCGAATTTTTTATTTACTACAAAATTTAAAGTATTATAATCATAATTTTCATTAGCATAATGATAATTACTTACCCAAGAATTCCAAAGTTTAGCACTATATCCATTAATATCATTATCATCATAATCCAATTCCAAAGTGGAAATATTATCAGCTGTCGCAGATACTTTTTCCCCATCACTATCTTTAGCATTAAGCCAATTACTAGTCGCTCTAATAGACCAATTATCATTGAATTGGCGACCTACTTCAAATTCTACGCCATCAGTTTTGGCATCTTGAGCATTGATAAATGTATTTTTCCCATTTACCTTATCATATGTTATTAAATTATCGTATTTACTATTAAAATAATTTAATTTCAACCAATTATTATCTTTTTCAGCTTCAAAACCTAATTCCCATGTAGTAGCTTCTTCTGGTCTCAAATCTGGATTTCCATATATCGTAGTAAAACCATGATCTTGCCCAGCATATAATTCCACTAAATTCGGAGCTCTCCATGATTTACCCCAATTCGCTTTTATACGACTATTATCACTTAGAAAATAAGTTGCCCCTAATTTTGGTGTTGTTTTTCCGCCAAATTGTTCATCATGGTCATATCTTACTGCTGGAATAAATAAAATTTTATCATTTATAAACCATTCATCTTGAATATATCCAGCATAAGCAGAATTGTCCTTACTATTACCTTCACCTAAAGCTAAGATTGGGCCTTCTACACCTATATTTTTATATTCAACACCATAAGTTAATAAATGCTCATCTCCTGCTTGTACTGTATTTTTAGCTTCAATACCTAAAGTATCAAATGTATTTTGCTTATAACTATTATTTTTACTGCCTTTATATTCTTCCTTATCATATCGATTATAATAAGCTCTAATCATATAATTACTATTATCGCCTTTTCCATTATAAGCTATACTATAATCTTGATTTGTCTTATCATAATTTGTGGAACTTTTGCCCATTCCCATAGAAGAATAATCTGTTATTTTCTTTGATTTTTCATCATAATAACCTATATAAAAATCTAAATTATTACTATCATCAAATGCATACGTTCCACTAAAATCATAATTCGTTCTAGGTCCAAAATAATTTGTCCCTGTGCCACCAACAAATTCACGTTTACGATATTTAGCAAAATTAGCATTCACTACCCCATTGAATTTACCTTGCTGACCTAAATCAAAACGATAATAATTATTCATGACATCAGTTCCTGTATTTGCTCCTACAGTTACAGATTGTTCTTTAGATTTTTTCGTAATAATATTGATTACTCCACTTTCAGCATCTGCACCATATTGAGCGGAGGCTGCACCTCTAACAATCTCAATGCGTTCTACACTAGATAAATTTATCTTATCTAAATCAAAAGCTCCTCTAGTCATTGATGAATATTCATTTGACATTCTTCTGCCATCTAATAATACTAATGCACCTGCATTTTTCCCACGGACCATCAATCTATGACCTGCACCAATTTGAGAAACATCAACATTTGTTGCCAATTTCAAAGCAGAATAAATATCTGTTGCTCCTAATTGTTCAATATCTTCACTAGTGATGACTTCTACAGCATTCGGTACAGCTTTCACTTCTTGTTGAGTTTTCGTAGCTGTTACCACTACATCTGGTGTTTGGATTACTTCACTAGCTTGCGTGCAACTTGTCAATCCCATCAATATAGATAAAGTTAAAAGTGTAGATTTACGTTTTTTTGTTAGCATTGCTCGTCTCCTTTATTATAAAATTAAGTTTTATTAATAATAATCATTATCATTAATGCTTTAAAAATTATGGCAGTTATCAAAATTAATCATAACTGCCTTATTTTATTTATATATTTAACCTTGTGCTGCTATTGGCTGAACTTCAAAAGATTTTTTGCCCATTAATAATTGTTGTGTAAGTTCTATTATTGTCTGTGTGATATTATTTTGCCAAAATTGACCAGCAATCGTCATTTTATAAGTATGACCACATTTTTCAAATAAGCCATATTCCACCCAAATATTGAGTACTTCTTCTAATTGTAAAAGTTCTTCACTATATACTTGAGCTAATTTTTGTATATTTACCATACAATTTTCAGTCTGTGCTTGAATATCCTTAAATAAAACTTTGCCTTCTGCTTCTTTTGTTAACACCATCAATGGCCATTTTCCTTCATCAATAGCATTCATATAACGCTGTAAATCTCTATTTAAAAACATAGAAATATCTCCTACAAAACCGCCAGCCCCTGAACCAAATGGTATCACATCAGCTCCTGATTTTGCCAAAGTATTATACATACTGCGTTCACGATTTGTTTTTGCCCAATGACAAACACTCAATCGCTTATAACCTAATTCATCTAAATATAAAATAGCTGTTTCTAAATATTTTGCCTGCTGTTTTGTCGTTGCCGCAGGTGGTATTTTGCCATTATCTATCGCTTTTTTTAATGCAGATTGTTCAAATACATTTAATTGATATAAATCCATACCATCAATTGGCAAACTATCTGCTATTTTTAAATCATTTACAAAGTTATCCACATCTTGAGCAGGTAACCCATAAATCAAATCTATGATTAATACTGCTTGATTATAACTTGCAGCTCGTTTGAGATTTTCAATAACAGTTTCTTTATCATCTTTGCGTCCCATACTTTGACGGATAGCCGTATCAAAAGATTGTACACCCACAGATATGCGATTTACACCATGTTTAAACCATACTTGCAATTTTTCATCAACTAAATCATGCACGCGAGCTTCCATAGTTATTTCGCAATCATTAGCAAGTGGCAATACTTCATTCATAGTTTTTAATAATCTATCTGCATTATATGGTGATAATGTAGATGGTGTTCCGCCACCAAAAAATACAGCATTGATCACACTATCTTGTACATATTTATATTCTTTTGCCATTGATAATTGCTTGATTAATCTATCTACATACATGGTTTCGCGTTCTTCATTAGAATAATTTTGGAAAAAACCACAGTATAGACAAATTTGACTGCAAAAAGGAATGTGTATATATACTGCTTTCTTTTTACTTTTATCTCCTTTTCTTTGCATATATTCAAGCCAAATTTCTTGCTGTTTTACAGGTGGTACCATCTGTCCATTTGCCCCTGGATGAACAACTCTTTTTTTGCTAAAAGTCTCCGTCAAAGGCTGACAAGATTTTTCCCCTATCATCATCTTATATTGTTCAGTTGATAGACTATCTAATATTTCTCTTATTTTGCTCATAAGTTCATTTCACCACTCATTTTTGCTTTAATCTCATTAAACACTTTCTTTGCATTAGCCAAATCTTGCTCATCAGGGTGTGTACTAGCTTTGCGATGACGTTCTAAACGCTTTTCATCTACTGCATGAAAATTTTCTTTAGAGACTTTCGTGCCAAACATTTTTTTCATCGCCTCTAATAATTTAGGATCAATCTTTCCTTGGCAGATAAATCTCCCCATAACCTCATTAGAACTATCTAACATATCTATACCATTTTGCAAGCTAGTTTTTGCATGTTCTGAATCTGGTTCAGCTCCTAGCGTAGCATATACAGCCACTTTACTATTGCGAATAGATTTCAAAAATTTACTGGATTTTGCATCAGCTGTTCCTTTGTCCACCCAAAAACCTACAACAACTAAATCATAACCTGTAATATCAGGATTATCTTCTACTTTATAAATATCACAATTCGGAGCTAAAACTTCGGCAATAGCTTCTCCTACCATTTTTGTATTACCTGTTAAACTAGAATAAACTACTATTGATTTCATTTTTTATCTCCTTCTTTTCTATAAAAAATATATCTTTACTCAAATTATAGTCTAAATTTATCTTAAACACACTAAAATTTAAAACTTTTATTTTATATCAATTAGATTATTCATTATAATTTTTTAATTGATGTCTACTAATTACCAACAAGATTAATGTGATAATTATTAAATAAATCATATCTAACAAACTATACATACTAAATACTTCTGTACGCAATAAATTATTCGCTAAAGTCAATGGCAAAATTCCCACTACAATCTGCAACCAATCCGGCAAATTATACAACGGAAAAAATGTACCACAGAAGAAAGTCATCGGTGTAATTATAAAATTTATCACTGAAGATAACGCATCTGGATTTTTAATCCAAAGACCTATGGCAATACCTAAAATACCAAAGCAAAAGGCAGATAATAAAATCCCTAAAAATCCCCAAAGGCTTAACATCGGCACATCAAAAAATACCATAGCTATGATATAGATAATACCTCCAGCTATAAAGCCACGAGTAACTCCAGCTAAAGTAATGCCTAATATAACTTGAAAAGCCGAAATCGGACTCAATAATAATGTCTGGAATGTTTTAAAATAAAATCTTCCTACACTCACTGATAATGCTGTCTGTTGAAAAGCATTCATCATGACTGTTATCGATAACATTCCCTTTGCCAAAAAAGGTAAATAACCACCATGGATATTATTCATTACAGGTCCAATCCCCATGCCAAAGGCAAATAAATAAATTATCGGAAACATCACCGCTGAGAAAATATATCCTAATTTTCCCATCTTCTTTTGCAAAAGTGCCATTTCACGCATATATACTGCTAAAAAATTCAAAATCAATAAGCCTCCTTACCGATAAATCGTAAAAAAGCTTTTTCTAAAGTTATATCTTCATTTTCATCTTTTTGCATTATCTGCTTTATTTTTTCTACTTCATCTATCGCCAATAATTCTCCTTGTTTTAAAATAGCGATTTTATCACAAAGATATTCAGCTTCTTCCATATAATGAGTAGTGATAATTACACTTATCCCCATATTTTTTAGTTTTTTTATTTCTTGCCAAATATCATATCTCACATCAGGATCTAATCCCACACTAGGTTCATCTAATAATAAGATTTTAGGCTTTACTAATAAAGCTCTAGCAATCATTGCTTTTCTAGCCATACCGCCAGATAATTTCTCAATCTTTCTATCTTGCCAAGTATTCATTTCAAATTGAGATATTATTTTTTCCACTACATATTTATAATTTTTCACCTTATATAAACGAGCATAATATAGCAAAGTTTCTTTAACAGAAAATTCTCTTTCCATATTATTATCCTGCATGACAAAACCTAGCTGAGACTTTATCTTTGCTCTTTCTTTATCAGCATCAATCCCTAAAATATCAAGCTTACCTGAATTTGCTCTGCTTAAACCAGATATTATCTTCATCATACTCGTTTTACCAGCACCATTAGGACCTAAAAGCCCCAATATCTCGCCTTCTTCAAGTGTCAAACTTATATCTTTTAAAATAATTTTATCCTTAATTTGTTTATTTATCTTATTTAAACTTAAAACCTGCACTAATTTTTCTCCCCTTGTTTTACATCATAAGGGAAACAAACTAAATGTTTTTGTCCATTTTGCTCTAAAGACATGACTGACGTTTCTACATCATATAAATCACAAAGTATTTTTTCTGTAAATACATCTTGCACCAAACCTTCAGCAAAAATCTTGCCTTTTTTCACCGCTACTAAGCGATGACTATATCTAGCAGCATGGTTTAAATCATGCAAGACCATAATCACTGTGATTCTTCTTGTTTCATATAATTTATATACTAAATTCATCAAATCCAATTGATGTTTTACATCTAAATACGTAGTCGGTTCATCTAATAATAAAATCTCTGGGTTTTGAGCTATCGCCATTGCCAGCCATGCTCTTTGACGTTCGCCACCAGATAAAGTATCTAATCTTCGATATCGCATATGTGATGTATTTGTCTGCGTCAATGCTTCTTCGATTTTTTCTTCATCAATTTTATTTGGCGAAGAAAATAATCCTTGATGTGGCATTCTACCATAACAGACTAAATCATAAACAGTCATATCCATTGGAGCCGTTGAAGATTGTGGCAATATTGACATTTTGCGTGCTATATCACCAGGTTTCATTTTTTGAATGTCTTTTCCTTCTAATAAAACAGTCCCATGTGTAGGCTTTAATAATCTACCTAAAGATTTTAATAATGTGGATTTTCCTGAACCATTTGGCCCAATAATACTTATTATCTCTGATTTATCTACCTTGAAATCCAATTTATCAGCAATGATTTTTTGCCCATATTGCAATGTAAGTTTATCTGCTTGTAAAATCATCTCTTTTGCATTCCCCTTTTCAATAAATAAAGGAAAAACGGTGCACCAATAAATGACATAAATACACCTACAGGCACCTCTATAGGACTAAAAGCTGTCCTTGCCACTGTATCTGCTACAATCAATAAAATTCCACCAAAAATAGCTGAACTTGGCAATAAATAGTTAAAATCAGAACCCACTACTAAACGCATCATATGTGGCACTATAAGACCAACAAATGTGAGCATACCTGCCACACTTACAGCAGAAGCAGCTAATAAAGCCGCCAACGTAACGAGGAAAAATCTTGTAGCTTCCACTCGTGTTCCCAAACTTTTTGCTACATCATCACCTAATTGCAAAGCGTTTAACAATTTACTACTGATACTCACACCTACTAAACCAATGATAGTATATGGCAAAATCATAGTTACATGCTTCCATGAAGCACCTGAAAAACCACCTGCCATCCAATTTACTGTACCTTGAATTTTATCGGAGAAAAATACCATCAAACATGTCATACCGCCAGCAAAAAATGCTGAAACTGCCACACCAGCTAAAATCAATTTAAGTGGCTGAATACCCTCTTCCCATGCCAGTGCAAATAAAATTAAAGTCGCTACCATCGCTCCCACAAAAGCTACGATTGGCACCATATTCGTATATTCAGGTAAAACAATCATAACTACCATAGCAGCAAGACCAGCCCCTGCTGATACCCCAATAATACCTGGATCTGCCAATGGATTTTTCAATACACCTTGTAATATACAGCCTGCAATAGCTAAATTTATACCAGCAAACATTGCTGTAAGCACTCTAGGAATGCGAATGTGATATAAAATTCTATAACTTTCTGTATTTTGAACACCTACAAACACATTATATAAATCGCTAAATGATGTATTTGCTGTACCTATAATCATGCTGATAAATAAAACTGCTACCAACAAAATTAATCCCAAAAACATCACTAAATTGCGTTTTTTACTTCTAGGATCTCTTATCTTTTCACTTATACTAGCAATAGCCATTACCATACCTCATATTTTTTATTCTTGTAAATATAAATCATCTGCCAATATATTTATCGCTTTAGCTATATTAGTACCAGGATTTACAGCAAATAACTGATATGGTAATACATATACTCTATTACTTTTCACAGCAGATATATCTTGCCACAAAGGATTTTGCCCTAAATTTTCATCTATACTATTTTTTACTGCGTCCACATCACCATGAGTTACTACAAATATCGCCTCTGGATCTTGTGTAGCAATATATTCCATTCCTAATGGGATATAGCCACTGTCTTTTGCTACAGAATCCACATTATCTGCTATATTATTACCACCTAATCGTTTTAATAAATCTCCTGTAAATGACTTACTTGTTGCCATGCTAAAACTATCTGTTGTGCCCCAAATTATCAAACTTCTTGGAGCTGTTTTATTTTCTGCTCTAGCAATCGCTTTTTCATAATCAACTTCTATTTCTTTGATTTTTGCTTGAGCAATTTCTTCTTCTCCTGTTAATTCTCCATAAAAACCTAAAGTGGATATCACATCTTCATATGTGTCTAAAGATTTAATCAACACAGGAATATTAGCTTTCTCTAAAGTAGGAATTAATTGCTGATGAAAAGGTACATTTACACCAATTACTAAATCAGGTTGTAATTTCAAAATAGTTTCTACACTAGGATTATGAATTACACCGATTTGCTCTATATTTTTTGTTCCTTCTTTAACTTCATCACTCAAAGCTTCTGAAGTAGGTTTTCCCACTATTGTATTAGTCTCTTTACCGCCAGCATAATAATATAAATCTAAATGAGAAGCATTTAATAATACTACACGTTTAGGATGTGTTGGTATTGTTACCTCTCTACCTGTGCTATCTGTAACGACTCTTGTTGAACTGATATTATTTGTATCTTCTTCATGTGAGCGAAAGCCTAAAAACAATCCGCCAATAGCTATCAAACAAATAATTCCAAAGATTACTTTTCTTAAATAGCCACTCATATTTTCACCTCTTTATTTTTCAATCAACTTTTTATACAAATTTTATTTACATCTTTGCCAATTTTACTTATACAACTACATTTAGGGCATTTTATTTCTACATATTTAACTTTTCCATAAAAAAGCAATCTATTACATCGCTTACATCTATGTTCTGGTAATTTAGTTAACGTTTTCTTTTCGTCCTTTTTTTCATCATCTATAATAATATTTTCGATTTCTTCTTGTTTTAATATAACTTCTTGCATCAAAAACATCTCTTTTCTCAATATCAATTCAAATAAAAATTAACAGGAACATTCATACTAATACTTTCACCTAAACCATGACTAAATGGACATGCATTATATACTGCATTTAAGGCAGCCTTATCTAAATTCCCATTAACGCTAGAAATTACACCTGCACTAATTAAATTTCCACTTGCATCAATAGTTACATTGATAATTACTGTACCTTGCTGATTTAATCTGACAGCTGCATAAGGATAAGATTTATGATTTTCCACAGCTTGAGCAAATCTACTTGCTACACTATATCTATCTTCGGTAACATTTGCTCCGCCACTAGCTCTTTCATTATCGCCACCAGCCATGCCTTCTGCTGTGCCACCACTTCCACTGCCACTGTTTTTATTTTCGCTACCAGAAAAATCCTCACCATCTTCCTGACCAATACCGCCACTGATTGCTTGCGTATCATCTTCTGATATTGTATTTGTCATATTATTGGAAGCTGGTAAAATTCCATCTTCTGCACTAATTTCATCTTTTTCAATCTGTTTATTTTCTACATTATTTATTTGTTTTATATCTTTATTTTCATTTACTTCATTCTTTTTAGTTGCAATATTTTGATTATCATTATCACTATTATGCTTGAAAATATTTTCTATATCTTTACTAAATGAATTAAATGATGATTTTTCTTGAGCTTTTGCTATCTGTTCTGGTGTGTCCGCTAGATTGACTGTAATCAATTCTGGTCTTTGTATCTCTTGATGAAAGCCTGCTACCATAACACCAATGGTTATGACTACTATAAAATGAAAAACAAATGATATTGAAAAAGATTTTTTCCAAATATGTTTTTTCATTGACTATTTCTCCTGAGTAGCTATGGATAATTTTGTTACACCTGCACTCTTGATTTCATCCATCACTTTGATTACTTTTCCATGTTCTACATTCTCATCAGCTCTTAAAATCACAGGAGTATCTGCTTTATCAGCTAATTGTTCCACTCGTGGTTTTATTTCTTCAATGCCCACCACAGTATCACCTATACTGATTGTTCCATCTTTCATTAGTGTAATAGCCACTGGCTTTGGTGCTTCTTGATGACTAGAAGATGCTACTGGCAAATTCACAGGCATAGATTTTTGATAAACCATTTGCAAAGTGCTAAATAAGAAAAACACCATCAAGAAAAATATAATATCAATCATCGGTATAATCATCAATCGTGGTGGTCTTGCCACGCGATTACTACGTATATTCATTATTATTTACCTCTTGCCTTACTAATCACTACAGTACAAACATTTTCTACATCAGTTAAAACACTATCTAAGCGATTGCTAAAATAACTATGCACAATCAAGGCTAGCACGGCTACACAAAGACCAGTAGCAGTTGCGATTAACGCCTCACCTACACCACCAGTGATTAATGCAGGATTATCACCAGCAACATCTAATACGTTAAAAGAACTAATCATCCCCACCACTGTGCCTAATAAACCTAACAGCGGAGCCATTGTAACAATAGTATCTAAATAATTTAAATTTCGTTTTAAACCATTTGCTCTAACAGAAATATATTCCTCAAAACTTTCCTTCATTGACATGGGACACTCACGATATTTTAAGCCTATCGCCAATACATCACTGACAAAGCAACGATTATTAGCACATACTTTTTCTGTTTCTTGCCAATTACGCTCTTTAGCTAAAGCTAAAATTTGTTGAGCCATATCTTTATTATCGCCACAAGTCCTCTTATAATAAATAAAACGCTCAATACCAATAGCAACAACTAAAATAGAACAAGCTAAAAGCGGATACATCACCCAACCACCATGATGAAATAATTCTAATGCACTAATAATAAAATCCAATTTAAACGCACCTTTCTCTAAATAATAATCTTCATTAAAAAGATAAAACTCCATAGAATAAATCCAAAATAAAATTTTCCTATGCTCTAAATAAAAATAAATACACACAAAAATTTTATTTAAAAATATATTCTATGGAGTTCTAGACTCTCTTTTAAAAATTACATAAATAATTATATTGAAAACAATTCTCATTGTCAAACGTTTTATGAACAATTTTTAAATCTATTCAATTTTATTTTTTAGTACATTCTAACCATTCTTGATAAATATACTCTTTCAATCTATTGAAAGTATCATTATCTTTTTTACCTACAGCTTTTCCTTCAAATTCTGTAGCACGAATACATAAATCACCAGAACTACTTACAATTACTTCATCGGCATTGATTAATTCATCTACTGTAAAAGGTCTTTCTTCTACTTCAATATTCAACGCTTTACATGCTTTTAATAAATGCGCTCTAGCAATACCAGGTAAAATATATTCATCAGCAGGATGAGTGATGAATTTTTTATCTTTAATTATATGCACATTACTATGAGCACATTCTGTAACTATATCACCGCGATGAAATACAGTTTCATCACAATTATTTTCCTTAGCATGTTGATAAGCTACTACACTAGGAATTAAATTCAAAGTCTTAATATTACAATGTAAAAATCTTGTATCTTCCATAGAAGTCAATTTATATTCTTTATCTTTATCTGTTATTTCTTCTGGGCAAATTGTTATCCATAAATTAGCTTTTTGCTCTTTATCATAATTATGACTTCTAAGACCGTTGCCACCACGAGTAGCTTGCCAATATACAAACAATTCATCATCATCTAATTTTTGTACTAATTCATTCAATAAATCTTTTAAATACTCTTTAGTAAATCCTAAATTGATATTTAATAATCTAGCGCTATTAAAAAATCTATCAACATGTTCATCAATAGCCATGATTTTATAATTTCTAGCGCAAGTGGCATCATATACACCATCGCCAAACCAATGGGAACGATCTGACATAGGTATCATTATTTTATCAATTTCATCATATTTTCCATTATAATAACCTAAAGTTTTCATAAAAAATCTCCTTTAATTAGACAAAGACCCGAAGATTACTATTAAAATATATACATAAAATTAATAGAATTCTTCGGGTTTTTATTTCACTAAATTATGCTTCTTGCGCTTCTTGTTTGCAAATAACAACAATATCTTTTATTTCAGCACGGAAAAAGTCTGCTACACGATATGTATTGCTTTCATAAAAAGAAATACAATCAGAACCAGGTAAAGATGTAGCGTCATGATCTCTAAAAATTGTAGGTTCTCCTACATATTCTCTACCATCATTACAAATAACTCTTACAATGTGACCTTTGTATTGTTTAAAATCTTCATTAAACATGCACAATCGCTCCTTAAAACTTTGATTATTATAATTTTACCTTATACCATCTTTATTATCAACTATTAAACAATTATTTACAATATTTTATAATTTAGTATAATATTATATACGTTGTTTTTCCAACAAAGGAGTAGTTTTATGCAAAAATATTTAGATATACTCAAAAACTCAGCTTTATTTTCTGGTATTGATACAAAGGATTTAATCAATATGTTCAAATGCCTTTTGATGAACATAAAAACTTATGAGAAAAATTCTTATATACTCAAAGCCTCCGAACCACTCGTTGAAGTAGGTATAATTTTAAAAGGTAGAGTAAATATTATCAAAGAAGATTATTGGGGCAATCGAACAATTCTCACTACGCTTTCAACAGGCGATTTATTTGGTGAAAGTTTTGTTTGCACAAATATTAACAATAATTGTTTTAGCATTGTAACTGCTGAAAAAGCTGAAATTATGTTTTTAAACTATCAAAAAATAACTTCACCTTGTCAATTTGCATGCAATTTTCATTCAAAAATTATTCAAAATATGCTTTTACTCATAGCTAAAAAAAATATACAATTAACAACAAAGATAGACCATTTAAGCAAAAAAACAACTCGTGAAAAAATCTTATCCTATCTATCTAGCGAAGCTTTAAAAAACAATAGTAATTCCTTTACCATTCCTTTCAATAGACAAGAACTTGCAGATTTTCTTTCTGTTGAAAGAAGTGCTATGTCTGCTGAATTATCACGCATGCAAAAAGATAAACTAATTACTTATCACAAAAATAATTTTACTTTATTATAATTTTTATTAAATGATTAAAATTTAGGAGTAATCACATGTTTAAATCTTTACGTTGGCTTATAAAATTTAGAAAAAATTTCCAAAATCTAAAAAAACATTATCAAATAATCATCTATGCTACTAAAAAAGACTTTGCTTATTATCAAAAAAAACAAAGTTTAAGCGATTATCAAATGGAAGAAGTGCTTTTTTATATAGCACGAATGCAAGATTATCATCAAAAAATCTCATCTATGTCACTTCTTCAAGCTGGCATCACTAAAAATAGAGATTTTCAAACTTATATTGGTTTATTCAAAAAGAATATGTTTAAATGCAATGAAATTTTAATGATAGGCGCTCGCCATGAATTATTGAGATTTCAACAAGATATAGATTTTCTAATCAATGATAAAAGCCATGATTTATTCAAGCATCTAAGCCCAGATATTCAAACAGCTTTTATTAATATTTATAAATTAACACATAACACCATAAAATCTATAGATGAAAACAATTTAAGAAATTTTGCTCAATATAAATATAAATTAGATATATTTCTAGAAAAACTTAATAAACGCCTATCTCCGCAAAAATATAATACACTTTTCAACGAAATCAACAGACTTCAACAAAAATCTTAACTAAAAAATTAAAAACTAAATATATAATCAACTAAATAATAAGTTTATAAGAAGTAACTATATGTTACTTCTTTTTTTTATGCAGATTTTATCGATTTTTTCTCTTGACTTCAACATAATTTAATGTATAATAATTGGTACTACCAATTATTCAAATAGATAGGGGTACACATTTGGAAGATAGAGGTTATATCTTAGTTTTAGAATATATCAAGGAATTAATCATTTCTGGTAATCTCAGTGTTGGTGATAAACTCCCTACTGAACGTAAATTATCTGAAACACTTTCTCTAAGTCGCAATACTATCCGTGATGCAATTCGCATTATGGGAAGCATGGGTTTTATTGAAAGCCGTCAAGGTTCTGGCAATTATTTATCTAATAAAATCAGTGGCAATATCTCCGCCACTATAAATTTTATGTTACTTTTAGAGCAATCTAATTTTACTGAAATCAATCAAATCAGACGTGCCATTGCCTTAGAATGTTTTCGCCATGTTTTTACAAAATGCACTGATAGAGAAATAAAATTGCTACAAAAAGTAGTAACAAAAATGGAGCAATGTCATCGTGAAAGCCACTATGACAAATTATTTCATGATATTATTTTACATATCTCTCAAAACAAATTAATGATTAGCATGATGAATGCACTTTCTAATGTATGTTGTACATTAATTGATAATATTTTTTCCAGCGCTACAGCTGAAACAAAAAATACAATTATCAATTCACACAAAGAAATTCTAAATTGCATCATCAATCGCAATGAATTAGCTGGTTATGCAGCTATTAATCACCATTACGATTTAGTTGATAAAGAAATATTAAAATGGAAGGCGGTTCTTTAAGTGAAATTACTTGAACAATTTGGTATTATCTTAACTTTAACTTTTATCGTTGAAACTTTTAAGGAACTCGTTCCATTACCTGTTCCCTCTAGTGTTTATGGCTTAGTTTTAATGCTTTTACTTTTAAAATTCAAAATTCTAAATATCTCTGCTATCAAAGATGCTAGTAAATTATTAATCGAAACTATGCCTATCATGTTCATTCCTGCTGCTGTTGGACTTTTAAATGCATGGAATGTAATTCGTGATTTATTAATTCCTTTGACCTTAGTAGTAAGCTTAACTACTGTTATTGTAATGGTTATTTCTGGTCATATAACACAATTTATTATTGTATCTAGTAAGAAGAAAAAAGGAGCTTGCTAATTAAATGTTACAGGATCTTATCTTTAATTCAGCTTTATTTGGTTTGATTATTAGCTTATTAGCCTATGAAATAGGTTTGCGCATAAAACGTAAATTAAAAATTGCCATTTTCAATCCTTTGTTAATAGCAATAGGTCTTATAATCATTTTTTTAGTAACCTTCGATATTGATTATGAAGAATATAATCGAGGCGCTAAATATTTAGGTTATTTATTAACACCAGCTACAATCTGTCTTGCTGTTCCTTTATATGAACAACTAGAAGAATTGAAAAAGAACGTAAAAGCTATCATGGCTGGTATCGTTTCTGGTGTAATCACTAGTATGAGTTGTATTTTAGCTTTATCTATTTTATTTAGCTTTAGTCATACAGAATATGTAACACTTTTACCAAAATCTATCACAACTGCTATAGGTATTGGTATATCTGAAGAATTAGGTGGTATCGTTACTATCACTATTGCTGTTATCATCATCACTGGTGTATTCGGCAATATGACTGCTGAATATATCTGCAAAGTATTTAAAATTTATGAACCTGTAGCTAAAGGTGTAGCAATTGGTTCATCTGCTCATGCTATGGGAACTGCAAAAGCAATTGAAATGGGCCCTATTGAAGCTGCTATCAGTAGCTTAACTATTGCTGTAGCTGGTATTGTTACTGTAATTGCTGTTTCATTCTATGCGACTTTATTATAAATTTTAAAATTTATAATAAAACAAAAAATAACACCTTAAAATAATCTTTTAAGGTGTTATTTTTTCTATATGATGAATTGTCAATCCAAGTGCGACACTTCTTTTAAAAATAAATTAAATGGATTATCCCAATTTAAACATTTTCTTGGTCTACTATTTAATAGTATTAATTTTTCTATTA
>OLSL01000748.1_pt1 | contig 34323 bp, 37 predicted proteins | sample 1672511 | NCBI WGS metagenome assembly OLSL01 (sample SAMEA3136694, study PRJEB25190) | human gut metagenome | biome: human gut; feature: human-associated habitat; material: faeces | place: Austria | collected 2013
AATAATATTAAAGTATTTTATATCACCAATTGTGATAAATCTTTTATGAGTGCCTCCATGAATTTCTTCTAGGATATCCCATTCCTTACTGTTTAATGTATAATATTCATATTCAATTCCCATAACGGACATACGAGTTTCTTTTTTTAAAAAGCCATAAATAACATACTTATTATCTTCGTAGCAAGATGATGTAGATGCCCAGCAACAATTAAATGATATTCAGCCGGGCAAAACATACACATTAAAAGTTGGTTACAGTGTTCCTGACATCACGATGAAATAAATGATTTCATTCGGGATTACTCTGAACCAGAAGAAGAACATCGTGGACTTATGGTGTATTTTGACAAATCCGCCGATAGACTGTGTATTGCTGATATACACCCTGCCACAGCATTTTTTGAAGAAACAGCTGCACCAAAAAAACTTTTTTACAGCGTTGCAAGCCTTGAAAAACTGTCTTTCAGTGCAGGATATATTTCCCTGTACAGACTGTAAAATTCATCGTACCTTTCCATTCTGCTGCTGTCAGGCTGACACACCTTGTCTGTCCTTACTACTGCCTTTACAGCCTCGGGCACACTGCCGTATATCCCTGCACCAACAGACGCAAGAAGTGCCGCACCCAGTGCAGGTCCCTCCTTGGACGCAGGCGTCTTTACCTCACAGCCATACAGATCTGCAAGCATTGAACGCCACAAAGGTGATGTTCCACCGCCGCCGCATGCCATCATATCCGAAACATTTATTCCCATTTCACGAAAAACCTCCACGCAGTCACGAAGTGAATACGCAACGCCCTCCATTACCGCCCTCAGCATATGCTTCTTTGTATGCATTGCTGAAAGTCCGAAGAATACGCCTCTTGCATCAGGGTCAAGATGAGGCGTTCTCTCACCCATGAGATAGGGCAGATACAAAAGCCTTTCCGCACCTATCGGAACGGTTTCTGCCTCCTTGTCCATGAGATAATATTCATCAACATCCATAAGTGCCGCTGTATCCTTTTCTGCACCGCAAAAATTGTCCCTGAACCATTTCAGCGAAAGTCCTGCCGCCTGTGTTACGCCCATAATATGCCATTCTCCCGGAACAGCCGCACAGCAGGTATGAACACGTCCCTCAGGGTCAATGGAAACAGACGGTGTATGTGCAAATACAACTCCAGATGTGCCTATTGTGGTGAACGCTCTGCCCTCTGCACATACCCCTGTACCTATTGCTGCGGCGGCATTGTCACCTGCACCGCCTACTACTATTGTGCCTGCATTAAGTCCGAGCTGTTCTGCAATATCCGCTCTCAGAACGCCTGTCACCTCACAGGATTCATAGACACTGGGCAGAAGTTCCATATCTATACCGAGTCTTTGACATATTTCACTGCTCCAGCAGCGGTTCGGAACGTCAAGCAGCTGCATTCCTGATGCGTCTGATACTTCTGTTGCATATTCGCCGGTAAGTATAAATCTCAGATAATCCTTCGGCAGAAGTATGTGTCTGCATTTTTCAAAAATCTCAGGCTCGTTATTTTTCACCCACAGAATTTTTGCCGCTGTCCAGCCTGTCAATGCAGGATTTGCTGTGATTTCAATGAGTTTTTCCCTGCCGATTATGCGGTTCATTTCATCAGCCTCTGCGGCTGTACGCTGATCGCACCATATAATAGCATTGCGGAGAACGTTGTTGTCCTTATCAAGCATTACAAGACCGTGCATCTGTCCTGAAATGCCTATGCCCTTTATTTCGTCCTTATTTACACCGCTTTTTGAAACTACTGCTCTCACTGTGTCAAGCATTGCAGCCGCCCAGTGTGCAGGGTTCTGCTCTGCATATCCGTTTTTCGGCTGATACATGGGATATTCCGCAGTTGCAGAGGCAATTACCTTGCCGTTTTCATCAAAAAGAACTGTCTTTGTACCGCTTGTACCGCAGTCCACACCGATTATATATGCCATAGATATATTCCTTTCGTATGTTGTAGATCATTCGCTGAAAACTTACAGTAAAAATATAACAAGGGGGAAACGGTCTTGTTCGCTTTCCCCTCGAAAAGCTGCCACTTTTCTCACCCTTTTTCTCCGCGCGCAAAAAGCATAGCGCAGGGAATTTCGCCCTCCGCGGAGGGCGACCAGGGCTTCTCATCCTGAACCTCGCCAGCATTTTTGAAAATAGCTGGATCAAAAAACTTTTATTGCCAAGCTGCCATTATCAGAGATTAAACATAATATTATTCACAACAGACTCAAGCATTTCCTGTCTGCCGCTTGAAAGGCTGTCTGTAACTTCACTCTTTTCAAGAGCGTATTTCTCCAGATCTGCCATGGTAACATTACCCTCAATTATATCCTTGCCTATGCCTATCTGCCATGACGCATATCTGTCAGCAACAAACTTGTCAATTCTGCCGTCCTCTATCATCTTGACTGCAATTCTCAGACCAAGTGCAAAGGTGTCCATTCCTGCAATATATGAGAGGAAAATATCCTCGGGAGTGAATGAACCTCTTCTTGCCTTTGAGTCAAAGTTAAGTCCTCCGTTTGTAAAGCCGCCTGCTTTCAGAACCTCATACATACAAAGTGCAGCATCATATACATTTGTGGGAAACTGGTCTGTATCCCAGCCCAGCAGCGGATCGCCCTGGTTTGCGTCAATGGAACCAAATACGCCGTTATCCCTTGCAACTCTCAGCTCATGCTGGAATGTGTGCTGTGCCAGTGTTGCGTGGTTTGCCTCTATGTTCATTTTGAAATCATTTTCAAGGCCATACTTGCGCAGGAAGCCTAAAACTGTTGCTGTATCGAAATCATATTGATGCTTTGTGGGTTCCTTTGGCTTTGGTTCAATGTAGAAATCACCCTTATAGCCTATGGAACGTGCATAGTCAACAGTCATTCTCATAAGTCTTGCCATGTTGTCCTGCTCGAGTGCCATATCTGTATTCAGGAGAGTTTCATAGCCTTCTCTGCCGCCCCAGAATACATAACCCATACCGCCAAGCTTTACAGTAGCCTCAACAGCTTTCTTTATCTGTGCTGCGGAAAATGCGAAAACATCTGCAGAGGGTGAAGTTCCTGCACCGTGCATATATCTCGGGTGATCAAAGCATTTTGCAGTGCCCCAGAGAAGTTTTTTGGTAGGGTCTGCCTTCATTTTTTCTGCGATATAGTCTGTTACCTCGTCAAGCTTAGCGTTTGTTTCTGCAAGACTGCCGTACTCAGGAGAAAGGTCACGGTCATGGAAGCAGAAATATTCAATTGACAGCTTGTCCATTATCTCAAAAGCTGCGTCAACCTTTGCCTTTGCTCTTGCTGAGGGGTCAGATTCGCCCCATGACTTGTCAGCAGTACCGCAGCCGAACATATCAGTGCCGTCACCGCCCATTGTATGCCACCATGAAAGTGCAAATTTCAGATGCTCTTTCATAGGCTTTCCTGCGATCATTTCATCGGGATTGTAGTATTTGAATGAAAGCGGGTTCGTGCTGTTTTTGCCCTCGTATGCAATTTTGCCTATGCCTTTAAAGAATTCGCTCATTTTTATTACCTCCGAAAAATATCATAAATTTATTTCTGTGCTGACGCACTTTGTGCCGCACAATTTCTCGCTTATTTCATCAGGCTGATGAGTGCCTGCGTATAATGTAAACCTGCTGCCGAAGCGGTTGCGCTCGCCGTTTTCGTCAACAGCGGTAAATGCTCTTTCCGATACGGATATCTCTACGAACATTTTCTCGCCTGCTGCAAGATTTACCCTCTTGAAACCGCACAGACTCACATTAGGCACAGCGTTTTCACAATAGTCCTTGATATAAAGCTGAATAACGTCATCTACCGTTTTGCCGCCCGTGTTTTCGGCGGTCACAACAGCCTTGCCGTCCTTATATTCAACCAATGTGCAAACTATTTTTCCGTAAGTAAGACCGTATCCGAAGGGATACAGCACATTATTTTCCGCATAACGGTAGGTGCGGTTTTTCATGGAATAATCGGTGAAGTCGGGAAGCATATCGGAACGCTCGTAGAATGTAATGGGCAGCTTGCCCGAAGGTGAAACGTCGCCGAAAAGTATCTCTGCAAGTGCCGTGCCGCCTTCCGAGCCGGGATACCATGCGTGGATAAGCGCATCCGGCTCACATTCGGTATTCACCGAACTTCCTGCGGCGCACACAACGACAACCGGCTTGCCCGTCTGCATTATCTTGTCTACCAGGATACGCTGATATTCGGGCAAACGTATATCATTTTTATCTCCCGAAGAAAACTCGTTGCCTGTATCGCCCTCTTCGCCCTCAATGGTGGAGTCGAGTCCAACGCAAAGTACAACAAGGTCGGCACAGTCCGCAGCGGCGAGAGCCTCAGCATATCTGTCACCCGATTGCGCCAGAGCGGAAACCTTGTCTTTATAAAGGTGACAACCCTCGGCATATATGACCCTGCCCTCAAAGCGCTCTCTGATACCGTCAAGGAATGTAACATACTTATCCGCAGTACCGTTATAGTTGCCCTCCAATGCAATTCTGCTGTCACTGTTTGGGCCGATGACCGCAATTGTATGCAGTCGGCTTTCATCAAGCGGAAGTATGCCGTTATTTTTCAGCAGTACCATGGATTTTTCCGCGCATTTCAGCGAAACCGCCTTGTGCTCCCGGCACGCTACAACGGTATAAGGTATATCATCATATTCTGTTTTATCATCGAACATACCCAGCCTTATCCTTGTTCTCATAAGGTGTATGCAGGCGTTTCGGATATGCTCCTCGGTGATAAGTCCCTCGTTAAGTGCGGCAAGGAGATACGCATAAGTGCAGCCGCAGTTTACATCGCATCCCGATTTTATGGCAAGAGCCGCAGATTCAACCGGATTCGCTGTAAGACCGTGATGCTCATGGAAATCGCGTATTGCCCAGCAATCGGACACAAAGTATCCGTCAAAGCCCCACTCGTTCAGCTTGGACATAAGAAAACTGCTCGCGCAGGCAGCCTCGCTGTTTACACGGTTATATGCGCCCATTACGCCCTCAACGTGAGCTTCTCTGATGAGTGCTTCAAATGCAGGAAGATAGGTTTCTTCAATATCCTTTTTGGAAACTTCGGCATTAAACTCGTGACGCACTGCTTCGGGACCGCTGTGTACAGCATAATGCTTAGCACAAGCGGCAGCTTTCATTGTTTTTCCTTCACCCTGCAAGCCATTTACAAAGGCTTTTCCGTTTTCGGCGGTCAAATACGGATCTTCGCCGTAAGTCTCATGTCCTCTGCCCCATCGAGGATCACGGAAAATATTGATATTGGGCGCCCAGAAGGTCAGCCCTTTGTATATATCTCTGTCATCGTATTTTGTATATGCATTATACTTTGCACGAGCTTCCTCGGCGGTTATATCCGCAACCTTCTGAGTCAGTTCTGTATCAAACATAGCCGCCAGACCGATAGCCTGCGGAAACATTGTGGCTATGCCCGAACGCGCCAAACCGTGAAGTCCCTCGTTCCACCAGTTGTATGCAGGAATGCCCAGCCTTTTTACGGCAGGAGCATCGTATCTGAGCTGAGAAGCCTGCTCCTCCACCGTCATTGCATCGGTTAGCGCAATTGCTCTTTCTTCTGCGCTGAGGGTGCTGTCAAAATATTTTTCCATAGTGATTTTCCTTTCAGATTTATATTATATTGCGTCAAGAAATCTGTTGATCCGACCGCCGATATGCTCCTTGAAATCATTCAGATCCGGCTCAAAATTACCTTCGTTATCCAGCAGGCACCAGTGCTCTGAAATGACTGCTTCCTCATTCTTCGCAAACTCTCTTTTTTCTCCCAAAAGCTCACATTCAAGGAACAGGCTGTTGGTATATACCTCAAAATTGCAGGAATAATCGGGATAGCATACCTCCTCGTATTTCGGGATACATTTTGCAAATATCTGCCCGTTGACCGCATAGGCAGCGTAACCGTCCTCAAGATTAAAGCCTGCTTTGAAAGCCTTTCTTACGTAGCTATCCTGCCTTATGCGCACTTCGGAATTTGTTATTCTGAAACGGCTGTCATTTATATCGGAATAGTCCCAAAGACTTATCACACGGTTGGGAAGATATCCTTTTTTCTGCGTGCTCATAGGAATAATACAAACTCCGCCATGTGTAAGACTCGTCACGGACCATGGCGCAAACTCCGCTTTTTTCTCGGATATATTGCGTATTTTGTGCGTTATCTTCACAACTGGAGATGCCTCGTTCATTTCAATTATCATGGTAAATTCCTTACCAAATGGAGTGACGGGCGGCATTAATGTAAGAGTATTGTCTGTGATCTCGCAGCTTACCCTGCTATTATCGGGGTAATAGGTTTCGGGATTCACCTCGGGCGCACACCAAAGCCTGTGTCCGCCGTATGCCACCCATGTTCCGTATTTTCCTGCAGGCTCAGTAAATATGCGTTCAGTATCTTCAAAAAGCACATTTTTCTTTCCCGCAAGGGAGAAATATATTATCCTCGGACCTTCTTCAAGTGTTACTCCCAAGGTGATAATACCGTTATCAAGGAAAATACATTCACCAAAATTCTTGTATATACGTTTTGAAGATATTACACTCATAATTTTTCCTCCAATTTGTTTAAATTATACACTAATTTGTTTTGATTTACTAACCGTTTTTTGCGCTTTAAGTTTCAATTATTGCGATATTTTATATTTTCCCTTGTGCAAATACACATATTTACAATAAAATATATTGCACTTTTTTGCAGGATATGTTATTATATATTATACATAAAAATACATCATGTAATCTCAAGACATTTTTTGATTATATCATTATTATTCAAAAAATATATGAAAGGGAGCTTGACATGATCGCACATCTAAACGGTGATTTTGAAACGGTTGACTATACTCAGAACAGAAGTGTGCTTTTATACGACAATATTGAAAATGAAGAATATCCTCTCCACTGGCATAATGCTATCGAAATAATTATGCCGCTTACAAACGGCTTTGAGGCTATTTGTGGAGGCACGGATTATCTCCTTGACGAACGTGATATACTTATTATTCCCGCAGGTACGCTCCATAATCTTAAAGCTCAGTCCGGCAGACGCCTTATCCTTCTTATTGACAACCATTCGTTTGCAAATAATCCTGCACTGTCGGAACTGTACTCTGTTTTTTCCGAGCCTTTGCTGATCAATTCAAGCTTTGACAAGGAATTTCTGCGGTCAATGAACCAGATAATGAAAGACATATATATACTTTATTCTAATTTTGGTGATGTTACCGAAGTATATATATATATGAAGATCTTATCTTTTTTTGCCAAAATAAAGGAATATCAGCTTAACGAAATACAATATTACGCCGGCGAACAGTATGCGGGCAAATTCCGTATGATACTGAAATTTATTGAACAGAATTATATGAATGATATTACTCTGGAGGATCTTGCTCAGCTCGCAGGCTACAGTACTTATCATTTTTCAAGGATATTCAAAAAATACAGTAATACCACATTTATTAATTTTCTTAATCGCCGCAGGGTAAAAGCCGCAGAGCTTCTTTTGCTTGAAAACGGATGTTCAATCACCGATGTGGCTATGCAGGTAGGATTTACAAGCCTTACAACATTCAACAGAGTATTCAAAAGTATAACCGGATGTACTCCCTCGGACTACAAAAAACTATATCGGACATAGCAGACAATAGATGTCCACCCCTCAAAGCCCGTAGATACGAGATTGCAATAAGGAACACAAGCAAAATAACCGATTGAGAAGCGATCCGTCAGCAGTTATGCTGGCGGATTGCTTTTATGTGCACTCAGTATGGACACAATTAACGAAGATCAATAACAAACACAGGAGTAGGAAATATATAATTAAAAGCAATTATATATGAATTAAAAATATAAACCTATGATTATTTGGATGGCACATATAAGATATGAAGATGAGTAATTGTAAAAAACTAATAATTATTATTGACAAAATACTCATATTATAGTATAATATGATTAGATAACTTGGGAATTGATCAATTTAAGAAACCGATTAAATTTAGTTGTGTTATTTGAGGTGCATAAATTTAGTCAAATTTAAAACAAAAGACAAAAGACATAATTTAAGGAGACTTATAATGTTAAAAAAAGGCTTATCTTTAATTACAACCACTTTAATTTTGTTATTAACAGTATCTGGAGTTAACACAAGCGCCATTAACGTAATGGCTAAAGAGCCTGTCGAAATTTTGTCGCTGCGTTCGGAATATGGAAAGCATTTCGATAATGGCGATGGTACAATAACTGCCTATGTAAGTACTGTGCCTATTCATTATTGGCAAGAGGATAAATGGATCGAAATTAACAACAGTTTGATTTTAGACGAAAACGGAAATTATACTAATAAAAGCAATTCTTTGAATGTTACTGTTCCATCACAGCTTTCTGTAAATAATTATAAAACTGACAAAGAAAATGCTATACAATTAGAATATGGAGAATTCGACATATCTGTCTCATTAACTAATTTATCTATAAATGAAACTGAAAAAATCACTTCAGCAAATTTGGAATATAATGTTCAGACAAGTGACAACGTTGCAAAGGCAAATACAATCGACTATACACAAACTGACTCCTTAGATGACAATATTCCACTTGATGTTACTGATTCATTTAACGACATAACTTCATCTGCCACTTTTGAATCCGTATACAATAATAGTGATCTTTCAATTGATATTCAACCTAAATCTGTTACTGAAGCTATTATATTTAATAGCTTTGAGGATATTCCAGATTCTTTAACATACTTTATCAAGGCTGATGGGCTTCACTTAGAACATGAAGATAGCAATAGTATTGATTTTTCCAATGACAATGGTGAGAGTGTTTTTGAAATTCCTGCAATATCTATGCATGATTCATCAGGTGAAAGTAAAAGTTTTGCTGTTGATTATGAGATTAGTGATAGCAATGACGGTTATTTGCTTACCATATACCCTACCTCTAATAATTTAATAAATTTAGAAACTTCTGTTTACCCCTTAACTTTGAGTTCTGAATACACTGTAGAACGAAGTGTAAATACATATTGTAATTCAGAATACTCGCCAAATGAAATAATTAGAGATCAATATATGTATATTAGCAACGTAAATGGTCATGGGTATCAAACATATGTAACATGTAACGATTCATTTACAAGTTATGGTAGAAATGCAACTATTTTGGATGCTAAATTTAATATCTTTTTACGTGGCAATTATATAAATTCATCTAAGCATATAAAAATTTATTCGCTTCAATCAGAGCCAATGAATTGTACTTGGAACAATTCTTCAACATTAGACAAATATAATACTTTGGTTGGAGGGTTTGATGTAGTCTATACTGAAATGAATTCATGGAAAGAGATTGATATAACAGCTTTAACGCAAGCATGGCTTAATTATGGAAATTCATCTCGTAATATAGGAATACCGTGTTATGGATTTAAAATGGTTGCAGATAGTGCGCCGTATGCAGCAATAGTCGCTAATTCAGAAAGAGCTGGCAGCAATAAACCATATTTTGAAATTACTTATTCACTTTCGTCTAATTATACCTTGGATTATGCTCCATATAAGTATAATAATATAACCTCTAATCTTGGTAATATATCTAATTTCCAAAACAGAATGAATTGTTATGCGTATGCACTGCAAACATATTATAACGGAGATAATATGTATTATCTCTATCCAGGAGAATTTGGCATAGGACAAAATATAGAAAATGATGGTTATACTTTCTCTAAATTTAGTGAATTATCAAAAGAATACTCTAATTTTGAAAGAAAAATCGAATATGCAATTGATGAAATAAATGACTATAGAGAAGTATATACAAGTCAGATTCATGGTATTGTTAATAATAATAGCCAGTTTGAGCAATGTATGAATGAATATATGACTTTTATAAAAAATCAAATGATTCGAGATGGAAAAGCGATAAACTTCACATTAAAGGAATACGACAAAACTAAAGTATTAAATTCCAAAAATAATTCTTTTTCACCGCCATCCGGATATAATGAAAATAATGAAAGAATAATTGCTATGACTGCATATTATTTGTACTATGGAAGATTTAATGGAAGTCTATCCATGCACTATTACTTGCGAAATGGAAACGGTACTTGTCCGACACATGGCGGAAATTGCAGTATTTGGTCTCAGAAAATGGGAAATGGAAAAGTTACTAATGTAGATTCAAAAGGTATTGCTTTATGTGATCAAACAATTTATAATTCCGCATATAACATAGGCTCATATAATATGGCAAGTAGTGACGGTTTAGTAAAATTTTATTCTATAACAAAAAATACAGATATATACGGCTCTGCACATGGTTATGGCCATGGTGATTCTGCCGGAACTCCTTATTATGGAAATTAGAAGGAAGGTGTTCGAATTGAAAAAAATTTTTTCTTACTTGACAGCAGGAATATTTACAATTTCTCTATTATTAATTAATATTTCATACGCAGTACAGGGAAGCGAAAATTTATGGGCAAAATTTCTTAAATATGATCTGTGTATTACTGACTACAACTCTCTCAACGACGAGGAAAAGGAACTTTGCAAATTCATCTTTGATACTGAACAGACGAGCGGCGACAAAGTCCAGTGTGAACGGGCAAGGCGTATTCTCGCCCATGACAAAAATATCGGCGAGCGGATAACTCTTGAACAGCTTGAAGGTGCTTATGGCATATGGGATAATTACTCTATCTATAAGGAGGGCTGGCAGACTTATATTCACTGCGTTCCCGATATTGTTCACCTTGATAATTTAAAATATGGTCATGTTGAAAACGAATACTGGCTTGATGATGATGGTAACACATATGTAATGTTTAACGAAAAGTTAGACAGTGACGATATAAAGAGTTTTAATGTATATGACCATAATGGCAATGTTATTCAAAATATTCCGGCAGTCGAAATGGATTCTCCATATAAAGACTTTAGACACGATGCCGAATACAGAGAAAAGTTCGGATTTATTAAAAGAAATGATGGATATTATTATATTAAACCCGATAATACAGCCGTTTTTGCATGGAGTGATTATACCGCCTTTGATAGCATTGAACCAATAGCAGAACCTTTTATTATCGAAAATGAAATAAATGGATGCCCAGTTACAGCTATTGAAACCGGAGCTTTTTCAAATGCTCCATTAACTGAGATAATTTTACCGGATTCAATTGAATTTATAGATAAATTGGCTTTTTCAACGTGTCGTAATCTTAAGAAAATAAACTTTCCTGAAAATTTGAAATATCTTGGAACACGTGCTTTCGTAGGATGCAGTTCGCTGAATGATATAGAAATTGATTGCCCTAAACTGGAAATATTAAGAGATACGTTTTGTGATTGCAGCGCTTTGACTTCTGCTAAACTCAATGTTAAAGCTATTGGCGAATCAGCCTTTGATTCTTGCAGTAAACTAAAAAATATTTCTTTTGGCGAAAGTGTTACAAGACTTGGTGAAAGCGCTTTTAAAAACTGTGAAAAGCTTGAAACGATAGTACTGCAAAAAGAAACAAAATCAATTGGGCAAGCTGCATTTTTATACAGCAATGTTAAAGCCATTGTCATTCCGCCGACCGTTAAAGCTATAGGAACATTGCCAATGAAAAAGCCTATGGAATACTTAAGCATCGGAATGATTGAAAATTTTCCCCTTACTGATAAGCCTGTATGTACATTTAACAGCGACTGTATTATTTATGGTTACAAAGATACAGAAGCAGAGAGATATGCAAATGAATGGAATCTGGAATTTGTAACTCTTGAATCGGTAACAGGAGATTTGAATTTTGACGGAGAGTTTAACATTTCAGATGTTGTTACCCTTCAAAAATATCTCGTAAAAAAGGAAGGATTTACAAATGAACAGTGGAAACTCGCCGACCTTAACAACGACGGAACAGTCAATGTTTTCGATGTGATAATTCTTAAACGAAGAATAAGGCCTTGACAAGAGTGTCAATATGCGATACCATAGAAGTGACGATATAGCTTGAAGCAGTCTGCAAAGATTTAAAAGTCTTTGCAGGCTGTTTTTTGTTTGTCTAAAAAATTTCATCAAAGCGCCGCAGAGTTATCTTGTGTGCACCGCACAGGTGAAATACAATAAAATTCAGAAGGGAGAAGTACAAATGAGCGAAAGAAAAAAGTTAGAATTCATAAGCAGTATTACTATCATGAACACACCAATGAAAAAGCAAAAATTTATCGTAGATGAAATTATTTATCCGGAACTTCACATTTTGTCGGACGATCCGAAAATAGGTAAGTCATGGATGATGATGGATATGTGCTTGTCTATTGCAAAAGGAGAAAAGTTTCTTGGACGAAGAACTGAAAAAGGTCATGTTGTATACATGGCTCTTGAAGATACGTTTGTCAGTTTACAGTCAAGAATGTACGAGTTTACGAAGGAGAAGGATTTGAACCGTTTTACTAATTTAAAAAAATTCAAGGCATATTTGAGAGAAAAAATCTCAAATATGCCTTTTTTGATATATATATAATTGTATCCAAAGTTTTAAAAGCCGTTTTGTCTAATATCACGAATTAAAGTAATGTTAAACAAAGCGGCTTTTTTTGTTTTCTTGGTGAAATGACAAAAACACGAAAGTCGCAAAACAATGGGAGGTAAATGCTTATGTACAACAGAAGAAAAATTGATATAATGAAAGCGAGATACCCCGAAGATACAAGGACATCCAATCGTCAATGACAGGAAAGCACTGGCATAATCATTACCATATGAACCAGATTTCATTGTGTTCTGTCCATACTCAGTCACACTGATAATGTCGCCTTCGAACCCATCTACCAGTTCCTCTATATTTTTATCAATGTTTTCATTATTCTTCAGGGCACTACATAATAACGCCCTGACACCATCCTTGTCACCCTCATCAATACAATCCAAAAGCTTTGTTACTGTATCAGCATAAAATTGATTATTGTAGTGATACTCGATTCCATTTATTATGTGCGTTTCTCCGTCACCAATATCTATTAATTTTAATTGCTTATATGATACTTCTTACTGATTTCAAGCTCTTTTGTACTCTTGTTATAATAGAAAACATCCCGACTGAAAATCAGGAACGGACTTTCCTTTTGATTCTCTTCAAATATTTTCTGCGCCTGTTTTATCATTTTACGTATGGACTTTTTATTGCCTGCTCTTGTAAACAGCACCATATCCTTCGTCGGAACTGCAATCAGTAAATCATCCTGTAATGCCTCGCTGCAATCTTCCCATATACCTGGCAGACACAAAGCCTCCGCTTCAAAATCTCCGCCTGCCACCAATCCATACAAACCTGCTTCCTTTGATTACACCATACGATACGTTATATCCCGGTACAGATTTTCAAACGCTTTGCTCTCAAGCAATTGGGCGGACGTATCTTCCGGAAGATTGTCATAGGTCAGATACATATAAGTGCTGCCCATATCCTGTATCAGTGTAATTATATAGCTATCATAAATCCGAAACATGGGGATATTATTGTATTCCTGTATTTCGCCGCTCTGATTATTAAAATTGTTGTTCGCAGCCATAAGCGTGACTGCCTCAGCGGGAGTTTTTGACCAATTCTTTTTGATACGGGGATAAAGCTTGTCTGGTTCAAATATGTAATCATCTGAAAAGCCGTCCTGAAACTCCGTTTCTTCTTCGTCATTTCTTTGCAGATGAGTCCATTCAAGCTCGCATAATGCCCCGTTTTCCTGAATCCATTTTTGGCATCTTTCAAGAAAATCCAAACCATAATTGCTGTAAGAACATTTCGCAGCAACACGAATTACAATCCTGTTATATTCTTCATCTTTATGATACTCTGCAGCTTGTCCACTGTCTATAAACTGCAAATAATCACTGATTTTATCCTTCAATGTATGGGCATGACTTTCCCGCACACAATATCCCCATTCCATCGGATCAACAATGATAAGCACCAGCTTTTCATCTTCAACTGCAATTTGGTCTATTACATATCTATTATTTACATCAGACATACTTATTTCACCTCAAATACAAATAATTCCATATTCATTCTTCCATGTAAACACTTCAGAACAGAATAGCAGACATACCTATATATTTCTTCAGTATCCTTATCTTTTTTCCACATATATTTTTCTGTCATTATTGTCAATTTCAAATTCATCCGAAGATGTTCGTATAAGGGCTGTTCCGACAGGATTATCAATATACTTCAATACATCAGAATCCAGTTGACACACTCCTGCAATGGATAACAGCTTTATATTACTGTAATCTGCCACATATTCATCATCCTCATTTCCAGCCATAAAAGACCAGCCGCTGTCATTCCCATTCAGCGCTTCCTCTCTGGTCATATATCCGACTTTCCAACCTTCATCAGTAATCTTTTTCGATACATATGACATCATTCCGAGTAACTTCTTCCTGTTAATCATATCTTCATAATAATGTTCATTATTTTTAAATTCGCTAATATGATCAGCAGTTAATATAACGCCTGTATCAATGCTGTCTATATTTGCATCCCAGATTTTTTTATCATCCATTACATTTCTTAATAATACCGCAAAAGTAAAGATTTCCTCCGTCGATGCTTCCACATATGTTTTGATTTCTTTTATCAAATTTCTTCCATGTTCATCATAAATATATACCAGTACGCCACCATCATGATAAAGTGTCAGCTTAACGGCACCTAAATTATTTTCATCTTTATAAAATACAAAAAAATCGGAAACTTTACCATTCACATACCAATCAAATTCCGTCCCGTTTTTTCCATTCATGTAATAAACTGCCCCATTTTCTTCTAAAGCTTCAGCCTTTACATGCGGCAGATACATTGTATGGCTTTCACGGATCAGCCGTCTTATTTCATTCAATATCTCATTCATAATTTTAGCTCCCATCAAGTTTAATGATGTACCTTTTATTACTTATCATTCAGGAAATATTTCAACCTGAACATTATTTTCACGACAAAATTTAATAAATTCCCCGACATCATCTCCGCTGATTGTCGCAAAGAAAGTAATTTTACGATGGTTATACTTTCCCTCATCGTGCATATCATCGAGATAAACTTCATTATCCTGCTCGCTGTATGTTACGTTAAGCTTCATATTATCTTTATAGATCATTCCGTCTCTGGCAGTGAGCATAACATCTATCTTTACAAAAGACTCCTGCCGAAGCTTTCTGGCTTTTTTTATTGACCAGACGGTGACAGGAATGATACATAAAAATTCAAGAAACATTGGTAATACAAGAAACCAAATATCCGCTATACACATTACACCAAATATGATAATAAACAAAACCAACCATACTAAAATAGGTGCCGATAAGCGCAGCGTATCTTTGTCATTCAAAACACGAGTTGTTACTGTTACCCGATACATCTTTTTCTCCTTTCCGACAATTCGTATAGCCACTAATGACAGTCCCAATTATACAGTACATCGCCAAAATCCAGTTCCTCAAGTTTTTTACTATTGATAAAAAACGCACCGACACCCGCATCGCCCCACAGAATGCGCCACTGATTCTTCCAGTAATCCGAATCAAGCTGAAACAGCAGGGTATCATAATAATCCGCAGCCTCCACACCTCTCGGATCCCACTGTCTGAAATGTGGATATCCAAACATTCGGTGTCCATATGTGGATTCATGAATGTCCACATATTTTTTATCATACTCGTCAAACATTTGATAGAATTCTAATCTGCTGTCCAATTCAACGCCAAGCTCCTCTGCAATCTTATGCAGTAATTCATCACACCTTACATCACAGTCATTCATATATGCTTTTTCCATCTTGAAAGAAACTGCATATTCTCCCCGTACAGGAAAACAGTTGCTATCCTGTTGGTTTACGCTCTTATTCTCTTTTTCCAAATCTCCGGTTGTTTTTATTCCAATAGAAAGCACATCCGCTTCTGTAATACTTTCATCTATTTTTTCGTGATATACCACCTGATATGTATTATTTGGATAGCCGCTTTCCTGAATAGCCATGCCATAGTTTCTGTCACATAGTATAAAAAATTGCAGTATGCCTGTCCTTGGAAGCATCTGATTTTCAGGAAGCTCATTCAGATTCATCTGTGCCAGCAACATCAGCTTGCTTCCATCGGAAGCCTTCGGATATTCTCTCTTCTTGTCCCAATAAGGGATACCACCTATTTTACTTCCAAAAAGCGTTGGTTTTCTGTTTTCCTCTATCTGAATTTTGATTGAATCCTGACTAGTTCGCTTCTGTAACTCCTGTAAAAGTATTTTCACAGTTTTCTTGTCCGGCGTTTGAACAGGCGTATGATTGTAGTCAGCACCCTCTTTTGATCTCACATTCTTTTTATGACCAAGATATATCATTACAATTCCCAAGGCTAAAATTACACCAAAGGAAAAGAACAGAGAAAGATACACATGAACCGGTTGAAATTCATCTTCAATCGCACCGAACAAACAACAAATAAACATTCCGCCTCCGAACACAGACAAAAGGATTCCCGGAATAGTTAATATAAATTTTTTCATATTCGTTTGACCTCCTTAAGCACTATTTCTGTTCTCCACCTTCTGCAAATGTTGATTTCTTGTTTACCAAAGTTATTGGTCAATGTTTAGAATTTGACATCCTTGATATGTATTTTTCTCGCCTTTCCCCGCTAAATATCAATTTGGCTGAACGTTCAATCATTTTTATTTGTTCATTATACATTTAATACGCATTGCCTCCTGCAATATTTTGTCCCCCCACTCATTATCTGGTGGACCAACAAGGAAAACTTTAAATCCATATACTTTTCCATTTTGCATTACGCTCGGATCATCATCTATATGCAAATCAATTCTATATTTTGCTGGATACTTTGAAGGCATTGGTTCTTTCTTCCCCGCTTGTACTTCTTTCTTATGTCTACTACCATTTATAATCTGATCAACTTTTATTCCATAATGACCAAACAGATGCCTAATATATTTTTCTGTTCTAAAAGAAGTTGTATATATCCAGGTCTCAATTCCTTCAGATTGAAGTTTCCTAAAAAGTTCTATCGTTCCTAAACGTAATCTTTCTTTGTAAATCATTTTCCATGGAAACGTTAATTCATTTTCTGTCTGAAATTCTGGTGGAGATACAAACAAAGTATCATCCAAATCAAATGAAACAATTATGTCCCTTCGCCTCCATTAAGAAAATAGAAATTTTTATTCAATCACAATCTACATATAAAAAATGTTCTCCACAATGCAAACATTTAAAAAGATAACCTTGCATACTACCTTCATTATACATACATTCCTTCACATCTTTTAATTCAAAACCATTTAGTTCTTGATTGTAATTCTTTTCAATTTCATTATTTATACCCATTTCAACTAATTCTTTCCACCCAACATATCCAACAAAAGCACAATAATCGTCACAATGAGCAATCCAATATTCTTGCTGCCAACCATTTATAAAAGCTCCCGTCTCAATCGGATTAGGATTTTCACCTTCTTTAGCCCAAGAAATAAGAATTTACCTTCTCTACAACTTGGGGGTTGCTGATTTCTACAAACTTGGAATTTACATCTAGACAGCTGGAAGTTATAAACAGATTTATATATATCAATCCATACTTTTCATTCAAATCAAGAATGTAATGACCTAAGATAGTTTTATGAACTATGTCAACAACAATTACAGCATAGAAGTTTTTCTGGTTGGTAAAGAGTAAAATATGTTGGTACGTGCGTTCAGTATTTTCATAAACTGCTTCCACATATTTTTTAGAGAACCCATACTCTGAAATCAAATTATTTTTTAATAACTGCTTTGCATAGTTCCAAATATTTACCAATGGTTCTGCACTCTCTGTTACATTATTCATTTTGTTTCCCATTGTACTAAGGTATTGTTCTTCATTTAATTGTTTAACCACTGTTTTTGTTCTCCACCTTATGCAAATTAATATTTGTCGAGTAGATTACCTGTTCATCGGGTTTATTATACTATATTTTTCACAATCAGTCAACTGACCATATGACGCTTTTAGCAAAATCTTCCTCAATGATTTAAAAAAACTCACTGGCATTCATCTCAACGAATCCACGTGGGGTTTTAACTTTAGTGCTCCGGTTCAGTCTATACTGCAATATAACTTTTCTCCTATGGTGCTACACTAAAAAAGAGGACAGCTAAAGGCGAAAAATGGTATAATAATAAAAAAAAGGAGAGAATCACATGGAAAACACTAAGTATACAGAGGAATTCAAGCAAAGCATAGTAAACTTGTATGAATCTGGAAAAAGCAGCACGCAGATATGCAAAGAATATGGAATTAGTAGTTCCACATTGCATAAATAGATCAAAAAATATACAAAAGTTCATTCAGACAGCAAATAATCATGAAAACAATGATGAAAAAGGTGTTGATATTTATACAATTCAAAAGGTCATGGGTCACTCTGATATTTCTGTCACAGCTGGTACTTATGTGCACAACGACATTGAAGTACTCAGAAAACAGCTAAAAATTGACGATTGACCTGTTTTTACTACGACACTACTACGACATAAAAAGTCGTTTTTATTAGTTTATTTTAATTTATCCAAAATGAAAAGCTGCGTAAACACGCCATTTTCAGCATATTTACACAGCTTTCTTGGCTAAAGACTACAATTTTGATACAATGCACCCTTTTGTAACTGAAAGGGTGCATTTTTGTTGTCGGGAAAGCTATCGTTTTCTTGTTATTATACGGCTTTTCCACAAACAACACTACGTAAACAATTGATTATCAATCATTTGTAGGTGCTTTCCCTTGAAAGTGGGAGCTTCCGTTTGTGGAGTGTGACGAAACTGGGAGAGATGAACTCGTGTGTCGAAAATGAGGAAGGCTCTTGCTAGGTTGCTGAAACCACTAAATTTCTCCAAAATCAAGGGGTTGACTGTTGCTCTATTTTTCTTTGTGCTTTCAAGCTCTGAAAAAATGAGTCTTGCAGGTACTTGTTGTTGTGCCTGTTTGGTGACGCATTGATTGTCTCTTCCCGCTATACCTACTATTTTATAATGTACTGTTTATCGTGGAATCCATTATTGATCCACGAGTGATAAGATTTTCTTAAAACATCTATGTTACTGTACTGCGAACTCACATCTGACAACATTTCAAAAAATATATCATTTGCAGTGACTCCACATCTTTCTTCTCCGACATATATCATACGACAATTTTCATTAACCATCCGCATAGTTTCAAGAGCCTGTGCTGCATAGTTTTCATTCATCGGAGGCCAACTCATCAAAACATAATCAACCACACTTCCATATTTTTGAATTGCAGAAATAGCCTCTAATCGCTCAATGTCATTAATCCATGGTGATAACTTCCAATCAACAAATTTGGGGTCATCATCAATCCATGAAAAATCATCTGTTGCAATCACAGGAACACCAAGACCACGCAGTGTGTAAGCATAACTCCCTAATCCACACATGATTTCCAATACCGGACGGTGTTGGATCAAATCAGCTAAAATTCTGCAGTTCCGTTGCGTTATAACTGAGTAACCCATGTGCGATATTGCATATTTATGAAGATTTTTATACTCAACTTGCACAAACACCTCGGTGGGAATATCTTCAGGTGCAGGGCATCGAAAGTATTTATGCATCGTTTCAAAATTCACTATACGTCCTCCTATATTATATTTATTTTAATATTATACATTTATCTAATATATTATGCTTTGAGATATATTCCGTCTCAGGAGTCGAGTAGACTTACATCGTACAATATATAAGTCCATCACAGAACCGTACGTACAGTTTTTCCACATACGGATCTAATAAAATATTACCATTTGTTAAAATACTACTAACAGTTTTCTTGTCATATAATGAAAAGAATCGAACATTCTAAATAATAACTACAATTTGTCATAATCAACATAGGTGATGAAAATGAGTGATTTTCCAGAAATTCAAATAATTTTTGATACTTTTGCGGATTATTTAAACCTTTTGATTCTTATTGCCTCGTCCAATTGCATCAACTAGTGAAATACACCATGAATCAATAAGAGCAACACACAAAAACTCATATGCATTTCCAAATTCATCTATTTTTTGTTTTGTAATGACATAGTCTAATTACACTTGCATTGTAAAGATGTCTCAACAGCAGAAACAATTCCTTTTCTATCGCAATCATAAAAGTTGCTGGCATTAAAGATATTACATTCAAGCACAAAAAAATGGTCTTGACATTCAGCAATATCCATTACCCATGCCATAGGTGCTGAAATGATATTGCAGTGGCTTTTTATAAAAAGCAATAATTTATCGGGTACATCTTCCTGCGATACCGATGTTTGATGGTCCACTGCATAGCGGCATACAGATACGACGATTTTGTTTACAATAACTGCTCGCCATTCTCTATGAATATTTTTTATTGCAGATACACAAAAATAAGTACCTGAATTATAAAAAAAAGACTGAATGTTAAGAAGTTCGTATTCCGTATTCACAACCTGTCCGTCCAGTGACTTATCATCCCGTAGCGGGCGAATAAAAAACGGAAAATCATGTTGGGATAATGACTCGGATGTAACGATTTTTGCATCACAATTAAGATAATTATGTTTCCATAATTTAATATAATTATTTACGTTGAAAAAAGCATCATTGTAATAGATACCACTGCGAAGCATTATATTTTCCGAAGCTAGTGCTAAATAATCATCACCGCCAATTACGACCGGAACATAACCTTTTTGAAGATGAAAGTATTGGACTCGCTCCAATGGAATGTAGACTGCCTCTGAGCCACAGAGAGCAACGCATTTATATAGTTCAGTCCAGTTGTAATGCTTTTCGCATGAATCTTGTATAATCCAAATAAACTTCATTGATAATACATTTTTGCCGCACTACCATACTACGATAGCAGTACGGCAAAAAGTGAAGGTTCCCTCCTTCAAAGTTAGTGTTCGTGGCAATGCTCATGACAATGTTCGTGGCAAGATGCGTTCGAATTTGCTTTTGCCACATTATTCAAAGTTGCAGAACTCTGCTGCTTCTTAATCACCTTCATTACGCTCACCCCCTTTCAAGTACATACGAACCTTCAAAGATTCTTGTACTTTTAATCGATATTTCATCATGTGACAAACATAGGCGTCTCGACCTATTCTGGGCTTTGTTACACAACCGCCTTGACAAAGTGGCAATACTTCGCAATCCTCACACTGCGGTGACACTTTTCCATCGTACCATTGAAGTAATTCTCGGGTAACAGGAACGCCTTCGAACACATTTCCAATCGCATACTGTTTTCTGCAAAGCAAATGCTGACATTGATAAAGATTTCCTTCGTAATCAACAGCAAGGACACCCATTGTTGCTCCATAACACGGTAATGATAATTTATGAAAATCAAGTGCATACTCCCTGCTATCATAATATTTGCATTTGTAAAGAAATTCATACAGTTCATTCATTATAGCTTCATATTCAGACTCATCAAAGAATGGCATACAATTCGAATAGGAATCCGGACAATTAGGCTCCAATGGATAGAAATACATGGCAATTTCATTATTCCATCTTTGGTCATCAATCAGGTATCTGATACATTGCTTTATACTTTCGATGTTATTTTTATCAACATTAAAGCGAATGGTAATGTGATTTCCAGCATTTGAAGCTGCAAAAATATTATTAATAACCTTTTCCCATGCATCATCGCAGCCGATATAATGTTTTCTTTTTAAATAATCCTCTTTAAACCCATCTAGCGTGATTTGCGCATCTTTGATTTTATATTTACTAAGACCATCAATAAACCGATTGAGATAGTATCCGTTAGTTGTGAGTTTACTTTCATATTCTATTCCGTTATCATTACAAAATGAAATCAATTCTAGTGAAACAGATTTAATCAATTCCGTACAAAGAAGAGGTTCGCCTCCAAACCATGAAATGTAAAGCTTCTTTTTTCCTTTGGCTGTCTTTTTAATATAGCTTACCATCTCATGCTGTGTTGCCTTATTCATATAGCATGCCTGCCGTGTGTCATTCTCATAGCAATAAAAACACCGTGCGTTGCAATCCATTGTCGGTGCAATGACAAAGCCTACCTCGTTTGTTGCGAATGAATATAAGGCAATCTTTCTTTCTAATTCCAAACAGGCATTCTCATCTGTTTCTTCCAGAACAGTAATACCCATTTCTGTGAAATCAGCAAGAAGTTGAGGAAGATTATCATACTCCCGTTCGTTTGCACTATTTAGTTCTGCTACTTCATCGTCATCTAAAATGCACTCTGATCCAGATAATAGATTATGTACTAACCATTGTCCGGTTCGCAAAAAGACAATCCGCGTAAATCTTGATTTTTTTACTCGCATTTATTATTACACTTTCTTTCTTAATCACTTTGAACTGGTCAATTGACAGTCCCAACATAAGCCATGTGAATTCTTCACGGGTAAGATTTTTGACCTCATATTCGTTATTCGACCATCTGAACCGACCATTTTCAACCACCTTATACAGAAGTACGAATCCGTCATCTTCCCAGTACAATGCTTTCAGACGGTTTCTTCTGTATCCGCAAAACAAAAACAGACTGCCGGAAAACAAATCAAGGTCAAACTTCTCCTGTATTATTGCAGACAGTCCGTTGAGATGCAGTTTGTTCTGACAGTTCCGTCGATATGCTTACAGGTACTATACTGTCAAGCGCGGTCATCGTGATAATATTTCCTCACGCGCTGCCTTTAATCTGCTGTAGTATGTGCTCAGTTTGATACCACTGCTCCGGCACCATTCCTTTACTGTCATTCCACTTCTTTGGCATTCCTGTATCTTCTCCGTCCATTTCCGATGCCTCAGTTCCTATTTGATCTCTTTTATGCTTGCCATTTACCCAGGCTCCTTTTAGAACTATTTTATCATACTTTTGGATTTATGGGAAGTTGTGAGGAATTGGTTGGCGAATAAAATCGATCTCACCTTCGTAAATAAGTTTTCTATTATTTTGCAATTCAATTCATCCTCATAGATGCCTAACTATTGCCATGGTTTAAAGCTCTATCTAATTCACTAAATAATAATTTATAAACCACTTTTCATCTGTATCAGCACATATATCAAATCCATATACAGACAATTCATATTGTATATTTATAAATTCATTAATTTGCTTTAGTAATTCTTTTTTATCAGAAATTATATTTGACATAATGTAGTCCATTCGGAATTTAAGCTCCGAATCACATTTCAAATAAATTTTGTATTTTTTCTTTTCATCCGAATAATAATCAAACGCTATTAACCAAATGTGTAATTTGCCATTTTTAATGTCATCAAAAAAATAATTACGCACTATATTAGACAGAAATAATAATGATTCAATATTAAGAGAATCAATATAGTTCAAATAATACTCATCATTGTATTCATAATTATAATTCGGATTATTTACATCAGACATTTTTCGTGTTATCCACTCAACATTTACAATATTCCTATCGTTCATAATTAACTTTTCCTCAATCATATGCAAAGAAGAAAAGCATTGCTCAAAATCATCTGAAACATTCATTGTATCCGCCAACCTTTCCCCCAACAGACAAATGAAATAACAGTCCGTTTAAGCTACTATTCTTGTATTTGTATATATCCTATGGAACTTAATTTGTTAATACTTTATAATTCAAATTAAAAAATTCCTATTGCCTATTGAAACAGACACAGATAACCAATTAAAAAAGCTTGCAAAATCTTTCGTTTCTTTTAATTTGTGTACAGTATTAAATGTAGATATATTTTTTAATATATTTTGCTGTTTAATATCATCAGAAGTATTAGTTAAGTTTCCAACTGAAACACAATGTACATTATAAAATCTACTTTGATCAATAGCTAAACTTATATTTTTTTCATCATGTACATCTGGCAAACCATCAGTAATCAATACAATATTTGGTTTATAGTAACTTATGCTCTTATCTTTATAATGCCTAAGCCTTCTTGTAAGGACTTTCAAAGCTACATTTAATGCTTCTCCTATTTTTGTATAATCACCTCGCAATCTAATTTGATGTGATGATACTTCATCCATCCGTTGAAAATTTGTTATTATTTCCGGAGGGTCTGCAAATTCTACAAGGCAAAACTCAATTCTGCTCGAAGCATCCGACTCCTTTAATTGATTTATCATCATATTATAGCCATTCTGCAAATCGTCATAATACTTACTAAGCGATGGTGTAACGTCCAACACCATAACAAATGGGCATATTTTAATTGCGCTGTATATAGCTCTTTGATAACTACGTATGTCATTTACAACCGATGAACCAATATATTTATCTATAACGCTTATCCATTCAGATGCGCTTGGTCTCATTTTAGCATTGTCATACCCCTTAATAAAGCAATTATAAAATGCGTTCTTTACTTCATAAAATTCTATATATTTTGGCGCATCAGCAGGCGGCTGAATATATCCATTCTTTTCATAAGGATACCAACCCTTCTTTATACATACTTGTTCTAAATCCTGAGTTTTTGTTATTCTGCTATTAGGCAAAGGTATGCCCTGAAACGGATGGAAACCGTCCATAAGCAATCTGAATATCATTACAGCAAGAATAAACCTATCACCAAATTCAGTAAACTCAGGTATTCTGACATTTAAATATTCAGGCGGACTGTTTTCAGGGGTATAACATTGTGATTTTAACAATTTATTGGTTTCTGTTCGAATCTGAAAAGAATCCGTATCAATCAATACCACGAAACCATTTCTATCAATAAAAAAATTCGTTTCATTAGAATCACAAATCAAGCAATTTATTTTGTGTATGTTTTCAAAAATTATTGCTAAATTTCTGGCTACTTTTGTAATCTGTTTGTTACTTAGACTTCCATAGTATCGTTCCCTTATTTTTGGAATTATAAACCGTGAAAATGCCATAGAATAATTTATTTTGGGCATAGTAAATCCCACAAAATTATTATGCTCGTTATATAATAAATGTATAGGCCAGGCTATGACCACTACTTCTTCCGTTCTGCCTTGAATGGATACTTTTAAAGGCATTTGTCCACTGCCATCAGGATAATGGCTTATCATATATTTTAATTTTTCTTCTTTTTCCTTAAACGAAGAAGCTTTTTTATATATCTTTGCAACAATTTTAGAATCTCCATGAATATTATATATGTCTGATTCTGCACCACCCCCAACAACTTCATCTGTTAAAAAGACCTTTTCACCGTTTTCTTTAAACAACCTATTCATTTTTATTTACCTCACATTTCAATTTAATAATATAGTTTTTTTGAGGATTCGGTATATCTTTTAAATTTTTTTTGAGAAAAAGCATACCTTTCACAAGATAATATGCTATATTATACATATATGACTGAGCTTGTAATTCCATATCAAGATTTCTGATATTAGGTATATTAAATTTAATGTCAAAAAAATCCTTAAACATTGAAATTGTACAGGTTATATCCTGAAAATCATCCATAATAGCTATAATGCATTTATCTGTTTCATTAATTTTCAAGTCCTTTCCATAATTTATTTCATTATTTTTATTTTGCATGTTTGTTTCTGTGACTTTTTTACTGTACTCAACAGCCCCTGCATCAATATTTTCAAATTTGCGAAGATTATTTAAAAGCCTTGATATTATATGATTTGAGATAATTATAGCATTTTTTATACCACTATTTATATCAAGTACTATTTCAGTTTCTCTTATAGGATAAAACAACTGGCATTCAATAAAATCATCAATATATGCAATAGCACTTTTAAGCTTTGAGTCTTTCTCCTCATAAATAGAATAATTAATATTGGGATTCAACATATCAATTGGTTGTATAAAATAGCTTTTATTCGTAAAATCTAATACTATTTCTGACTCATGGCAAAATACAACAGATTTTAAACTGTTTATTTTATATTCATCATTAATAATAACTGCATAGGTCTTATCATCATTTGTAACCGCTTTAACAAATTTATGATCAAGAAGTTTGCTTATATATAAATCGCATGCTAATTTATCATATTTTCTTTTTTCAAGTTGAGCAATATTAATATAATTAAAACGATTTTCATAATCTGAGTTAATCCTGTTCATAAATTCAAGAACTCCATCGGTAACTAATATATATTCTAAAGCATCCTTATCACATATTCCAAAATTCCAATATTTTTCTCCTGCTAAAAGAGGATATACATTACCCAAAAAATCCCCAACCTGTTCTATAGTGATTTTGGTCATATAACCGGAAGGCATAATTTTGAATATAGCACCATCGCCACAATGCCCCCAAACTGCAAACTTATCAGTTAATACAACCATAGATAATGTAGTATCATAACTATAAATATCATTATTTTTGGAATCAGCAAAATTATTTATCGCATTATAAGCATCAGTATAACATTTTTTCACAAGTGCCACTGCATCGTAAACGTTTGTTACTTTTGCGTATCCAGATAAAAAAGAATCTACTACCGTATTGACAGCTATATAAGATCCCTTATCAGAATTTTTAGCACTTCCAACGCCGTCAGCTATTGCTGAAATTATACCATCGGATAAACGTTTGCTCATACTGTAATCCTGGCATACTTCATGTTTACTTCCAACCTTTGAACATTCAAATGCATGTAGCATAACTTTCTCCTTATAATATACTTCAAAGTAATTGCTAAATCGATTCATAAATGGAATTTAATCTATTTTTCCCAAAAATAGATTTGAGCAGTAAGAATCTGTCCACATATGAATTATATGTGGACAGATTCTAAATACTGCCCAAAAGAATATTATATATCATCAAAAATAGATCCCTGTATATTGCTGACAGCGGGTGGGGCGGGCAATGCGGCCTCCTTGTTTACAATAGCCCCTACACTTGCTGATAACCATTGGAATAAATTCTTTAAATTGCCCAGTTCGTTTTTTAATTCATATGCATATTTTATATTTTGAATTTTACTTGCAAGCGAATATAAAACCTCCTTTGCTTTACGAATTTGATTTGCTTTATCAGAATTCTCACATTCATTATCACCTATGTAAAATGTAAAGCATATCAAATGATTTTCATTTGATTCCTTATTAAGGATGGAAGCAAATTCTTTCCAATTTGTATCAAAATAACCCTCATCGTCAGTTGGTAGACCGTCACTAAACAAAATAAGCCATGGTCTATAATAACGCACGCCACGTTTCTTATATTCTTCTTTAAGCTGATTTATATGTAAAATTGCAAGATTTATTGCACCCGCCATAGGAGTTACACCATTTGCAGAATATTTTTTTACATTCCATGATGAGACTGTTGTAAAAGGCTGAGATAATTGTGCCATTCCCATTCCCATTTCGATTATAGCAATATCTACAGAATCATGAGTTGTATCGTCTTCCATTAACGCTGTTTTGAGTGCCTCTACACCTGCATTAAGTTCATCAATCTTATCTGCCATAGATGATGATGTATCAACTATAAGAACTACAGGACAATGCTTAACCTGACTTATAAATTCCTTATCTATTGGCAATGTAAACTCAACATCTAAAATATCATCATATTTTTCAAAATCCGACATAAACAACGCCTCCATTAATTTGCATATTTAACTATGTATAAATATGCATCATTGCTACTAATCAAATAATTTATATAAAAATCAAAGCAAATTTTATTTTCTACTTAAACATCCTCCTCTTTCTCTAGGATAATAATATGTATCATACCATGAACAATAATCTCTGCCATTGCTATCCTTCTTATTTGGATTCCAGTAAACGCAACCTATACAGTTACCACTGCTAAAAGTTCCTTCTGGAATTTGTACTTCTTTCGGACATACTACCTTTACTTTTTTCATAGTATTTTTACTCCTTTATTAGACTAAAATTATATTTTTATGAAAAATCATAACATTACTTTTACAAATAACGGCTTGAAACACCAAAATTTCTTTTTTCGGAAATACAAGTGGGAAATAAAGTCTATCTGTAATCGACTGCAAAGCTTTTAAGATAGATTTTATATATTGCATGTCACCTTTAGACAACCGCATATCTCCTAGATAATGAGAATGATAAATTCCACAAAACAATATATTTTCCTTGTTCCATTTTTCTATAATCCTGTTTAAATCATTTACATTAGGAATATATTGATCAATCTTTTCTGTGGAAATCCCAATATCTTTGTAATATTCTGAAACAATACCATTTTCCATACCAATCAGCCCTCCTGTTTCCGTTGGCAAATTGGGCGTATTTTGTAAAATATCATTATATACTTTTGATAAAATTTTCATTTTTTATCAGGTTTACCCATAATTATTTCTGCCAATCCATTTATTTCTTTATCAGAATAAGAATCACATACTGAATCAGAAGAAACTAAAACATTATACTTGCAACATTTTCTTGTTTCTGCATTTAAGTATTCTCCACAATCACAGGACATACAAGCTCCAAAGTATTTATCATTACGAAAATTTGGAGGTTTTGATTTGACATTCTTTGAATCATAATAATCTTTCGAATTATTAGTTTTAAAAACAACTATTGCAACAATAGCAACAACAGCAATAATAAGAAACCACATAAAAATTACTCCATTCAATTATTTAAGTTTATTTTTCGCAAAAGTTCGTATTTTGCGAAGCCAACAGCAGCCTAAATATTCAATTGTTAAGGTGCTGAATTTTCAAAAAGCGAGCTGTAGCCGCTTCATATACTCCTTTTTCTGTTCAAAAGAAGAGTGAACATAGCGATTCAGCGTGATTTCAACAGAACTATGCCCAAGCATCTCGCTCAGTGCTTTCACGTCAAAGCCCAGCTTCACGCAGGTTGAAGCAAAAATATGGCGGAGTGCATGAAAATGAACTGACGGCAATTTTGCGTTTTTCAGGATTGTGCGGAAACGATACTGCATAGCTCTTGGTTCAATCGGCTTGTTTGTGCCAGTGAGCACGAAATCCTCCGACTTTCCTTTGAATTTAAGCAAAAAGCTCATCAAACAATCCGGAATTGGTATTCTTCTCCTGGAAGATTCACTCTTCGGATCGGTAATGATGAGCTTTGTTTTTGATGCTTCTGTCGGACATTGGATTCTCTGCATGGTCTTCCTGACGGTCAGAATCCGTTTTTCGAGGTCGATGTCCTTCCATTTCAAGGCACACAACTCTCCAATGCGGATGCCGGTTGCATAGGAAAGTGCGACACCAAGGGTGCTGTGGTTCTGATGTTCCGCAACATACCGCTGCAGTTTTCCCTGTTCTTCCTCAACGAGAAGTTGAATCTCCGGCGATTTCTTTTTCGGCAGCGAAACTCCGTCAAGAGGATTGAAAATATGGTAGGTTCTGACTGCATACTTGAAAATTGATTTCATCAGAATTATGATATCAGCAACATAACGCACTGACAGCCCGTCTTTCTGCTTCTTTGCAATGAATGCATAAATGTCGTCCTGCACAATATCACTGACTGCTTTTTCTCCAAATGCGGGTAAAATATGCTTGTCGGCCTTCATTGCATAGTTTGCAGCCGTTGACTCTTTGACCATATGCTGAACACTGCGAAACCACTCGCCATAAATTACTGAAACAGTCTTGCAGCATTTGTCTGTGGGCTGCTCACTGCGTCTGATTGACGTCATTCTATCGATGACTTCCTCCTTTGTCCTTGCAAAGATATACTGAAATTTTCGTTTTCCATCCTTGCGTTTTCCCCGTGAAATTCTCCCTTCCCATCTTCCGTCCTTCCGATAGTAAACATTTATTCCCTTCATTTCATTCTCCTTGTGCAGTTTTTACAAAATCAAATACAAATTTAGAACTTTTTTGACAAAATTCACCCTTACCCTATTGACAAGCCGTACAGACTATGATACAATTATAACAGTAAAATTGTTTTTTTCAATCGACTTGTATATCTTTCGCAAAATACGAACTTTTGCGAAAGCTTCAAAGGTGATACAGAAATTTTCAGCCATATCGCTATATCAGCGGTGTGGTTTTTTTGTTGTATACCCTGGGTATCAGTATCATATATTACTCAATTTTAAAGTAGAAAGCAAGATATAAAAACACCAGATATAGAGAGAAAATTGCTCTGATATCTGGTGATATTACGGGCAGTATTTTAAATGGGAACAGTGTGGTCAATGCTATAACGGAAACTGACCGTCAAAAAAGCGGATTCAACCGTTCTGGCTGTATCCGCTTAAAATCTATATTTGTTTACTTAAGAATATCGATCGAGATTACTGTATTCTTATCATCGACACTGAAAATTTGATTACCCTTTGCATAGTAGTACTTGCTGCCCCCAATGATAATCGACTTTAGTTTTGTGCTGCCTTCAATTGCAGATATTGATATAAAGTTTACCGATGGGGGAATTATGAGCTGTTCCAGATTTTCACAAAACGAAAATGCGCCCCATTCAATTCTTGTTACAGAGTTTGGAACCTCAACGCTGACTATCGTGGAGCAATAGCGAAAAGCTTTCTCGTGAATTATGTGGACAGAATTGGGGATAACTACAGTTGTCTCGTTACCTGTATACTTATAAAGAATTTTCTCTCGAATGTCAAATTCATTATTCATAGCATTTTTCTCCTGTATCATAATTTTAATAATTGCCGCCTGACCCACACACTCTCCAGCACATCATAGATATACTGATTCAGCGTACCTTTTTCAAAATACCTGCTATTATCACCGCCGAGTATCTCAACCGCTGTTGCTTGACACGCAAAATGCAAAAAAGTGACAAGCAAAGTGCAAAACTTTTGACACGCAAAATGCAAAAAGACCATTTAAAGAGTAAAAAAAGAACTCCTTAAATGGTCTTTAATCATTTTATAAAACTTAAAATATGGGCAATTACATCAACAGTCCATCCGTTTCCAAGCTGCTTATATCGTTGTGTATTTGATACTCCTTCGGTATAATTATCAGGAAGTGTCTGAAGCCGTTCGCACTCAATAGGAGATAATTTCCTGATTATATAATCCCCATCAGGCAAATCAATCTTATAAAGTCCGGTAGAACCGCCCTGGCCTCCGCCGCTTGCTGAAATTGTAACGGATTTGCCACGTACAGAATAAACCCTGTGTCCCTGAGAGCTACTGCCTATATCTCCGATTCTAATAGGCTGAAGTACCATTGAATCTTTAGTAACAGTTGTCATGCAATTAGCTTTTCCGTCTTTTCGTGCTTCAATTGCCGAAAAAGTTCCGCCGCCGGCTTTTTCACTTCTGTTTCCTGTATCCTTATATCTGCTTCTGACTGCACAACTAACAGGTTCAGCGATCATGGTTCTTTGATGACGTTCAAGAGTATTTTTCAAATATGCATTGCCATAATTTGCAGTAAGACAATAAGTTTTTACCTGCCAAGCAACGCCGCTTTCAATAATATCTTTCAGTAAAATACCCTTATCATCCGGCTGAGTAACATTTGGAATGTTAGTCCAGTAACAGCGTTTTCGGCTTTGTGCTGAAACGAGAGCAGAATTGATCATTATAGGTTCTACTCCCAGCTGTCGGCTTATTTCCGCTTTTATATCCTTATGTATACTATAGTTATTTTCATATAAAAAATATCTACAGCTGCTTTCTTTCAGCGCACGAACATACTGCATAAAAAATTTAAATCCTTCGCCTTCACATGTTGTTTCACGATTCCGTTTCGCTATACTCCAGTATGTACACGGCGAACCGCCTATTAATAAGTCAAAACCCTTGTACTGCGTAAAATCTCCGTTAAATACGTTTCCGCAGTGTTCTATAAAGGGATAATTTTTCTCACTGATTTTAATTGCATATTTATCAATTTCATATGCTGCATATCTTTCAACAGGTATGCCGGCACGTTCAAGCGCCGCCATACCGCAGGAAATACCGTCAAATAAACTTAATACTTTCATTATCTGTCCTTTCTGCCGAAGGGACAATTTCAATGAAATTCTCTAGCTTGCAGTCAAGCTTACTGCAAATTTTATCTATATTTTCTAACTTAAGAAAAGCACAGTTGTTATTACACATATCGCAGATTGTAGACGGTCTGATGCCTGTAATTTCAGACAATTCCGACTGCGTCATTCCACGTTCTTTTAACAGCTTCAGTAAATTTATTTTAATCATAAAATTGCCCTCCGATGATACTTTTGTTAATACGCAAATAACGTATTCTGTTATTTGTGTTCTAAAAAAAATAACATCAATAATTTGTTATAATAAGTTCCTTGTACAAACCGCTTGAAAGATTATTCTGTCTTTCAACAGCCATAATATTGAAGTCCTTGTACAATTCACGTATATATTCATCGTCATTGTAAGAGAGAATAAAACGTCCTTTAATATTGCTTAAAGAGTTCTTTAAACGTTTGTGATCACTGTCGGTAAACAGTTCATCATAATATTTTTCCGTTGTATGATATGGTGGATCACAATAGAACAGAGCATTCGGACGATCATAAACTTTGATGAGATTTTCAAAATCCTTATGTTCAATTACCACTCCTGCGCCTGATTTTAATCGTCTTTCAATTTCAGTCAAATACTCCGGAGAGATGTTCTTCTTGTTGCAGCCATAGTATTTGCTTTCTGCCCCGTAACTGATTTTGATTTGAACATAAAACATTGCTGCTCTTTGGATATCAGTCATACCTCTGACATTTATCTGAGCCTTTATATCTTCAAAAATTTCTCTTGCATTAATATAACCTGAAATTTCACGCTGAAGCTCTTCACGGTGAAAGCGTATACATCTGAATAAGTTCACAAGCTGACCGTTTGCATCATTGTAAACCTCCAGCGGAGCATGTTTGTCCTTGGCAAAAAGCACAGAACCTCCGCCTCCGAATACTTCAATGTACCTGTCAAAATCATCCGGAAACATTGATACAATTTTCTTTGCAAGAAGACTCTTGCCGCCTATCCATGGAATAAAACTTTTCATATAAATACCTCCAAAAATTAATTTATAAAATAAGGAGCAGAAATCTGCTCCTTAAATTTATGCTTTTGTCAAATTATTTTTATGCACTGCAGCCGTAACAGCTCCATTTACGCCGATTACAACACGATCACCGCTGATTTCAAGAATCGTATATGTATTTTTATATACAAAGCTTGCAAGACTGCTGCCGCTGTAATCCTTGGCTTCTGATTTAACTTTTACTTTATCGCCCCTTTTAAATGTTGCTGCCGACTTACTGTAAACAGGCTTGCCGTTCCAATCATAGACGGTATAACCGCTCTTGCAAGCTTTTTTGGCATTTTCCAAAGAAGAATACGCACCGATCTGGCTTTTTACATCAGACCATGATTTGCGTACACGATAAAGCTTTTGAGTGTTGGAAGACGATGCTGCTGTACTATTAAGCTTATCCTTAACGTCTGTCTTAAATTTTTTCCAAGCAGTATTGCTGTCATCGTCTGAGCCGCCCTTTGACTTCGGAACAAATCCTTTCGGGCAAACTTTACCTGTAACGTCATAATGACGAATCAAATCGTTTTCATTCAGCTTGTACTTTTTACATAAATAAACGCAAAGTTCAACAAGGCTGTTGTAAGTCTTACTGTTTAATTTGCCTGTACTGTCAGGATGACAATTTTCAATCGATACACTGTAGCTGTTCGCCTGACAGGTACACCATGCGACTTCCTCGTCTGGAATGCAGCATATTATTTCACCATTCAACCCAATAATATAGTTACTGGAAACATCATCATTATTGCTATTAAAATAATTTCTATTGGCTTCAGCCGACGTATTGGGATTTCCTATGTAATGCACTGCAATTTTAGTTGTTTTAGCCCTCTTCGTATACGGACGATTTTTTGTAATGTACATATTTTTGATATTCATAAATTATACCTCCTTCAAGTTCATAACCGCCGCAAGACCTGCCGAGACAGCTGATACAGCCAATCCCAAAACAGCGGATTTTACAGTTAAATCCGTTGCGGCAATGTTGACCGCTATGTAACCTACAGCTGTTTGTAAAAATGTTCTAAGTGAACGCTTTGCCCATGTTTTCATAAATTAACCTCCTAAATAACATACAATTTTAATCTCAACGTTCCTGCCGTACCTGTGGAGTTACTTTGCGTTAATGTAAATACTCCTGCACTTGTCTGACGGTAACCAATGCTGAGATAGCAAAATATTCACTGCTGTATATGGCTGC
>OLSL01000751.1_pt1 | contig 34250 bp, 29 predicted proteins | sample 1672511 | NCBI WGS metagenome assembly OLSL01 (sample SAMEA3136694, study PRJEB25190) | human gut metagenome | biome: human gut; feature: human-associated habitat; material: faeces | place: Austria | collected 2013
GCTGTTGGGACAATTTTGATTTCCAGCTTATTTTTCCTGATATTTGGAATAGACAACTGGAAATGGCTCGCCGTAATATGGGCAATCATTCCTGCAGTTAATACTTATAACTTCATGACCTGTCCCATTGAACCTCTGGTTGACAATGGTTCTGGAATGGGAATTAAGAATCTGTTTTCCAAACCATTTTTCTGGGTTGCAATATGTCTGATGATCTGTTCCGGAGCTTCTGAGCTTGCAATGGCTCAATGGGCATCTGCTTATGCAGAAGCTGCACTGGGATTGTCAAAAGCCCTGGGAGATTTAGCAGGTCCATGTATGTTTGCAGTCACCATGGGCATCAGTCGCATAATTTTTGGGAAATATGGAAAACAGCTGGATTTAATGAAGTTTATGGGGGGGGCCGGCATATTATGTGTTATCTGCTATCTTCTTTCTGCCTTGTCATCTAATTCGATTATTGGACTTATCGGTTGTATAGTATGTGGTTTTTCAGTTGGAATTATGTGGCCGGGGACAATCAGTATTTCCTCAAAAATGTTTCCAAAGGGTGGGACAGCTATGTTCTCTCTCCTTGCCATGGCAGGAGATTTAGGTGGCAGTATCGGGCCTGGAATTGTTGGCCGTATCACCCAGAACGCCGGGAATAATATTAGGATTGGCATGAGATGCGGGCTTATTTTTCCAGTAATTCTATTATTCATGCTCTTTCTTCTATATCGAAAAAATCAGCATACTCAAAAATAGTACTGTATAATGAAAGAAGCAGAAATCCCACCGACCAAAGTTTGATTTCTGCTTCAACCAACAAACATAGCTCTCGCCACGACATCTTTTATAATAACAATCAAAACAGACAACTTCAATTTTTGATATAATGTATAGCTACCAAAAGTGAAAAAGCCGTTATTCTAAACGACTTTTTCCATAAATTCACACACTATTCTATTTAAACAAATCCCAAATCCTAAAACTTGTTTTTCTATAAATCTTGTTATATGCTGCTTTCTTAGGATCTTTTATCCAACCAGATCCCTTTTTTCCATAACCTAGAATCAAAGCCTTTTTAACCGCTCTTTTTGCTTTTCCTGTTGTTCTTGCCTTAAACGATTTTTTAGCACTCGGTTTTCTCATTCCACATTTCACAAAACTGTTTCTCCTCGCATTTTAACTTAAATCCCCAATATTTTCACTTCCAAGTCTGCTTATCAATCCAAACCATCCTGTTTTAACATCATTTTCATGGCAGCAATATCGCTCATAATGTCTAATTCCTGTTCCTGATAAAACTTGTCCAGAATTCCTTCAAATGCATGATTCAAAGTATCTAACGTTTCTTCTATCTCTTTTCGCATTTTTCTTGCATTGGAACCAAGAACATTCTTCTCTCCAAGTTCTATATAGGTTTTGAGCAACTTATCCATGGTTGGTAAATAATAACTTAGAAACTTACCCAGTTTTCCTGCCTGTCCCGGATTAATATCAACCTCATGAAAAATAGTTGTTACAATTTGCTCCATTTTATCCAGCTTTTGCGAAATTTCTTTATCCTTAATGATAGCATTACTGTCCCGAATAGCTTGAATATAGATATTTCCCTGATTCAAAATGCTCTGAATATTCTCTGAGCGTTCTTCCATTCGCACTCGTTCCTCTAATTGTTTTCTGTAATAACGATCAAACTCTGTCTGGTGCATCTGATATTTAACATATGTATCATCTGACATCAAAATGATCATATGATCCGTTCCAAAATGCCCCTCTGGAATCAGCTTTCTCTTTATCGCATATTCCAAATCTGCTATTACCTTATTAGAGGATTGTTTTGTATACGCAGCCAGATCATCCAACAGTTCAATATTCCGATACTTCAAGATTGTTTCATACTGGCTATAACGCTTGATAATCATCTCTTCAGTAAAAAGAGTCAGATTGGTCACTATATTAAAGTTAATCACATGAGATTCATTTTTTTCTTCCGTATACTCCACGATATATTTCACAATATCAAAATTTAGTAATGGCTCTCCACCCTGAAATTCAAAAGTCAGATATCTGGTCGGTGATTCCAGTGCAATATCTACTGCCTTTTTCGCAATATCTGCTGTCATATATAGGTCAGAACATTTTTTACCGTTATTTGCCTGACAATATACACAATTCATATTACATGCTGTCGTTACCACGAATATATGCAATGAAGTCGCCATATTTACATGCTGCTTTAATGATCTGATATCATACATATAAGTGGATGAAAACTCAAGATCTGATTCCCGGTAAATCATTTTGTGATCCAGCAGTTTCTTCTCTATATCAGAATTCGGTTCTATCTTCCCATGTAATATATCTTTAAACTCAGATTCACTGACAAACAAAAAATTTCCAAAATCATTTGTCATCATGATCTGATTTTCCATCTTTTTAAAATTAAAATAATTCAACTTCATCTTATTGCTTTTAAATCATCTTTCTCTAATTTTACAGTTCCGGCAAACAAACCTCCACATGCATTTTTCATGCTGCACATATCACAAGTTTCGATATATCTGATTTTTTCCGGTGAAATACTCTTTTCACACAATGTCCAGTAATTTGATTCTACCGTACATAATGGAAAATTATATAATTTCACCGTAATCCCGGATTTTATCAAATGATCCACTGCCTTCTCAATGAGCTGAAATGCCTTCCTATATGGAATCCATACTTTTTTCCAGTTAACATAAGCATTTCCCGTCATCTCCATCGCAAGTATGCTGACATACTCGATCTGCGGGAACTCATTCACTATCATGTCTGTAATATTTACAATATCTTCTGCATTCAGTTTACATACTACAAGTCTTATTTCAACTCTTGTACCTATCTTCAGAAGATTCTTTATGCCCTGCTTCGTCTGAATCAGACTATTTTCAGCACAGGTAATCGCATCATGTATTTCCGATTTTGATCCATGAATTGGAATCGCCACAATAGAATTTACCGGTGCTGTCTCACGAAATAGATCCACATATTTTTTGACGGAAAAAATTCTTCCATTTGTCAAAAACAAGAATTCTGTTTTCTCAAATTTTCGTTTCAGAAATTCCAGAAAGTCAAAAATAGATTCTCCAATCAAAAATGGTTCCCCGCCAGTAATCGTAATATGAGAAACATTTGTCGGAACGTGCTGTGCAAGTTTGATCAAAGACGTCACATCCGTGTTCTGCCCTTTTCTTCTGGATATCTCCGGAGAAGGACACATAATGCAATTCGAATTACATTTTCCTGTAACAAAAAAATAATTGTCGATTGACTGCACGTCAAACTGTAACACGATCCGTCCATCTTGCCATATTTCAAAAACGTCATAATTATTTCTCTGTTTCAGGTAAGTAAGAGTATCATTTGAAACCATCTGCTTTCTCTTTTCAGGATATAAGAAAACCTCATCTCCATCCACCCAGAGCATTCCATCTTCTTTTTTTTCCAGATCAGACTTTACGATGCTGTTAAGTGCTAAAGAAACAACCCTGTATTCACCATCATAATCATCTATCTTCCATTTCATCGCAAATACCCCCATGCAGCAAGATATAACCAGAATCCAATCACCAAAAAAAATGCAAACGGTATTTTCTTAACAATAGAAATCCTTGTCACATTTCTTCCTGATGCCCATCTTTTGATACTGTCTATCTCCGTCTCTGTCAACCTGTTTCGCAAATCTTCTGATGACACACCAGGTAATCCACGCACTCTGGATCCCTGCATCAAAACAGAAGAAGCTGTGGTCAGAATCATTCCTTTTTTCAGATTTTCTAATTCTATGTCTTTATACAAATTTGTTCGAATTGTCATCTGACAAAGCAATAACACAAATACAAGTATATAATTTTCCGGATTAATGGAAATCGGTATTACACCAAGCCATATGCTTAATCCTACATCTACCGCAACAATACCAGTAATCATATACCATTTTCTGAAAAAACTATTTTTGCCAATCATCCAGGATGTAACTATGCACACAATACGAATTACCCATATCATAAGGCTATAATTATATAATCCAAATAATAACGCAATTAAGTTAACCGCACTGATATAAATCATTGCTGTTACAAAAGATTTCATAAAAGATATTAAGTATCCCTGTATATATCCTCTTGTAAACTGATTATTTTTTCTTATCAACTCATATATGGATGCCCCAAGCAAATAAAGGTATCCTAAAAATACGGCAATTCCAATTGCAAACAACAACGTATAACAACTGTCTCCATATTTTAAATAAAACCGGGCCGGGAACAACATTGCCAAAATGATCGCCAGTTTGCAATCACCACCAGCAAAGGAATGTGTATAAAACAGAAAAATGCTTATCCCGCTTACAATCAGTAAATTAAAAGCAAACGCAATAAATAAATCTCTGCAAAACAAAGAATAATACAGTAGGTCTAAAACAATAGCTATTATACCAAATTTCAAAATCGTTTTATTATATACCATTCCATCTTTCAGATCACTTCTGACAGTAATAATACTGAATATTGCAAGTACTGCTATGTATAAAATTTCTACTACAATCATATTTATAAATTTTCTAATCCAATCAAATAATTTTCAAATTCTTTTATCGTAAGTGATTCATCATACCGACAGTTATCAAATTTCAAAATCCAATATTGATCGACCAGCTTTTTTGTTATTATTGCATATTCTCGATAAACAGTTTGAACCTGATTGATCTTATCTTCTGAATATATTTCTGTATTTAACGCTAACTCAATCATTATCTGCAAACCAATCCTTCAATATTTCATCTTCACAAAAGGTATCGTTTTCCGGGATTTCTTCCAATGCATCCTGACCCATAACAACACTTGTCGCCATAGCTCTCGCCAGTAAAAGTTCTCTAATATTTTTGGTCTGATTATAAATTTCATGTCGAACACTCTGTGCCAGCATCTCATTTTCAAATTCATGTTCAGATATTTCTTCTTTTCCACTTTCTTTCATATCAAGTGTAACATAATAATATTTATCATCTGAATCTAAATGCACATATGCTTTATCCGTAAAATTATAGGCAGCCTTTATCAAAGCTGTTTTGGAATATAATTCCTTATTAAATTTTAACTTGTTCATTGTTGTGTATCCATTCTACAAATTATTATAGTTATCATCATTTTTGATTATATCATACTAAACTTTTAATCTCAATTTCATTTATACTTTTCTTTCATTTGAAACAGTTGACTTTTTAACTATACAGAAAATAACAGCTATGACTGGAAGCACTAACACTCCATTAAAATAAAAATATCTATGACTTGATCCACATAACAAAAGCGCCGTACATAAGTCATATACTAATGATGGTATTAAAAAACACAATCTTTCCCACAATCGCTTTTTTATTGTATAGATACCTACTAAAAGATATGTAACTACCACTGTTCCAATATTCCAGCAAAAAGTTGTCCCTACTAAAGTATTACTCCCTTTCAATATAAAATTTACTATAGCTTCGCATACTCCCAAATGATTTGATTGAATCCCATAATCATTATCTTCAATATATACCCATGTATTCCAATTCGCTTTTCCTACTACCTGCCATACAACTCGTGTTGCTTCCTTAAATGCCTGAAACGATGTTTTCGGCGAATTAATAATCGTTTCTTTTGTCATACGTAATATATCGTTTAATTTTTCACCCTTCAACAAGTCAATTCCGCCAAATTCCCATTTACAGGAATCCCATTCCCCTATAATATAACGGCTTTGCCACTCACTCCGATCAGCAATGCTTTCTAAATATTCTTTTACATCATTAGGTGTATTTTCATAATCATTCACATAAGAATTTGCTAAAATAGCCATTGGTATACCAACCATTTCTCCTACAACATTATCATGTTTTTCAACTCCTGTTGCTTGAAATACCGGTTCCTCTATTATCAATATGCTAACTACCAGGCAAACCGCTAAAATAATCCCCTGCTTCATTGCTTTAGAGTATACAAAAAATATAGTCAACAAAAATGGAATCACAAAAAATATCCCATTATGTCTTATTAGCATCATAGCCAATAATAAAATCCATAATAACAGACAATTTCTTTGTTGCTTCAGCCAATCACCTTTTGTCAAATATATTTTTATTGTCACAATACACAACCAGATCACTACAATTGTAAATGGTACATCTTTATACAAGCAAACATTATTCATGCTAATCCCCGGATTGATTGCTATGCAAAATGCTATCACAATAATTATTATTTTAGGTACGTTTACTATATACAGCTGATACAATAAAACTGTTACTGAAACAGAAAAAATAAATAATTGAACAAAAATACAAAACGCAAAGTTATCCCATATTCTAGTTATTACCCAATAACACAATGTTGTAAATACTGGATGCCAGTTATTCAATTTCATTAAGCCATGAACCTGATCCCATTGTCCATATGCATCTAAGTTAAATCCACCAGGAAAAAAGGCTCCCCAATAAATTAATTGACCTATCATTATGATTACAAAGATAGTAATTTCAAAAACAGGCTTGACTACTTTTTGTGTGCTATTTTCTTGCATTCGCATCTTTTTTCCAGATTTAAATTTCTTCTTGATATTTTGAATCCATATTGACATTCCAGATTTGCTCCTTATCTATAGATTCTCCTAATAAATAATCAGCCACATTTAATGCCGTTTGCATTGAATGATCCATATTATTATAATGGTGTTGTCCATTCCGACCAATACAAAACAAATTAGCATGTCCATTAATCCATTTCTGAATTTTTTCAACTTCATAATATCCAGATGAATAAATTGGATACGCTTTATCAATTTTTTGAACAAGGCCATGTACAATTTGCGTATCTTTTCTAATAATTTTCAGTTGCACCATTTCACTGAAAGCCAATCGTTTCATCTGTTCCTCTTCCAAATTCCACAATGCATCTCCTAAATCACAAAAATACTCTATTTCAACTACATAGTTCTTCTCATTTTCACCATATCTTTGGACCAATTATTCAAAATCTGTATTCTACCAGCTTTCACAGTATTATCCTGAATATACAACCAACAATCTTCGCTATTATTTAGTAATGTATCTCCTGCCTGCTGCGGCGTAATTTCAAACGCAACAACAATCATATTACGATAACACAATTCTTTTGCAACACTGCTTACTGGCTCGTCAACATCTTTCATTGAAAAAATAAGTTCATTTAATGGCATAGATGAAATCACAATATCATAAACATCTTTCCATTTATTTTCATTCTGTTCTAATGTCAATACGTATTTCTTATTATCTATGAAAATGGACTGTACTACTGTATTTGCTTTTATTTTTCCACCCATATCATTGATGCAATTAGCCATATTTTCCCATAGCAAGCCAGCTCCCATACGCGGATAATAAAATTCATCTATCAGTGACCGATATTTTTTTGCGCTCTCTTTTCTAAATAATTTTTTATGTAAAATTGTCTTCAATGATATTTCTTGGACTCTCTGGCGCCCCCAATCAGCAGACATTTCTTTCGCATTGATTCCCCAAACCTTATATGTGTAATCTTTAAAAAATAAATCATACAACTTTTTACCAAACTGTTTTATATAGTAATCCTCCAAGGTCACAACATCTTTTCTGGTAAAATGGGAATACAAAAAACTATTAATTACATGCATTTCCTTAATTAAACCAAATTGTTTTACACATTGCTTATCAATTTTTATTGGATATTGAAATACACAATCATGATATAAAATATGTGATTTTCTCACTACTTTAAGAAAACAGTCATTATTTTTTGACATGACAGATTTCCAAATCTCCAATATTTTTTTGTCCTTTGTAAAATACCGATGTCCTCCAATGTCCACTCTATTTCCGGCAAAAGATACCGTTTTTGATAAACCACCTACTACTTTTTCCTTTTCAAAAATGGTTATATCAAATTCACTGGATCTTTTCAGCAATTCATAAGCAACCGTTAATCCTGCTGGACCAGCCCCAATTACTGCTACTCTTTTCGTATTCTTCTCCATTTCAACTTTGTTTTCCCTTTTCTTTTTCATTTCAACTATCTATATACTATATCATTTCTTTATCTACATCACTTACTACTTTTTATAATTTTACAACCTAAAAAATGTAGGCGATAACATATCCACCTAACAAATAAAAATTCTTGCCCTTTTTGCTGAAAGAAATATATTTATAATAACTTTACTGTAAAGTCAAAAAATGAGCTGCTACATAATTGATAAATCTCTCATGTAACAGCCCTCATTTACATTGCTTCTACAATTTGGGTAAATTCTTCTTCTGAAGTCACAAACCTATACGGTTCATATTCTCCGTATGCAGACGGTCTACTAATTGTAACCAACTGTATTCTGTCATATCCAATTCGCCTTAACAACTCACGCTTAAATTCAGAAAGATGCTTTCCATGTTTTGTTTGTAACGCAACACATCCAATTTTATTTACATCTTTCGCTACTAGATAACACATTTGAAAGTACCTCCTTAAATTCAGATTCTGTCGTGATTTTACCATTTTCATAATCTTTACGCAACATTTGTCCCAAAAAATCTGAGTATTTTTTCTTATAAGTATACTTATGCAACCAATTGTTAAATTGCCTGTCATAATAAGTATTATACTGTATTTCTATAGGGTAATGTTTCCCTGAATGCTGATAATATACATGCACTCCACGATATCCATCATCATTTGCTTTTCCTTTTGACATATCCGCAATTCTGAAATTTTCTAATTTTCCTAATTGCAAAATCGAATCATATTCATCACACAATGATCGAAAACCAAGTAAATCATCAAAAACTTTTCTAGCTTGATGGTCTGGATAATATCGATGATATTTCATAATTGCAGACTGAATGCTTTTTATACGATAGTCAAGTGCTAATTCATGCAATAAATCCATCGAATCATACCAACTCTCTATCGATTCTAATTCTTTAAACAACACTTGTTGATTAAAATAATGAAGATTTTTCTTTAAATTTATTCCTATTTTTGATTCATACGATAAGCTTTGCAAAATTTCTACGGATAAACCGTCTCTGTATAATATATTGTTAATATCCACTTTACATTTACCTCAAAAACATATATAACCGCTTATACGTTACACAATGTTACATTTAGTTTCTGTTCTACCACTATAGCAAAACCCCAACAAAATGTTGGGGTTTCGGGATTGTCTATTCTCCTAGAGGTAGGCAAAAAGCATATGTATCACAAAAAATGATACAACCAAAAACACAAAATATTGAACTTCATGCTTTTTCACCAAAGTGTGTAAATAATTAAATATCTTTATTCCGTATATACTAAGAATAAATAAACAAAAGTCCCTTATTAAAATGTGAGTCTCGATTGTAAACACCTCCTTTGTATTTGGCCTACATAAAATTTAAAAATTTTATGTAAATTAGTACACTTATCAAAAATATGAAACTATCTGTAAGCCATGTTACATACAAAGTATTTTTACAATCGAAATAAATATGTGTCCTTTTTCATACGAAACTACACACTTTAATTATATAATAAGTTATTGGTTCTAACATGTCAATATCTTCATTTTATGGAAAATTAAAACGTAAAAATAGCACCCGCAACAGCCGCATACTGTCACAGGCACTATTTATCTCATTATATTTTTTAGAAGCCGATTCTACTGAATAAACATCGCATCCCCGAAAGAGAAAAATCTGTATCCTTCCTTCACCGCTTCCTCATAAGCCGCCAGCACATGCTCTCTTCCTGCAAGTGCAGAAACAAGCATCAGCAATGTTGACTCCGGCAAATGGAAGTTTGTGATCAGACAATCCAGCACTTTGAATTGATAACCTGGATAGATGAAAATCTCTGTCCATCCGCTACTCTCTTTCAACATACCGTTTTCGTCCGCTGCGGACTCAATGGTACGGCAGCTTGTGGTTCCGACACAGATCACACGATGACCGTTTTTCTTCGCATTGTTGATCTTGTCAGCGGCTTCCTGTGTCACCATATAGAATTCTGAATGCATATGGTGTTCCAGGATATTATCCACTTTTACCGGACGAAAAGTACCGAGTCCGACATGCAGTGTTACCTCTGCAATATCAACGCCCATATCCTTTACCTGCTGAAGCAGTTCCGGTGTAAAATGCAACCCTGCAGTCGGAGCTGCAGCAGAACCGTCATATTTTGCGTAAACAGTCTGATAACGGTTCTTGTCCTTTAACTGATGTGTGATATATGGCGGTAACGGCATCTGACCTAACTGATCCAGAATTTCTTCAAAAATTCCTTCATAAGTAAATTGGATCAGACGGTTGCCCTCTTCCACGATATCAATCACTTCACCGACTAAAAGTCCACCACCAAAAATAATCTTTGTACCGACTTTTGCCTTTTTACCCGGTTTTACCAGTGTTTCCCAGACATCGTTTTCCTTGCGTTTCAGCAGAAGAATCTCGATTTTTGCCTGAGTCCCCTCTTTTTCACCAAACAGACGGGCAGGAATTACTTTTGTATTGTTTAAGACAAGGCAGTCACCTGGTTTCAGGAATTCTGTGATTTCCCGGAATACATGATGAGAATACTCGCCAGTCTCTTTATCCAGGACCAGAAGTCTGGAGGATGACCGATCCTCCAGCGGGTCCTGCGCAATCTGCTCCTGTGGCAGATCAAAATAATAATCTGTTACCTTCATTTCGTTTTCGTTCAATACAGACACCAACTTTCTACTGGCGCAGCTCTATGCCCAGACGCTCCAGACCATTCATGATTTTCTTCATGGCAGCTGCGATATCTGCTTCCTCTAACGTACGGTCTTTTGCACGGAAGGTCAGTTTATAAGCCAGAGATTTGAATCCTGCTTTAATCTGTGCGCCCTCATAAATATCAAATAATTCATAAGACTCAAGAATCTTGCCGCCTCTCTCGTCAAATACCTTCTCAATATCGCCTGCAAGTACATGTTTCGGAACAACCATACTGAGGTCGCGGCTGACTGCCGGATATTTTGCAATGCCTTCGTATTTGCGGTCAAAAGTTGCACGGGAAACGATTTCCGGCATATCAATGACTGCAACGTATACGCGATCTTTGATGGAGTAATTTGCTGCAACCGTCGGATGAATCTCACCGAGATAACCGATTACCTGACCATCATAAATAACATTTGCCTGACGTCCAGGATGTAAGAAGGACAGTTCCGACTCCGGATCATACTCCGGTTTCAGATTCATACCTACTTTATACAGGAACTCCTCAATAACACCTTTCATAGTATAGAAATCGCCATCACCGTAGAATCCCAATGTAAACTGCATGCGCTCTTCCGGAAGCTCTGTAACAGGCTCCTGTTTTGGCAGATAAATATTTCCTAATTCATACAGACGCACATCTTTGTTTCTACGATTGAAGTTGGTAGAAAGAGATGTCAGCATTCCGTTTAAGGAAACGGTACGCATAATACTGAAGTCCTCGCCAAGCGGATTGGAAATCGTTACGGTATTACGCAACTGACTGTCTGCCGGAAGTAATAATTTATCAAATACCTTCGGACTCTCGAAGGAGTATGTCATTCCCTGTGAAAATCCGCAGAACTGGGCAACTTCTCTTGCCACTTCCTCTACACGAAGTTTAAAGGAAAGTTTACCTGTTGTGGATTCTCCGGATGGAAGTGTGGTCGGGATATTGTCATATCCGTAGAAACGTGCTACTTCCTCTGCGATGTCTGCATCACGGAGCAGATCCTGTCTCCAGGATGGAACGATGACTTCCTGTGTCTCCTCATCAAAACCAAGGTCGATTTTTTTGAAATATCCGATCATTGTCTCTGCAGAAATATCAGTTCCGAGCAGACCATTGATCCAATCCGGATCAAATGCAATTCTTCTTCCTGTCATTTCTTTCTGGTATACATCAACGACACCGCCAACAACTTCACCTGCACCAAGTTCTTCGATGAGCTGGCAGGCACGGTTCATAGCCTCAATCGCATTGTTTGGATCCAGGCCTTTTTCAAATTTGGAGGAAGCGTCGGTACGAAGACCTACTTTTTTGCTGGACAGACGGATGTTTGTTCCATCAAAGCAAGCAGCCTCAAAAAGCATTGTCTGAACATTGTCTGTGATCATAGAGTTTTCGCCACCCATGATACCGGCAAGTCCGATTGCTTTTTCGCCATCGCAGATCATCAAAATACTGTCATCCAAGGTGCGCTCCTGGCCATCTAACGTAACAAATTTCTCGCCTTTAGCAGCACGGCGTACCCGAATCTCATGGCCGGAGATTGTATCCATATCATAAGCATGCATTGGCTGTCCAAACTCTTCCATGACATAGTTTGTGATATCTACGATATTGTTGATCGGACGGATACCGTGGGAAGCCAGTCTGTGCTGCATCCACTTCGGTGACGGTGCGATCTTAATATTTTTTACTACACGGGCAGTATAACGCGGGCAAAGATCCGCATCTTCTACAGATACTTTAATGTAGTCGTTTACGTCCTCTGTATTTCCTGTCTCTGTTACTACCGGCGGAATAAATTCTTTTCCGAAAGTAGCTGCTGCCTCACGGGCAATACCAAGAATGGAAAAACAGTCTACACGGTTAGATGTAATCTCGTACTCTACAACTACGTCATCTAATCCAAGATAAGCAACTGCACTCTCACCAACCGGAGCATCTTCCGGTAAAATGTAAAGTCCGTCCTCAGCTGCATCCGGATACATATCGGTAGTAGAGCCAAGTTCTTCAATGGAGCACATCATACCATTGGACTCTATACCTCTTAATTTACCTTTTTTGATTTTGATGCCGCCTTCTACGACTTTTCCGTCATGACCGCCTGCAACACGTCCACCGTCTAATACAACCGGGACTTTTGCGCCTTCAAATACGGTTGGTGCGCCGGTTACAATCTGTGTGGTCTCCCCGCCGATATCTACCTGGCAGATTACCAGTTTATCTGCATCCGGGTGTTTTTCGATTTTTAATACCTGACCGATCACGATTTTTTCCAGATCCTCATCTAATTTTTTATATCCCTCTACTTTTGAACCGGAAAGTGTCATCGCATCCATGTATTCCTGCGGCTCTACTTCTAATTCCGGAACATATGCTTTTATCCAAGATAATGAAGTTGTCATGTTTCTTTCTCCTATATTAATTCTTTCATAATTTTTCGTGCAGATTCGAAAATTATTCCTGCAAAGTTTTTCTTATACACTTCTTTCGTGCAGATTCGAAAATCTTTCCCTCAAAATTTTTCCTATGCACTTCTTTCGTGCAGATTCGAAAATTTTTCCTGTAAAGTTTTTCTTATGCACTTCTTTCGTGCAGATTCGAAAATCTGCGATTTTCTCATTGTCCGGCATTCGCCGTACAATCCGTCAGTGCTTCATACATGCTTTTGCAAGCAAGCTTTCAACGCATGTCCGAATCACTTCCTATCTGCACTTCTCAAAGCTAACGCTAAAACTGTTTCAAAAATCTGTCGTCATTTTCGTAAAGCAGACGCATATCGTCGATTTCATATTTTAACAGTGCGATACGCTCCAGGCCTACACCGAACGCAAATCCGGAATATTCCTTTGGATCAATGCCGCTCATCTCAAGTACGTGCGGGTGAACCATTCCACAGCCAAGAATCTCAATCCATCCTTCACCTTTACAGAAACGGCATCCTTTTCCACCACATTTGAAGCAAGTCACGTCTACCTCAGCACTCGGCTCTGTGAATGGGAAATGATGTGGACGGAATTTTACTTTTGTCTCAGGTCCGAACAGCTCTTTTGCAAACTCCTGCAGTGTTCCTTTCAGATCTGCAAATGTAACACCTTTATCGATAACCAGTCCCTCAATCTGATGGAAGGACGGAGAATGAGTTGCATCTACTTCATCGGCACGGAATACACGTCCCGGTGCGATCATACGGATCGGCAGTTTGCCCTGTTCCATCACTCGAACCTGTACCGGAGATGTCTGTGTACGAAGTACAATTTTGTCATTGATATAGAATGTATCCTGTTCATCTTTGGCCGGATGATTTGCCGGAATATTCAGTGCCTCGAAGTTGTAGTAATCGTACTCTACTTCCGGTCCTTCTACGACTTCATATCCCATACCAACAAAGATACGCTCAACTTCTTCCAGGGCGATGGTGTTCGGATGACCATGACCTACACGGTTTTTCTTTGCCGGAAGTGTTACGTCAATGACTTCTTTTTTCAGTTTATGTTCCAACTCCAACGCTTCCATTTTCTTTTTGGTTTCTTCTAATTTCTGTTCGATGGCTGCTCTTGTCTCATTTACCATCTGACCAACCAATGGACGCTCTTCCGGGCTGACATCTTTCATTCCTTTTAATACTGCAGTAAGCTCACCTTTTTTCCCGAGGAATGCAACACGGACATCATTTAATCCGTTTAATCCTTCTGAACTTTCGATAGAAGCAAGCGCTTTTTCTCTGATTTGCTTTAACTTGTCTTTCATCTCTTATCTCCTTTTACTTATTCATAAATGTATCAGATTGTTCTGTTTTATCATTTTGAGAAATATTGATCACACGGATTGTTCCGTGCTTTGCACTTCCACAATCCCATAAAAAAACGTCCCTTCACAAAGAAAGGGACGAAATAATTCCGCGGTACCACCCGACTTTCCGACATACATCGGACACTCTGATGCGTAACGTGCATGACCCGTCTGTCTCTACTGGACCCGTACGGCATTGCAAACCGTACATCCCCTGTTCAAAACAGCAGCTCCGATGGGAAATTCAGCAAATGTCTTTCCTTAAATGTACTCTCAGCCAACATACATTCTCTCTGTAATCCGATCATCTGCCTACTGACATCTTCTCAGCTTTTATAACCTGGATTCTATTTCTCCGGTACAGCATACTATATACAGCATCCGGACAATAAATCAAAAACAGAAAGATTTGAAAATATACATATCTCCAAATCAAAACTAAAATTTATTCTAGCATAGCTTTTTTAAAACATCAAGCGTTTTTATCCTGTTCCCGTTCTTTTTTTCTCTGTCGCGCTTCCTGGATCTCCACCAGAAGAATTTCAAACAGATTATTCACTGCTGCCCACACCAGAAAAATGTACATACTGATGTACAGCCAGAACATCAACAGGAAGATCGTAGTCAGACTGCCATATAAGGAAAATCCGTTAAAATAATCAACATATACAGACAGTCCAAAGGAAAATACATACCATGCGGCAGAACATCCCACCGCTCCAATAAGCTGGCTTTTAAACGTTGCAGTCCGGTTCGGCAATACTTTATAAATAAACATAAAGAATACGATCAATACAAAAAACAGGATCAGCAGCCGCAGTTTTAAAATGATATCCGTTACTATGGACAGAATTGGTGCATACTGTACGAGCATATTCTGGATTTTCCGGCCAAATACCAGAAATACCATCAGTAAAATGATGACAAGCACGAGGATCAATGTCTCGATCATTGCCCGGAAACGCAGTACAAACCAGTTTCGGGTCTCATCGGTATCGTATACAATATTCAGACCGTAACGAAGACTCTGAATCGACTTTGCAGCAGAATACACCGCAAAGATCACTGCGATTGGAAGCATTTTGGCCGAATTTGTATACACTTCATTTACCACATTGATCAGCATCGGCGTGATCTTGATTTGTCCCGGAAGTACCATCTGAATCACCGACAGTACTGTACTCTCACTCACTGGTGTGAACCGCAGCAGCGACAGAAATACCAGTAAAAACGGGATGGCTGACATGATGATAAACAGCGCTGCCTGCGCTGCGTAGGCACCAATATTATCTTTTTTCAGTTTTTGTAAAAAGAACCTTATCAAATGCTTATAATCCATAAGTTCTCCCCTTTTGTATCCAAAACAATTGTCTTTTGAATATTCACATTCCGATAGAATATCAGATTTTTTACATTTCATCAAGTTTTTTATTCACCAGATCCTGTATACAGTTCTGTTCCCGGGAAAAATGTTCCAAGTATCTCCACATATCCCTTGCCGCTTTTTGCCATGCCATCCGCACCATACTGGCTCATACCGATCCCGTGTCCCAAACCACCTCCATAGAGCACATAGATTCCGTGTTCTTCTGTATCAACCGAAAAAAATGCACTGGGAAGCATGTGGAAATTATGCGCAGAATTTCCGTTTTTATCTGTCAGAGTGGTACAAATGCTCCACAAAATATTCCGGATTGCATTTTCATTGTATACATGTGCAATCCCGTTTTCAAAAGTCAGACGCAGATCTGTGACACAGCCGGATTCCGATCTTGCATCAATGCCAAGATCAACTAGCGTTCCAAAAGATGTCAGATTCTCCGTCTGCACACCTGCTCCATCTGTCAGTACTATTTTTCCATCTTTATGGCTGACTGCGCTCTGCAATGCGTGCCGCAGTTTCTGCTCATTTCCTGCTATTTGCAACACAGCCCGCCAGCGAAAAAAGCGACTTTCATTGTCGTATGCTGTCACCTGGCCATCCCGCAAAAATATATCTGCAGATGATCCCATTCCTTCATTCTGTACAAGACTGTGAACCCCCAGATAAGGAAGTGCCTCCTGCTGCCATACTTCCAGACCGGTAGTATAACCACAGGACGTAGAAAAATAATAAACCGAGGCGATCATCCCCTGCCAGGTAAGAATTTGTCCGGCGGTAGCATACACGGCCTCCGTTGCCGCCGCATTTGCATTTTCCGGAAGGTATACCTGACAGTCAGTGGTATCGTCCACATCCGCATGATACATTTCATAAGCGGTTCCCAACACCTGTAACGCCGCATAGGTCCGGGCACAGACTGCCTGGGCTTTCAATGCTTCCGCTGCAAAGGATGCAGGCATCTCCCCAGGCACCACACCGCAGAGATAATCTTCCATCCCAAGTTCATTCACAATCCAATATGTATTGCCATCTGCCTTTCGATATATATGCAGTTTTCCGGCATAGGTCCCCTGAACTGCTCCACCGGCATCTGTCAGACTTAATGTACCGCCATCTGTCGCTTCCACAACAGCTTCATTGACCCCGTTCTGTGCCATCCACGTACCACAGTCTGCTGCTGTTTGGGCCGCAACAACCGCCTCCACACCGGAAGCAGATGCTTTCCATGTGGTACTTCCCAATACATACACTCCAGCACGTTCCGGCTTCTGTCCATGATCCTGCGTCAGTAGAACCCGCACCGTCTCCGGAATTGTAATCAGTCCCACTTTCGTGCCTGCGCTGTTCCCGGAAGCTGTTTTTTCCGGTGTTTTTCCCGCTTCTGCATCCATCTGTCCCACTTCCTGTTTGATTCCCAGCAGTACCTTCCCCTGCACATACGCCACATAGTGTTTTCCATACTCCATCCGACAGCTTTGCAGATCACAATCATAATTTCCATTGTCTGCTATGATACGCTGTTCTCCGGGAACTTTTCCAAGATATTGTACTTCCACTTCAGTTACGGTATCTTTCACCTGAAGAGTATCCAGAAGCAGTTCATAGTACATACACCATTGCGCTCTGCTCAATATCGTTTCATTCTTTTTCACAGAGGTACTATCAGTTGTACTAAAATGGTTCTGCAGCTGCATCACTGCTTCCTCATAACATCCTTCTACCCCCAGCACACTGCAAATTTGTTGCAGATCAGCCACAGTCAGAACATCCCGGACTTTTGGAATCACCAACTTCCGTGTTTCCTCCGGCGTCAGATATGCTGCCTGCAGATACCCTGCCAGTTCCGACGCATAAACCTCCTGATGAAGCTCCGTTGTCTGCTCCTGCTTTTCTTTTTCTTCCGCTGCTATCAAAAAGATTCCTGCAATCACAGCCATACTAAGGAAACACAACAGAAGCACCTTTCGACGCTTTCTTCGTTTTTTCTGTTTTTCCAGATATCTTCGTCCTGGCTGTCTGCAATCTGTTTCTGTTCTCATACACCTGTCCCCTCCACGCAACATCATATGGCTGTAAAAGGGAAAAAAGAACCGGACATGATGTTATTCACACCATGTCCGGCTTTATCTTTTGTGATTCAGTTCTTTCATCTTTTGTAACGCAGACATATCTCTATGCCTTTATCTTTTGTAACATTTTTCAGTTTTCTCTTTTGTGATCCCAGAGTGCCGTTCCTGCAATTTTGACTCCTAGCAAAGCTAGGGGGGATTCCGCAATCGGTCTTCTGCCTTCCACTGCGAATTCGGTGGCCTGGCATCCAGCCGACAATTTAAGATTCCCAAAAAGAAAATGTAGGTTCAAAATAACAGGGTTCTCGCACACCCCAGGAATCACTTCCGCTACATCTGATTATACTTTACTATGTGCATCCTGGCAATAAAAAATTCAAATTTTTTTTAGAAAATTCTGGATTCCGACTTCACGTTCGTTTTGCCATATTCCTTATTTTTCCAGAGAAAAAGCATAAGGTAAAAGTTCACCTAAGGATGCTGTGCGCTGAATTCCTTCGCATCCCAGCATGAGCACCTGAAAATCCCGGGAACAAAACTCCGCCATCACCTGGCGGCAGACACCGCAGGGCGCTGTCGGCTGTTTGCTGTCACTGATAATAGCGATTGCTTCAAATTCACGAAATCCTTCCGAAACCGCTTTGAATATTGCGGTACGTTCTGCACAATTTGTAGGACCATACGCTGAATTTTCGATATTGCACCCGGTAAATATCGTACCGTCTTTGCACCGCAGTGCCGCTCCTACATGAAAACCGGAGTAAGGAGCATAGGCCTGTTCTTTTGCTTCCTTTGCCTTCTGAATCAGTTCTGCAAACTCCATCTTATTCTCCGTCCTGCAACATTGCAATTGCACTGCTTGTACCGATCCGGCTGCATCCTGCACCGATATACAGTTCCATATCTTCTTTGGAACGGATACCGCCTGCCGCTTTGATCTTTACATTCGGTCCCACATGCTGCTTCATCAGTATCACATCCTCCAATGTAGCACCGCCGGTTCCGAATCCGGTTGAGGTCTTGATAAAATCCGCTCCGGCTTCTGTCACTGCTTCGCACATCCGGATTTTCTCTTCTTCCGTCAGATAACAGTTTTCAATAATCACTTTTAAGATCTTATCACCGGTTGCTTCCTTGAGCAGACGAATCTCCTCTGTTACCTGCGAATACTCCTGATTCTTTACCATACCAAGATTGATAACCATATCGATCTCATTCGCACCGTCTTCCAGTGCCTGACGTGTCTCTGCCAGTTTCGCCTCTGTACTTGCATTACCAAGCGGGAAACCGACTACTGTGCAAATGTTTAATTCCGGAAAATATTCATGTGCACGCTTTACATAGCTGCTTGGGATGCACACAGAAGCCATTCTGAAAAAACGTGCTTCCTGACACAACTGCTGGATTTCTTTCCAGGTTGTGACTGCCTTTAACGCAGTGTGATCCACAAATCTGTATAATTCTTCTTTTTTCATGTCTTTACCTCATTTTTACGAATGACTTCATGATAATATATTTTATACAAAAAATCTATACAAACTGATATTTTCAGAAATTGTTACAACAAAGAACCAGTTTTCTTCCGTTTCCGGGAAATAATCACTATAACTTATAAATCCTCACACAGACCACATTGAAAATCCCGCAGACAACCAGATCTGCGGGACTTCTTTAAAAAGTTGGATATGTTAATGTTTTGGAATACTTCTTCTTGGTGATAAAATCTGAAATCCGGTCTTCTTATATAGGGTCCCCATAATGCCATCCGGTGCAACCATAATAACAACAATTGCGATAATACCAAGTACAATATTTGACATACCAGGATAGTTATACATAATCTGTACGATGATTACATATAATACAGATCCAACGATCGGGCCTTCCATGGTTCCCAGTCCACCAATGATAACAGCAAATGTCATAGCAATCGTCCAGTTGATGGAGAAACCTGTGGATGGATTAATATAAGCCGTCTGCATGTACTGTGCACCACCGATCAGTCCCATCATGAAGCATGCGATCACATAGCATTTCAATTTTGTTTTATAAAGTTCTACACCCATAGTCTCAGCTGCAGATGCGCTGTCACGAATGGCCATAAGCGCCAGACCGGTTTTTGTTCTCAGCAATCCAAACACAACCAAAACTGCGAGTACCGCAACAATCAATGCTGTGTAATATAACTGTTTATTAGACAGGGAAAATACTGTGCTGATACTCCAGTCCTGTGCATAACCTACAAATTTCCAGTTTGAGAAGAAAATATTTAATGCTTCTGCGATGATCCATGTTCCGATTGCAAAGTATACACCGCTCATCTTAAAGATTGCCGGAGATACTGCAAGTCCAAACAGTGCACAGATTACTGCACCGATGATGATCGCCAGATAAATATTTACACCATAGTTTACAGAAAGAATGGTCAATGAATAACCGCCGATTCCAATAAAAGCCTGCATACCAAGAGACAACATTCCGGCATAACCGCCAAGCAGGTTCCACATCTGGCTCATAGCCATATACAGACACATCAGAGTAATAATATTCAGCAGATACGTTGAACCGGCCTGCGGAATAATTACAAACATAACTGCGATAACCGCAATTAAAATGATCAGGTTCATTTTTTTCTTCATATTCGTCAGCCCCCTTACTTTCTTACCGCAGAAGCTGCGAACAATCCATTTGGTCTCAATGCCAGAATTACAAGCAATACAATGTAAGCGATCAGCATCTGTACACCGGATCCAAATACATATCCACCAACAATCTGAGCAACGCCAAGTACGATACCACCGATCAGCGTTCCGAACAAACTTCCCATACCTCCGATTACTACAACACCGAATGCAATGATCAGGTACTGTGTACCGGATGACGGATAAAATACGAATGTGGAACCAACTAACGTTCCTGCTATTGCTGTAATACCCATACAGATTACCATTGCAGCAGCGTAAGCCAGTTTTGTATTTACGCCCATAAGCTCTGCTGCCATTGTATCATCAGAGGTAGCACGGATGGCACGACCAAAGTTTGTTTTCTGCATTACCAGTGACAGACCGATGATAATAACACAAGCGATGATAAAACTTGTCAGATAACTTGCAGAAATAGATAATACGTCAGTAGTAACAACATTTTTGGATGACAGTGAGTTATTAATGGACTGGTTGTCCGCACTGAAGATTTTCAGCATCAGGTTGGACAGAAAAATGGAAAGTCCGAAGGTTACCAGCAGTGCCGGTGCCTCACCTTTATCCATAACCTTATTAACAAGGAACTGCTGTATCACGAAACCAAGTACACACATAACGACAACAGATACGATAACCGATACGATCAGATTACATCCAAGCGCTCTTGTCATAACAAGTGAAATATAAGTACCAAGAATCATCAAATCTCCATGTGCCAGGTTGGTCAGTCCCATAATACCGAAAACCAGAGACATACCGATACCAATCATGGAGTATAATCCTCCCAGGAGGATACCTGTAACAATACATTGAATCATAATTTCTCAACTCCTTTGTCTAACATGATCAGTGAGAAAATGTATTAATACCGAAGTAAGCATCATTTACTTCATCTACACTTAACTCTTTAGATTTACCCTGCATTACAATTTTTCCTTCCAGAACCACATATGCGTAATCAGAGGATTTCAGTGAACGGTTTACATCCTGCTCAACGATCAGCATGGTCAGTCCGGTGTCAGCGATCTCTTTCAGTTTTTCATAAATATCATTGATAACAACCGGCGCAAGTCCCAAAGAAATCTCATCACAGAGAAGAATCTTAGGCTGTGTCATAATTCCACGGCCAATAGCAAGCATCTGTCTCTGTCCACCGGAAAGGAACGTTGACATCTGATTCGCTTTCTCTTTCAGGATCGGGAACAGTTTATATACATTTTCCAGTCGCTGCATACGTTCGTCTTTCTTTGCAAGGTAGGCACCCATCAGAAGGTTATCCTGTACGGTCATTCGCTCAAAGCAGTGACTTCCTTCCGGAGCCATGGAAAGACCAAGGCGTGCGATCTGATTTGGTTTCTTGCCCGCAATATTCTGTCCGTCAAAAATAATATCTCCTTTTGTCGGTTTGTTGAGTCCACAGATAGTATTCATAATTGTGGATTTTCCGGCACCGTTCGCTCCGATCAGGGATACGATGGTACCAGGTTCTACATGAATTGATACGTCTTTCAGAGCAAGGAAATCTCCGTAATGAACATCAATATGATTTACTTCTAACAAACTCATTCGTCGTCTCCTCCTCCCATATATACTCGTTTTACTTCTTTGGAATTCATAACATCCAGTGGTTTTCCTGTAATGACATCCACACCGTCAGCCAGAAGCATAACACGGTCGGTTCCTTCCAGCATGGTACGGATGATATGTTCGATCCAGATTACGCTGACACCTTCCCGCTTGATTTCTTTTACAAGATTGATAATCAGTCCTACCTCAGACTCTGTCAGACCACCACCAACCTCATCCAGCAGTAAAATCTTCGGCTCAGTAGCCAGTGCACGTCCGATTTCGAGACGTTTACGATCTAACAGTCCCAGTTTTCCTGCAAACAAATCCAATTTATCATCTAATTTAATGATTTTCGCTACTTTAAGGGCCTTTTCTTTTGCCTGTGCTTCGGACATACCAGCTCCGAATACACCACCAACCATAATATTTTCAAATACGGTCATCTGTTCAAATGGTCTCGGCACCTGGAATGTTCTTCCGATACCGCCACGGCACCGCTCTGTCACACCCTCACTTGCAATATCCTTTCCATCAAAAATCATGGTACCACCGGTTGGTTTCAAAATACCGGTCAGGATGTTCAACATAACTGTTTTTCCTGCACCGTTTGGTCCGATCACACCAAGTACCTCATTCTCGCCAAGTTCAAAATTGATACTTTTTAATACATGGTTGCTTCCGAATGAGATGCTCAGGTCTTTTACCGTTAAGATTGCACTCAAAACCTTATACCTCCCTGTCAAAATTCTCTTATGAGAAGAATAACCGTCAGAAAACACATTACCTTTCCGACGGTTACCTCCTTTTGTCTAATCAGGATTTTTCCTGATCGTGTTCGTTACATTACTGAAGTCTGCATTACTTTAAAACTCTGAGTTCAGATGTAACCGGGCAATCCGGAACCTGTGTGTTTGCAATGATGTTCTGTGTCCATGTTCCATCATCATTGTATGTCCACTGACCTGTTACAAGGCTCTGAACGGAGTAATGTTTGTCATTATAGTTTACATTACCGATAATTGTATCAACATTAAGTTCATCTGCTGCTGCACAAAGTTTTTTTGTATCAAGAGAACCTGCATTTTTCAGTACGTTATAAAGGATCTCTACGTTTGCGTAATCATAACCTGCTGTAGCCGGTGCGTATTTGTCGCCTGTCAGCTCCATCCATTTATCACCAATTTCTTTACATGTCTGTCCTGAGATAGAAGAGGTATATGGATGATCCGGTGTCCACCAAACTTCAGAGCAAAGTCCGTCAGCCAGTCCGTTCGCACCTGCGGAGTCAACATCTTCTTTGAACAGTGTAGCTTTTGCAACAGTACATACCTTCGGCATATATCCGGAAGATTTCAGCTGTGAATAGAAAGTACCAAAATCAGATGTAAGCATAACGCCGACAACTGCGTCACAGCCTTCTTTTTTCAGGTTATTGATAATAGATGTATAATCTGTTGCCCCGGATGTATAAGCGCCCGGATCATATGCTTCGTAACCGTTGGAGTTTGCAAAATCAGAAATTGCGTTGATCATTGTCTGACCTTCTGTATCTGTTGCGTGCATTACACCGACTTTTCCGCCTGCGATGCCTGCTGCATCCCATGCATCCTTAAAGCAGGAAAGCTCATTCTCTGTATTGAATCCTGCATGGTAGCTATATTTGTAATCAGAAGTTGCCCATGCCTCATCCGGTGTATCAACAGATAAACATACAACGCCTGCTCTCTCACAAGCGGCTGCAACCGGAACTGTTGTATCTGCTGTATGAGATGTAATCATAATATCAATATTTTTGCTGGAAATCAGGTTGTTGGCTGCTTCAGATGCTTTTGTTGCATTAGACTCGGAATCGGCAACCACCAGTTCTAATTTCTTTGCTGTTCCATCAACTTCAATTCCGCCTGCCTCATTAATCTGATCCAGTGCATACTGTGTCATTTCCTGTGTACCGGCACCAAATGCTGCAAGTGCTCCGGTCTCCGGAATAACGATACCAACTTTAATGGTATCCCCTGATGAACCTTTGGATGCGCTGCCGCCGTCGCCGGAACCCCCGTCCCCGCTTCCACATGCTGCTAATGATCCGATCATCATTACGGACATTACAACTGCTGCAAGTCTTGCTAATCTCTTTTTCATATTTTTTACCCTCCTCTAAAAGATCTCTCTAGTATCCTTTCGGTGCCTACATTGTATCTGATTTTTGCACAAAAAAAAATCCGAAAAAATTCAGATTTTATTGAATTTATTCGGATTTCTAAAAAAAATATTAATTTTTTTCTGTTATATTTTATTTTTGCACAATTAAAAGTAGTTTTTCACTTCTTTATTGTTGTTTTTGCATATATTTTTGTGCTTCTTCTATAAATTTCTGTGCATTCAGTTCTCCGGCAAACAGTTTTTTGGTCAGATTCCGCCAACTGTCCCCTGTTTCCTGTGGAAGCTGGGAATACCAGTCCGGTGTGATCTTCTTTGCGGATGCAATCATCTCATTCAAATCTGATACCGGTTTGACCACATCACTTGTTTGCGGATATGTAAGATCCATAAGATTCTGATAGCCATATTCCGTCACATTGATTTCATTTACCTGTTGAGAAAATTCCATGCAGATTTCTGCCGCATCTTCTTTGTATTCAGATTTTTCATTGATGCAGATACCCGGTGTCAGGGAATGATTCATATCCATCAGATACTGACCGTATGTCTCATTATAAGTTTCCGTGCAGGACGGAAACTGTCCCACAAGAAATCCATGTTCTCCCATATTATGGATCAAATGATAAATGATTGCAGACTGATGTGAAAAAAGCACCGCTTTTTTATTGATAAAATTCCGAACAGCTTCTGCCTCCCCCGTTTCCATATAGTTTTCCGGAAACGCATGGTTTTGCACCAGCCATTCCACCTTCTGTGCTGCTTCAAGAAAAACCGGATCCATAAAATCAATGGTTCCATTCTCCCATTTTTCATATGCATAAGGATCTATCCTGTTCACAATCATTCCGTACAACATTTCTCCCAGATAGTTGTCCCTTTCTCCCAGTTCCAGTGCAGCATAGGAAGTATCATGTGCCGCATTATATGCAGCCACCTGTCTCACCAGCATCTCAAGTTCTTCCCAGGTCTGTGGAATCTGATCAATTCCAAGTTCTGTCATCAGACTCTGATTACCGTAAAGTACCTCGTATCCATCGGACAGACACGGAATGATATAATGCACGCCATCCTTATAGGGCTGAATATATTCTTCCTTAAATGGTGCCTGACTGATATAATCATCCACCGGCATACAGGCTCCTGCATCAAACAGATATCCCGGATAAGAGCCACCCCATACAAGAAAAATATCCGGAAGTTCATTGCAGATAAGTGCCACCTTCAGTTTATCCTTCAGCTGCTCGGTGGAATAAGATTTTACGTTAATATCATAACCGTATTTTTCTGCCAACGTATCCCATAAAAATACATAATAGGCACCTGGAACATTTTTGTCAAAAAATGTCCATACCTCAAGTTCTGCTTTTGCCGGTTCCTGCTGTGCTACACTTTTCTTCTGAGTACATCCTCCCAGAAATACAACTAAAAATACGGCGCTTAGCAACGCCGGCATCACTTTGCAGTGTAACTTTCTCATTCCCATTTTCGCACCACTCTCCCGTCTTATTATCCTTCACCTGCGCCATTCACAAAATACCATTTCAGGCTTCATGGTCCATTCTTCAAAAAATATCGTCCGCAACCCTATCTCTTTTATTTTACAAAAAAACTGTCGTATTGTAAAATGATTCTATGTAAAACTTACACATAAAGGAGAAGTTATGAAAAAAACACACAACGGAAAACAGGTTCCTTTCTTTCATATATTTAATAAACTGTCTGATTCTATCAATTTTACGCAACGGCTGTTTTTGTCATTTATTTTTATTGCCGTCCCTGTAATGGCTGCGCTGTTTATCGGCTCATTTCTGTTTCTGCAAAGCAGCATCCATCAGAGTATTGAACAGACGCAGGCCATTGAAGTACAGAAGCTAAATACACAATTATTGGCCATGTTCAACGATATAGAAAATATTTCCCGGGAAATGGTTTATAATTCTGATATCCAGAAATTTATGCAGGACGCAGCTGCCGGGGACCCTTATCCGGAAGACCACAGCACTGCCTACTATGTCAATGCCTTCATTGCAAACCGTGACTACATCAACAGTATGGTACTCACCGGTATGGATCACACCCTTTTTTCCACAGAACTTGCCTACACGGATGTTTCTTCTTTTCAAAACATCCAGGACAAATGGTGGTTTCCTTCTCTGCAAAAATCTGATACTAGCTATCAGTGGTTTCCTTATGCCTTTTTAAGTGCAAAAACCTATCAGTCACAGGAAAACAAAGAAATTCCAAATCAAATTAATACACTGATGCTCGCACGGCCGGTTTTCAGTACCGCAGACTATCAGACACAGCTTGGCTATCTGATGATCTATCTGGATGACGAATATATTCAGAACCTGTGGCATCAGATTTCCTTTGGAAACACCACCAATGCATTTCTGATGGATGCGGATAACAATGTCATTATTTCCAATGTCAGCATGAAAGATTATTCCGGGATTCTGGATGAACATCTTGTACCAGAAAAAAGTGGGATTATTTCTTGGGAAAAGGAACAGTACGTTGTCACCTGCAGCAATCTGAACCACAACCGCTGGAAATCATGCATGATCACTCCATACAAGGAAGTTAATCACAATGCTTCTGTACTTATGGGCGAACTGGTGCTGATGATCGCCGTGATCATCCTGATTCTGTTTCTCATATCCCGCTACAGTGCCAATAATATGGCCCGGCCAATCATCAGCCTATCCAAATTAATGGATACTTACCACGGATTTGATGATAAAACCATCGATACCCGTCAGATTTCTGCCTACAAAATCCGCACGGACGAAATTGGCCAAATGTACCGTTCTTATGAACAGTTAGAGGATCGTTTAAATACACTGATCCAGGAAAACTATGTAAAAAACATTGAAAAAAAAGATGCTGAACTTGCTCTGCTGCAAAGTCAGATCAATCCGCATTTTTTGTACAATACCTTAGACTCCATCAACTGGATTGCTCTGACAAACGGACAGGATGAAATCAGCGAAATGATCACTGCTCTTTCTGATACCTTCCGGCTGAGTCTGATGAAAAATAACAGTCCGTTCACAGAACTGAATCAGGAAATCCGCTATATCCAAAGCTATCTGGTACTGCAGAAATTCCGTTATGAAGACCGGCTCACCTATGACTTTGATCTGCCGGAACCGCTTCCCCTCATTTTTATCCCACGTTTCATCCTGCAGCCCATCATTGAAAACGCCCTAAAACATGGCATCAGTCAGTTAGAACATGGTGGACGACTGGGAATATCCATCTCGGTGGATGACTTCACACACATCATCATCCGCAATGACGGCACTAACATTAATCTGGAAAAAATGCAACGTCTCCTTGCTTTTGATCCAAATGACCCAACACTGCTGAATTTTGAAAATAAAGGTTACGGTGTCCAGAACATCAATCGCAGGATCAAGCTGATCTGCGGAGCGAACTATGGCCTTACATACAAAAGAACCGACAGTCAGACGATATGTACCATCCTTCTACCGGTTCGCACCAGTGGAGTATAATTTTAGTCTGCACTCCGTTTCGGTCAGCGTTGAGCTTCCCACTGAGATTACTTTTTCTTGCGATAACTGGAGAGTGTCTTTCCGGTATGTTTTTTGAAAATCTGTGAGAAATATGCATAGTCGTTATAACCGACAGCGTTGGAAACCTCATACATTTTCATATCCGTACCGGTCAGATACTCTTTCGCTTTCTCAATGCGAAGATTTGTCACATAATTGATAAAGGTAACTCCAAGTTCTTTCTTAAAAATATCACACAGATAATTTTTACTGATATTGATATTCTCCGCCACATCCATCAGAGAAATATTTTCATGAAAATGTTCATTAATATAATCCAATGCTGCACGAATCATCTTGGACGGTGCTGCCATTTCCTGTACCGCAATCTGTTCGGCCACAGTCAGAAGCTTCTTTTCCACCAGATTTCTCTGAATTTCCATAGATGGATATTCCCGTTTCAACACACGCAGATCCAGTTCCCTGTGTGAAACAATCTGCTGATCCAGACCAAATTTAAACTGCAACTGGTAAACACGAAGCAGGATCAGAAATGTAACACTGCAACTGTAATCAAGCAGCAGGATCGGAATATTATCCTCCGGCAGTTCATAAATTTTCCGCAAAATATATGGCAATCCCTCCATCTCTCCGGTGGTGATCATATGGAACAATGTCTCAATTTCCTCATACGGCATATGAACATTGATTTCATCCGTCTGAATCGGGTTTGCCGCAGAATGTTCATCAATATTTGCTCTCTGCATAAAAATCCGTCGGATACAGTCATTCCTTGCCCGAAACAATTCCCGAATTCCGTGATACATATGACTGATGCCACACACAAGCTGGATTCCTTTCTGTCGTTTTTCTTCAACAAGAAGCCTTGTCTCCTGACGAATCATCTCCTCATCGGACGCTTTCATGTTATAGACGTAAAAATACAGACTCTCATCGGACAAAAATGCTTCCACAAAACCAAAATCTGCAAATTTTCCTTCACTGTCCTGAATCAATTTTCCAATCTCTGACATATAGTCTCCGTGCAGATAAGCCTGATCAAAATCAACCTTTACCAGCAAAAAATCTGTATCAAACACATCCATTGTATGGTGTTTTTGCAATGTCTGATACAATTTTTCGTCAAACACATTGTCTTCTGCCAGAGATAAGAAAAAGCGGTTTTTCAGTTCTGTATAGCTATTTTGCAAAAGCAGTGCCATATTATCTGCCTGCTGTTTCTGTGTTTTCTTTTCCTCCAGTTTTGCATGCATTGTATCCAGCATCTGCTGAAAATCATCTTTTTTGATCGGTTTAAGCAGATAATCACTAACACCGATTTTTACCGCACTCTGGGCAAAACCAAAATCTCCATATCCGGACAAAATAACAATTTCGCTTTCCGGCAGCAGTTGCTTCGCTTCTGCGGCGAAATCCAATCCGCTCATCTGCGGCATTTTGATATCTGTGATCATCAGATCCGGTTGCAATCCCGGCAGAGACTCCAGTGCTTTCTGTGGATTCTGGAACACTCCTACCACCTGAAACCCGGATTTTTCAAGATCAAAAACTTTCTGTATTCCCCGCGTTACAATTTCTTCATCATCCAGTAATAATAATCGATACATAACTTCCCCTATTTTATCCAAACGAAAAAATATGTAACGATCCAGAGACAAAGGCGATTTTCTTAAATATGTTCATTTACCCAAATGCGAATCACATATTTAATGAAAATCACCCTGCTTCTGAATTGTTACATATATTTTTTCTTTGCTTTGCTTAATTGTGTCAGGAACCACACGATTCCCACCCCAAATACTGCAATTCCTATGGCTTTGGCCATCTGCATTTTCAGAAACGCCTCTACAGCTAATTCATATAAGCCATAACCGGCGCAAATAAATCCAAAGATCATGGTCTTTGGTGCCATCTGTTCACAGAACTCTTTTGGCTGACGAATCCGCACCAGATCCTGCTGCGACACAAGCCACTGCGGCACCTGATGATCCTGTCGCATTTTCCGTGCAGTCGTAATGGAATAAATGCCATACACAATCAGAATAAAATCAAATATGGTCATAATTCCGGTATTCCCCATAGCTGCTGCTACCATATTAAATGATTCTCCTATCTTATCTCAAGAAATTCTTTCACAATGTTCGGCATCTCATCCACTTCGCATACTGTTTTATGAAGTACCGCTGCACTGCGGATATCCTCGATGGCCTGCGGAACTTTCACATTTGCGATCTTGGAAAGTTCATCCACGAGTTCAAAATCTGTCATGGAATCATATTTCTCATCAATGGCATCCATAACGCTTCTTGTGAATTTGAACGGACTTGCCGTAGATGCGATAACTGTTTTGGTCTCATCTTTTGTCTCTGCTTTATATTTTCCATATACACCGGCTGCTACTGCAGTATGTGTATCGATGACATAACCTGTCTTCTCATATAATGCGGAGATCACCTCAGCAGTCTCTTTCTCTGTGGTGTAATTTCCGTAGAAGTTCTCTAACTGAGCCTTCATCTCGTCTGTGATGATATATTTTCCATCTGTGGATAATGCTGCCATCAGTTTTGCATTTTCCTCTGCATTCTCGCCAGCAATACGGTAGATCAGACGCTCCAGGTTGCTGGAGATCAGAATATCCATAGACGGAGAAGAGGTCAGGATAAATTCACGGTTTCTGTCATACTCACCGGTACGGAAGAAATCATATAAGACTTTGTTCTCATTAGAGGCACAAATTAATTTTGCAATCGGAAGTCCCATATTTTTTGCATAAAAAGCTGCTAAAATATTTCCAAAGTTTCCAGTCGGAACTACCACATTGATTGGCTCCCCTGCTGCGATTCTGCCGTTCGCATACATTTTTGCATATGCATATACATAGTAAACAATCTGTGGAACGAGGCGTCCGATGTTGATGGAGTTTGCAGAAGAAAAACGATAGCCTGCCTGAAGCAGTTCCGCTTTCATCTCCGGATCAGAAAACATCTGTTTTACACCGGTCTGTGCCTGGTCAAAGTTTCCATGAATTCCTACAACGAATGTATTGTCACCCTTCTGGGTCACCATCTGTTTTTCCTGGATCGGGCTGACACCGTTCTTCGGGTAAAATACAATAATCTTGGTTCCTTCTACATCTGCAAAGCCTGCCAGTGCTGCTTTTCCGGTATCTCCGGAAGTTGCAGTCAGGATAACAATATCCTCTTTCACTTCATTTTTGCGGGCTGCTGTGATCAGCAAATGCGGAAGAATGGATAATGCCATATCTTTGAATGCAATGGTTGCTCCATGGAACAGCTCCAGATAATAAGCACCATCTGCTTCTACTAACGGTGCAATCTCCGGTGTGTCAAATTTGGAATCATAAGCACGATCGATACAGTTTTTCAGTTCTTCCTCTGTAAAATCTGTCAGGAATCTGCTCATAACTGCGTATGCAGTCTCCTGATAACTCATTTTTGCCAGTTCCTCTACCGGAATATCCAGTTTCGGGATTTCTGTCGGCACATACAATCCTCCATGCTTTGCCAGTCCGTTTAAAATTGCCTGGGAGGCAGTTACTTTCTCTGATGCATCTCTGGTATTTGCATATAAAATTGCCATAATTTCTTCCTTTCTCTGCTGTCGCATTTTCACTTTTTTTACAATTCATAACACAATAATTTGTATTTCATCACTTTAATGTAATAATTTAAATTATTGAACAGTATTTTATCATACACATTTTTAAAATACAAGTAGAAAGAGTCTGAACTTTAGCGGATATTCGCAATTCGCTCGCTGCTTGTTCATGTACGCAGTCGCTTTGCGGCCTGCGTTCAAAAAAATCAGAGAAAACTGTGTATACACAATTCTCTCTGATTCTCCTTTTGCTTCTGATCCAGTTTCTGTCAGTCAGCCATTTTTATTTTCGTTTGCTGTTAATGTAGTTTACCAGGCCTTCGCTGTCAATGATTTTCTGCATAAACGGTGGAAAAGCCTGTCCCTGATATTCCGTTCCTTTTGTACGGTCATAGATTTTACCGCTGTCGAAATCGATTTCTACCTCATCACCTTCTTCAATCTCACGGGATGCTTCCGGACACTCAATGATCGGAAGTCCGATATTAATGGCATTACGATAAAAAATACGTGCAAATGTCTCTGCGATGATGCAGCTGACACCTGCGGTCTTTAAGCATAACGGTGCATGTTCTCTGGAAGAACCGCATCCGAAGTTCTTTCTTGCCACGATGATGTCACCCGGCTGTACACGCTGTGTAAAAGTCGGATCGATGTCAACCATTGCGTGAGTTGCCAGCTCCTGAGCGTCAAATGAATTCAGATATCTTGCCGGAATGATTACGTCGGTATCTACGTTGTCACCATATTTAAATACATGTCCTTTTGCTGCTTTCATTATTTGTCACCTACTTTCTCAGGATTTGCGATATAACCTGCAATCGCACTTGCTGCTGCCACCTCTGGAGAAGCCAGATAGATCAGAGACTCTACATCTCCCATTCTTCCGACAAAGTTACGGTTTGTGGTAGATACACATTTCTCACCCGGAGCCATAACACCCATATGACCACCCATACATGGACCGCAGCTCGGTGTATTGAATGCACAGCCTGCATCGATAAAGATATCAACGAGACCTTCTTTGATACATTCTTTGTATACTTCCTGAGTAGCCGGAACAACCATAACACGTACATCCGGATGAACCGTATGTCCTTTTAAGATAGCTGCTGCTTTTCTCATATCGGAGATACGTCCGTTTGTACAGGATCCGATGACTACCTGATCAATCTTGATCGGCTCCATGGCCTCTACTTCATCGATTGTTTTTGCATTACCCGGAAGATGCGGGAATGCAACCGTCGGACGAACTTCAGACAGGTCGATCTCAACAATCTGATCGTACTGGGCATCTTCATCCGGCTCGTAAGCAGTGTACTGTTTATCAGAATGAGCGTCCATGTAAGCTCTTGTCTGATCATCTACGATAAAAATACCATTTTTTGCACCTGCTTCGATGGCCATGTTTGCCATAGTGAAACGATCATCCATGGTCAGGTTTGCGATACCATCACCGACAAACTCCATGGATTTGTATAATGCACCATCTACACCGATCTTGCCAATGATGTGGATGATCACGTCTTTTCCGCTGACATACGGACCCGGTTTTCCGGTCAGTACGAACTTGATCGCGGACGGAACTTTGAACCAGAGTTCTCCGGTCGCCATACCGGTTGCGATATCTGTGGTACCTACACCGGTTGAAAAAGCACCAAGTGCGCCGTATGTACAAGTATGAGAATCCGCACCGATGATACATTCACCGGCTACTACAATACCGTACTCCGGTAAGATTGCATGCTCTACACCACATTTTCCCTGTACCAGATACCATTTCAGTCCCTGCTCTTTTGCAAAATCCTGAATGGATCTGGAGTTGATCGCAGATTTGATATCCTTATTCGGTGTAAAATGATCCGGTACCAGCACTACTTTATCCTTATCAAATACTTTATCTGCCATCTGTCGGAAAATTGGCAGGGCCATCGGACCTGTAATATCGTTTGCCATAACAACGTCCAGTTTTGCTTCAATTAACTGACCGGCTGTCACGAAATCAAGTCCTGCATGGGCAGCAAGAATTTTCTGTGTCATAGTCATTCCCATTGTCTTTTCCTCCTTTATTACACAGCAAAGTGTAATTTATCACTTCACAGTGGTAATTCAACTCATCAAACTATATTCTATCATACACATTTTCAGAATACAAGGTAAAAAAAAGAGGCTTCATCAGCCTCTTTTTTTCAGTTCACCCGTTTCATTTGCGAAACGTAACAATTAGTTATTGATTAACTTATCTTCGCCATTCCAGCTGTAAAGTTTACGGATTTCAGCACCAACAGCCTCAGACTGATGCTCTGCTGCTAATTTACGCATAGCTTTGAAGTGAACCTGACGTCCTGCAGGAGACATATCCAGTAAGAACTCTTTTGCAAATGTACCATCCTGAATATCAGAAAGGATTTTCTTCATTGCTTTCTTTGTATCTTCTGTAACAATCTTCGGTCCTGTAATGTAATCGCCATACTCAGCTGTATTGGAGATAGAATATCTCATTCCTGCGAAACCTGACTGGTAGATTAAATCTACGATCAGTTTCATCTCATGGATACACTCAAAGTAAGCATTTCTCGGATCATATCCAGCCTCAACAAGAGTCTCGAATCCAGCCTGCATAA
>OLSL01000764.1_pt1 | contig 33987 bp, 31 predicted proteins | sample 1672511 | NCBI WGS metagenome assembly OLSL01 (sample SAMEA3136694, study PRJEB25190) | human gut metagenome | biome: human gut; feature: human-associated habitat; material: faeces | place: Austria | collected 2013
ATAGATTTATATTAAAATAAAAGTTTTGGATAACCTCTATTTTATCTACAAGTAGAATCTTAATTTTAAAACAAAACAAGGATACCTATTTCTAGATATCCTTGTTCTTTAACCTTCATACGTTATTATGTTTAGGTTTATAGATTTTTCGTCAAACCTTGTTGTGGCTAGCGTTTTGCATACTAGCATCACATCTTTGATTTTCCAATCTTGAACATTCACATAAAAACTAATTCCAGTTTCTTCTTTTTTTCCTTGCTCTTCAACAAGGATTTTAAAGATTTGCATGCCTTCAAGTTTCTCAAGTTCAACCACCTTTGAAATTTCATCATTTCCGAATTCGAGCTGATGTTCTATTCCTCCGCCTGTAATAACAGAGTACCTTTTTCCGTTATCCAAAAAATGATTGTTAGGTCCATCCGTCACTTCAATTGATAAATGTAGCTCTTCATACCTTTTATTGTAGATATTCATACCATAAAAGAGAAGTCCTAACATTACCATTAAAAACAACGTCGACATAACGGTTATACATGTTTTTTCAATTTTTTGAAAATCAATGTTATACCGTTCATTTCTTTTTGTATTTGCACTAATTTCCTTCATTAGAAGGTCCTCCTTTGCAATATTTACAAATTAATTCGTAGGACTTGTCCTACAGTTACAAAAATATTATAACACTCAATTCATTTTATGTCAATTGTTTTATCCAAGTGCCACATCTAATATCATCATTATTGTAAAACCTATTGCAACCCCTATCGTTCCAATATTTGAATGATCTCCAGACTGTGATTCTGGAATTAATTCTTCAACTACAACATAAATCATTGCTCCTGCTGCAAAAGAAAGTAAATATGGTAAGATTGGTACCACAGCATTTGTAAGTAGAATAGTTATAACAGCTCCTATTGGTTCAACAATTCCAGATAAAGTTCCATAAATGAACGCTTTTGTTTTTGACATTCCTTCGCTTTTTAGTGGCATAGAAATAATTGCACCCTCAGGAAAATTTTGAATAGCAATTCCGATTGCCAATGAAAATGCTCCTGCCATTGTAATTCCCGCATTTCCAATTAATGCACCTGCAAATGTTACACCAACTGCCATTCCTTCTGGTATATTATGAAGAGTTACTGCAAATACTATCATAGTTGTCTTTTTTAATTTGCTTTTTATTCCCTCTGGTTCATCGCTTTTCAAATGTAAATGTGGTATTACACTATCTAGTACAAGTAAAAATGTTATTCCAAGCAAAAATCCAACAGCTGCAGGTATCCATGCTATTTTGTTTTGCTCTTCTGCCATATCAATAGATGGAATAATAAGTGACCAAATAGATGCAGCAATCATAACACCTGAAGCAAATCCTAACAACAATTTTTCTACTTTAGCATTCATTTTATTCTTCATAAAAAATACCATTGCCGAACCTAATGTTGTACCTGTAAATGGAATTAAAAGACCTGTTATTAAATTCATATTATCATTTCCCTTCTAATATTTTTTCTAGTTCTTCTTTTGAATATTTTATGGTTGTTGGCCTTCCATGAGGACATGTATATGGGTTATTTAAGTTTAATAATTCTTGTATAAGATTATCTACTTCTACACATGTTAAGTCCATATTAGCCTTTACAGCTGCTTTGCAAGCAACAGTTGCAATAAATCTTTCCTCTACATCTTTAATTGCAGTTCTTTCTTGTGATATCATCTCATCTAAGGTATCTAGAAACACATTGCTTGTTTTTCCTCTATATTCAATGTCTGGAACACCATTTAATTTTACCAAATTTTCACCAAAAATTTCAATATCAAATCCTGTATTTTTTATTATATCTAAATTATTGCTTACAAATTCCATCTCTTTATGAGATAAGTTAACTACTTCTGGAATTATCATCATCTGTGTATTATTGCTCATATTATTTTTATAATTTTCTTTTATTTTTTCATACAACACTCTTTCATGTGCTGCATGTTGATCAATAAAATATAATTCATTATCAATTTCAATAATTATATACGTTCTAAGTAGTATTCCAATGTATTTATAATCTATTTTTCTTTTTTCTTTTCGTATTCTTAATTCTGTCTTTTCTTCACTTTTTTCTAGTTTATTAGTTAAAAATTCTAGTTCATTTTCGACATACTCTTCTTTATTAGTTTGCTCATTGTTTCCTAGAAACTTATTATTTAACATTGATTCTTTTATTGCATGATAGAATATTTTATAAATTAAGTCTTCATCCTTAAATCTTACTTCCATCTTAGTTGGATGAACATTAACATCATAATAATTTGCCGGCATTTCTAAATTTAAAATAAAAAATCCATACTTTCCAATTCCATTAGCTCCTTTAAAAGCCTGGTCAGCACTACTTGTTAATACTGCATTTCTTATGTTTCTCTTATTTAAAAATACAATTTGATCTTTTCTGCTTTCTCTTGCAATTATAGTATTTCCAATAACACCTTTAACTTTAATGTTATTTTCTTCATAATCAACGTCGATAATATTTTCTCTAATATCTTTTCCATATAGTAAATATATAATATCTGATATCTTTCCATTTCCACTAGAAGAAAAGATATTTTTTCCTTCATTTATTAGTTTAAAACTTATATTAGTATTTGCCAAAGCTGCTTTTTGTACCCATTCTTTGATATATCTAAACTCTGCTAAATCTTGTTTTAAAAATTTATATCTAACAGGAGTATTAAAAAACAAATCTTCTACTATCATTGTTGTTCCATTTGGTGCAGCACACTCTTCAATTTCTGTTATGTTCCCTGCTTTAACACATATTTTATTTGCTATGCCTTCCTGCGTTTTTGATATAATTGTAAAATAGGAAATAGAGGCAATGCTTGCCAATGCCTCTCCTCTAAATCCCATTGTATATGATTTTTCCAAATCCTCAACTTTTTTTATTTTACTAGTAGCATGTCTTTCAATACAGGCTTGCATATCTGAAAGTTCCATACCGCTTCCATTATCAGTTACTCTAATAAATGTTTTTCCACCATTTTTTATTTCGATAATAATATTTGAAGCACCGAGCATCTATAGAATTTTCTACTAATTCCTTTACTACAGACATAGGCTTTTCAATTACCTCACCTGCTGCAATTTGATTAATTGTTAAATCATCTAATACAACTATATTTCCCATTATTCATTTCCTTTTAAACTTGTTACCATATCAATTTTTTTAACTTTTCTTGCAAGAATATGTGATGTAATAAAAGATACCACCATAGTTCCTATTGCTGCATATATATATGAAAGTACTTTTATATGTGCTTGCATATCAAATCCCTCTGAAAGAGCCATTTTAAATATAGTATCTGTTAAAACATATCCTAATGGTAATCCAATAATAATTGATACATATGTTAGCCAATTATTTTGCTTTACATATATCTTTTTTATTTGTTTAGTTTTAAATCCTAAAACTTTTAAAGTAGCAAATTGATATTGCTTTTCTGTAAATGACAATATTCCGAGATTATATAATATTACACTTCCTAAAACTGCTGCTACAACAATTAATAAAATAATCATTGTTTGCATTGTATTTAACATATTGCTCATTCCTTCTTCTAGCATAGCCTTATTTTGTATAATTTCTATTCCGTCTATTTCTTTTATATCAGACAAATCAGTATTTGTATATATTGTATCCTCTTTATATTCTAATCCCAATTTTTCTAAAAAGTTTCTTGTCATTTTTACATTTTGATTTTGTGGATCACGATCAAAACCTACAATTTCAGTTTCATAGTACTTATCATCACCATAAATATGCCACTTAATTTTATCTCCAATTTTATATCCTTTATTTTCAGCCAATTTTTTTGTAACATAAACTCCATCATCTCTTAAGTTTATAAATTCATCATCAGCATCTGTGAAGCGTACATAATCTTTTGCATCTGTTACAAATATATTATTTGCTTCTTTTTTGTCACCATTTTCGATTTCAATTCCTAGTGTTTGAGATGTAGAATTTCCATATTCCTTTAGTAATTCTTCTAGTCTTTTATCTGAAACGTCTTCTTTTATAGATAATTTGTATTTAAAATTATACAAATCATTAAATTGCCAATTTATAAATTGTCTTAATGTATCAAACATTCCAAATGAACAAACCAAAATTATTGTACATCCTGTAATTCCTACTATTCCCATAAAAGTTCTAATTTTGTTTCTTAAGATATCTCTTAAGTTCCATTTACTAGCAAATCTCATATTTTTAAATATTCCTTTTGAAGTTATATTTAAACTATTTGCTTTAACTTTAGGCATTTTTTCTCTTAAAGTTTCTGCTGGTGAATCTTTTAGCTCACTTCTACATGTAAAATATGTAACAACTGATATAAGTAATATAACTAATGTCGCAACAACAAAACTACTTGGAACTACTACTGCATGACCATTGGGAATTTGGAAATATTCCATTTCCATACTAATAAATAGATTTCCTATTAATGCAGGTCCTGCAATTAATCCTGCAATTGCTCCTGCTAAAGATACCCAAAATCCATATCCAACATAATGTGCAGTAATTCTAGACTTTTTAAATCCTAATGCTTTTAGTGTACCTATTTGTATTCTTTCTTTTTTTACTACTCTTGTCATTGTTGTTATAACAGATAAAATTGCTATAAATAGAAATAATCCTGAAAATATTCCTACATATGTCTCTCCTTCTTCTATTTCTCCTTGATACATAGAATAAGAAGCTGAATCTTTTATATCAGTTACTGCAATAGCTGTACTTATATTTTTTTCAATGTCAGATTTTACCTTTGTTTTATTTTCTTCACTATTAACATCAACTAGAACATAATTAAATATAAGATGATCTTTATAATTAAAATCTTTTACATATTTATCAAAGATTTTTTCATCTTCAATATTCATTTCTTTCATAGCTAATTTTTTTACATAACTTTCAGGAAACTCATTAATTGATAAATAAGCAAAACCATAATTTTCATGGTTTGGGAATATTTCTGACTCATCTTTTACATCATAAACATGATCTGGAACATTAATTAGTCCAATAATCTTTTCTTCTAACGTTTCACCATCATATTTTATTTTTAAAATGTCTCCAACTTTCAAATTGTTCTTGTTAGCATAAAAATTATCAAGCCAAATTCCTTTTTTGTTTATATCAAATCCTTCGCCATCCATTATATAAAACTTTGATATATTATTAGATTCTATAAAGTTTAATTGTAATACTTTATCCTTATCTTCTTCAATAGATGCCATTAATGTTAATTTTCTTTCTGCATCATTTACATTTTCTAATTTCTTTATTTTATCTAAATCATCTTTGCTAAAGTTACTTCCTATAACAGTAAGGTCTTGAAGATTATTTTCTTTATAAAATACATCTGCTGTAATTTGCATTCCATCCATATATGAACGAACACCACCATAGACCATTACTCCTAATAGTACCATTAAAAAGATTGCAATGAATTGTGATTTGTTTTTTATAACATCACGAAAAAGTTTTTTTCTTAACATTTTACCACTTCACCTCGTCAATCTTTTTAGGTTCTTTATTAGTAGTTACACTTTCAATTTTTCCGTTCTTTACTCTTATTACTGTATCTGCAATTTCAGCAAATAAGCTATTATGAGTTACAATAATTACAGTGTTTGCACCATTATTTCCATCACATTGTTTTCTTAAAAGTTTTAAAACATCAACACCTGTTTTAGAATCTAGTGCTCCTGTTGGTTCATCACAAAGTAATAATTTAGGATCTTTTGCTATTGCTCTTGCAATAGATACTCTTTGTTGTTCTCCTCCAGATAATTGATTTGGAAATTTATCCATATGTTTTTCAAGTCCTACTGCTTTTATAGCCTCTTTACTATCAATTCCATTTTTTACAATATCTTTTACAAGTTTAACATTTTCAAGTACTGTTAATGTTGGTAAAATATTGTAGAATTGAAATATAAAGCCTATATTTTCTGCTCTATATTCGCTTAATTGATTTTCATTATATTTTGATATATCTTCTCCATCTATTTTTATACTTCCAGAGGTTGGTGTATCCATTCCACCTATTAAGTTTAATAATGTTGATTTTCCTGCTCCTGATGGTCCAAGTATAACAACAAATTCTCCTTTGTTGATTGATAAATCAATGTTGTCTAATGCTTTAAATTCTTTTTCTCCTATTTTGTAAGTTTTACTTACATTTTTTATTTCTACTATTTTTTCCATAGCTCCTCCTTAATTGAAATTTATTTCATATTTTCTGATAGTATTATAATCACATGGAAATAAAATGTCAATAGAATATGAAAATATTTTCATATTCTTGACATATTCTCGAAAGGATACTATAATAAGGTTGTTAGCTTCTTAATTTAGGAGGATTTTATGAGCGAAAATGAAATTAGAGAACCTATACAAAAGCGTTCTATTGAAAAGAAAGAAAAAATAATTCAATATGGTTTCGAATTAATCTGTCAAAAAGGTTATTATAATACAAATACTGCTGAAATTGCCAAAGCTGCTGGTGTTTCAACTGGTATTGTATATCAATATTTTAAAGATAAACACGATATATTACTAGAAGGAATTAAAAGATATGCAAAGGATATTTTCTTTCCAATGCTAAATATTACTTCTTCTGAAAAAATAAATAAAGATAATTTAGAAACAGTTTTAAGAAAAATGATTAATACATTTATCGAAAATCATAAATTGTCTCAATCAGCTCACGAAGAAATAACAGCTATGATTCATTCAGACAAAGAAATTTCAAATTTCTTTCATGAGCATGAACTTTATATGACAGATAAAATCGTAAATGTATTAAATAATAGTAATATTTGCCCAGATTATCTAGAAGAAAAAGTACATATTTCAATAAATCTAATTGATGATTTGTGCCATGAAATAGTTTACCACAAGCACAAGGAAATGAATTATGATGTAATGGTAAATTTGGTAATTGAAACAATTATGAATTTGTTAAAATAATTAAGGAATACTGTCTACTAGTATTCCTTTTCATCTTATTTATCATTAGTTATATCCCCATTACTGCTAACAGGAATTGTATCCCCCATATATGTTGCCTGTGGTTTAAAAATGCACTTAACAACATCTTTATCTCTTGCTAAGACCTCTCGTATATCTCTTCCTAACTGACCAACATATTTTATATTTTGAGCCGGCACACCATATGTTTCCATTTCCAGTGCATTTCCAATATAAATTGAACGATATAAATGATATTTTTGCGTTACCACAACACATTTATTTACATTAAATATGTTCTTTGCTCTATACATACTATCATATGTATTAAACCCTGCATGATCCATAAAGATATCTTCACTTGGTACTTCATTTTGAATCATATATTTTTTCATTGCATTTACTTCGTCATAATCATCTCTTCCATGATCTCCGGAAACAATTACTTTGGTTGCAACTCCATTTTTATATAATTCTATTCCTTTATCTAACCTGTCTTTTAGCATTAAACTTAATGAACCATCTGGTTTAACCTCACATCCAAGTATTAGTATTGCATCTGCATCTTTTATATTAGTGTAATTTTCTATTATCTTATCTTTTGTACTTAATTTTACAAACCAATTAACCATAAACACTCCACTTACTGTTATTATCCCTATAATTATAAATATTATAAAAGTTAGTTTTAATTTCTTCATTTTTCTTTTCCATCCAATCTATATTTCATTTTAAATCATAGTTTATATGCAAGTCAACTATATTTTAAAATAAGAGGTAGAATTTAATTTTCTACCCCTTATGAAAATCTATCTTGGATTTTTTATTGCTGCTTGTGCTGCTGCTAAACGAGCAATTGGAACTCTAAATGGTGAGCAAGATACATAAGTTAAACCAATTCTATGGCAGTATTCAACTGATGAAGGTTCTCCACCATGCTCTCCACATATTCCAAGTTCAATATCAGGTCTTGTTTTTCTTCCAAGTTCTACACCCATTTCAACTAATCTTCCAACACCTTTTTGATCAATTCTCTTGAATGGATCATTTTCGTAAATTTTCTTTGAATAATATTCTCCTAAAAATTTACCTGCATCATCACGGCTAAATCCGAATGTCATTTGTGTTAAATCGTTTGTTCCAAATGAGAAAAACTCTGCTTCTTTTGCAATTTCATCTGCAAGAACTGCTGCTCTAGGAATTTCGATCATTGTTCCAACCATATATTCAATTCTTGTATTTTCTTCTTGCATTACAAGTGCTGCTGTTCTAGTTATAATGTCTTTAACATATTTAAGTTCTTTTAGTTCTCCAACAAGAGGAATCATTATTTCAGGTTTTACTTTAACTCCCTCTCTTGAAACATTTATAGCTGCTTGAATAATTGCTTTTGTTTGCATTTCTCCAATTTCAGGATATGTTACATCCAAACGGCATCCTCTGTGTCCCATCATTGGGTTAAATTCATGTAGTCCTACTACAATGTTTTTTAATTCATTAAAAGTCATTCCCATTTCTTTTGCAAGTTCAGCTATTTCTTCGTCTGTATGAGGTAAAAATTCATGTAGTGGTGGATCTAAAAGTCTTATTGTAACTGGTAATCCATCCATTGCTCTAAATAGTCCCTCAAAATCTTCTCTTTGCATTGGTAGTAATTTTTCTAAAGCTTTTTTACGTTGTTCTACATCTTTAGAAACAATCATTTCACGAATAGCTGCAATTCTTTCAGGTGCAAAGAACATATGCTCTGTTCTACATAATCCAATTCCTTGTGCTCCGAATTCATATGCTTTTCTTGCATCTCTTGGAGTATCAGCATTTGCTCTAACTTCCATTTGTCTGTAACTATCTGCCCATCCCATAAATTTAGCAAAATTTCCTGAAACTGATGCTTCAACTGTTTCAATTTTTTCTCCATATACTTTTCCTGTTGAACCATCAAGTGAAATCCAATCACCTTCATGATATTCATTTCCATTTGGTAATGACATTGTTTTATTTTCTTCAGATACTACAATATCTCCACATCCTGCTACACAACATGTTCCCATACCACGAGCAACAACTGCTGCATGTGATGTCATACCACCTCTTACAGTTAAAACTCCGTGGCATACTGTCATACCATCAATATCTTCTGGAGATGTTTCTAATCTTACTAATATTAAATCTTTTTCTCCTTCTTTTGATAATTCTACTGCTCTTTCAGCTGTAAAAACTATCTTTCCTGTTGCAGCTCCTGGAGATGCTGCTAAACCTGTTGCAATTGGGTTAGCTTCTTGTAATTTTTCTGCATTAAAGTTTGGATGTAATAATTGATCTAACTGATTTGGTTCTACTCTAAGTACTGCCTCTTTTTCTGTTATCATACCTTCATTTACTAAATCTACTGCAATTTTAAGTGCAGCATTTGCTGTTCTTTTACCATTTCTTGTTTGAAGGAAGAATAATTTTCCATGTTCAATTGTAAATTCCATATCTTGCATATCTCTATAATGTCTTTCTAGTTTATTAGCATACATTATAAAGTCATCATATGCTTTTTTATTTGTACTTTCAAGTTTTGCAATATGCTCTGGTGTTCTAACTCCTGCAACAACATCCTCTCCTTGTGCATTCATTAAATATTCACCAAATATTTTATTTTCTCCGGTTGCTGGGTTACGTGTAAATGCAACACCTGTACCACAGTCTTCTCCCATATTACCAAATACCATTTCTTGTACATTAACTGCTGTTCCCCAATCACTTGGTATATCATTTAATCTTCTATAAGTGATTGCTCTTGGGTTATTCCATGATCTAAATACAGCCTCAACAGCTTGAATTAATTGTTCTTCTGGATTTGTAGGGAATTCACTTCCATGTTTTTTTCTATATATTTCTTTAAATATTTTTACAAGTTCTTTTAAATCGTCTGCTGTAAGCTCTGTATCAAGCTTAACTCCTCTTGATTGTTTCATTTTATCAATAGCTTCTTCAAATAAAGCTTTTGGTATTTCCATAACAACGTCACTAAACATTTGAATAAATCTTCTATAGCTGTCATATGCAAATCTCTCATTACTCTTTGCAAGAGTATCAACAACATCCTGATTTAATCCAAGGTTTAATATAGTGTCCATCATACCTGGCATTGAAGCTCTAGCACCTGAACGTACAGATACTAATAATGGCTTTTCTGTACTTCCAAATTTTTTACCTGTAATATTTTCTAGTTCTTTTAAACTGCTAAATATTTGTGATTTAATTTCTTCTGAAATCTTTTGTTCATCCTCGTAGTATTTAGTACATGCTTCTGTTGTAACCGTGAAACCTTGTGGAATAGGAAGTCCTAGATTTGTCATTTCTGCTAGGTTTGCACCTTTTCCTCCTAATAGTTCACGCATTGATGCATTTCCTTCTTTAAATAAATATACATATTTATTGCTCATAAAAAGCCTCCTTATTTCTTTTGTTTTCATTCCAAAACATTATATATATAAATTGTGAAAAAGTAAATAAAATTATTCATATTTTTTTGCAATTTTGTTATAAAAAAAAGCAAGAAATTTTCCAAATTATGGTCTATCTCTTGCATTTTTTGTTTTATGTCTAACTAAATTTAATTATTCAATTTCCCAATTTAAAACAGGACAATTTTTGTCTCTACCTGATGTTGTAGTATAATATTGACCACCAGTGTTAACAACATCTAATACATTGAATTTCCATGTATCTACTGTATATGAAGAAATCCCTGCGACATTATCACTAGTTCCTACACCATTAGTAGGCGTTCCTTCTGGGTACTTTATATAGTGACAATTATATGGTGCATAATTCCAATTATAATTACTATTTATTCCTCCAACATATGATTTTGTTGTTGCTTTAATAATTCCTGCATTATAGCAATTTATTGCTTTTGTATAATTACTTACTCCTGCAACATATTGTTTTGCATTTACTCCTCCTATGTTGAATGAATTTTCAATAAGATCAAGATTACTTCCAGATGTTGTAATTCCAAAAACATATTCTGTGCCAGATATAGTTCCAGCGTTATAACAATTACTAATATATATGTACATTGAACGATCGCCTCCAGATATTCCTCCAATATATTCATTTCCTGTAATTGACCCCATATTATAACAATTATTAATGCACATCTTTCCTATTGATGATCCAGCATTGTGTCCGCGGTGTATGTACCCAGTAATTCCTCCAATATGTGCATCTCCATAAATATTCGCCGTATTAAAACTATTTTCAATTGTACAAATATCTGTACAACTCATATCAGTATGGTAAAATTGTCCAACTATTCCCCCTACATACCTTTTACCTATAACTTCAGATTTATTTGATAACTTTGTTACTGTTGTATTATCATATACCTGTAAATGTCCAACAATTCCTCCTACATCATAACTTCCTATAGTTATTCCTTTTGAACTATGTAAATTTTCCAAATTACAATATGTATCTACATAGCCAATTATAGTTCCACTATACGAATTAGAAGAACAAATTAAGCTTTCATCAATACTAATATTTTTAACTTTACTTTTAGAATTCAATTTTCCAAATAACCCACTATAATTTTTAACAATGCAATATAAACCTGTTATTTTATTATTTTGTCCATCAAATTCTCCACCAAAATTATTAGAACCATTTCCAATTGGCTCCCACATTTTTAATTTTATATTGTTTATTTCTATTTCTTTACATTTTACATCTTCAGCTAAGGTTACTTCATTTTCAATTGGTGTTGTTTCTTCTTGACTTGCACTTGATAAATAATATACGCCTAATTTACTTGCTGTTGAATCAAATGTAGCATTACTTCCTGACGTATCTCCTTTGTAGCCTGTTCCTATATAAAATTTACTTCCATTTTTATTTACTTCTACTAATCCTGTGTCTTTATCAAAACTATATATTACCCCTTCATTTAAGATAATATTATTAGCCAATTTTACTGTGTATCCTTCATATTTATTTCCACTGTTTACATCTTGTGCAAATTTATATAATGTTGTTTCATCCTTTATTTCTAATACTAATTCCACTGTCACTTTACATTCAGCTTTTACACTTGGATATTTTACAGATATAGCTGTTATTGTTGTCTCTCCTGCTTTTTTTCCCGTTATTAATCCTGTATTTTCATCTACAGTTGCTATTGTTCTATCGGCAGATGTCCACTTAATATCCTTATATGTTGCATTACTTGGCGTATAAGTTACAGTTAATGTTTCCGTTTTTCCTACTCCTACTTTTGTTTCTGTTTTATTTAAGCTTATACCTGTTAATTCTATTGCTTTTACCGTTACTGTACATGTATCTTTTATACTCTCATCTTCTGTTGATTCTATGGTTATTTCTGTTGTTCCCTCTTTTATCCCTGTTACTACTCCATTGTTTACTGTTGCTATTTCTTCGTTTGCACTTGTATATTTTATAAATCTTTTACTTGCATTGTTTGGTGTTAGTTTTAAATCTACCACCTTTCCTTCTCCTATATATACTTCTATATTCTTATTTGTTACTTCTATTTTTTCTGGATATACTGGCTCGGCTTTTCCTTGTGATATTATTTCTAATGTTTCTCTATTTACCCAAAATAACCATCCATCCACTTCTACTTCATAATACTTTGGATCTGTTGCTACACTTGTTGGTCCTAGTTCACTTAATTTTGTACATAAATATGCGTCTTTTGCATCTGTTTCTCTTATATTTTCCATCTGTACATCTATCACATATTCTTCTAACTTCATTGTTAGTTTTTCTTTTGCCCTTGACTCTTTAGCCACATCACTTGACTGTTCTGCTCTTTTTATTAATCCTCCTTCTCCAAATACTACATTAATACTTACTGTTGCAAGTATTACAAGTATTATTATTGTTACTACTAATGCTATTAATGTTATTCCGTTTGTTTTGTGTTTTTTCCTTGTTTTTTAAGTTTTCCATTTTTCTTTTTTCTCCCTTCATTTGTTTTTCTTGTTTCATTTCTAAACATTCCTCCTATCTTTCTTTTTAAGCACACAAAAAACAGACTACTTTGCTTTTATGCAATAATAGCCTGTTTTATTTTTATATCACAATTAGAGGCATCTTTTGCCTCTAGTTTTATTATTTTATTAGAATATAGCTCTCTCTCTCTCTCTCTCTCTCTCTCTCTCTCTCTCTTAGAGTATCAACGGTTTTGAGTTTTTGCATTTTTTTGTGTGCTCCTTTTATTTCTTTTTAGCTTTTGCTTAGTTTTATTTTACTATTTTATTTTTTATTTTTCAATACATATTGGTAATATGTAATATATTTGTAATAATTTCATTTCTTTATTTTCTCTGCAACTAAATCATACTCATCAACTTTTGTCACTTTACACTTTATAAATTCTCCAAAATTTAAATTATCATCATTTTTTACATACACTATACCATCAATTTCAGGTACATCCATATAACTTCTTCCAATATAATATTTATTATCAAATGTCTTATCCTCTATTAAAACTTCAAGTTCTCTTCCCATATTTTTTTCTAGGTTTTCTTTTGATATTTCTTTTTGTAATTGCATTATTTTGTTATATCTACTTTTTTTAGTCATAGGATGAATTTGCTCTTTTAATCTTGCAGCAGGGGTTCCTTCTTCTTTTGAATATGAAAAACATCCCAGTTTATCAAACTTTGCTTGTTTTAAGAAGTTGTATAACTCATCAAAGTTCTCTTTGCTCTCTCCCGGAAATCCCACCATTACAGTTGTCCTAATTACTACATTTGGTATTTCTTCTCTTAATTTTTTAATAAGATTTCTAATGCTTTTTCCGTCACTTTTTCTATTCATTCTTTTTAAAACACTATCTGAAATATGTTGAATTGGAATATCAAAATATTTACATATTTTATCATTTTCTTTTACTACCTTAATTAATTCATCATCAATATTTTCTGGGTAAGCATATAAAAACCTAATCCATTTAATTTTATCAATTTTGCATAGTTTTTCTAATAATTCACTAAGCTTCGACTCTCCATAAATGTCAAATCCATATTTTGTTGTATCTTGAGCAATTAAAATAATTTCTTTATAGCCTTCATCTGCAAGTTTTTCAGCCTCTTCTAAAACATCTTCTATTTTTCTGCTTATTTGATTACCTCTAATATATGGAATTGCACAATATGTACAATGGTTACTACAACCATCAGCAATTTTTAAATATGCGTAATTTTTTCCTGTAGTAATAACTCTATCTGTATATTCATTAAAATCATATTTAGCAAGTTCTTTTTCTTCTTGTTTTATTACACTTTGTATTTGCTCCCAAATTGTTTTGTATTCACTATATTTTATCCATAAATCTACCTCAGGTATAGCTTTTTGTAATTCATCTTTATATCTTTCAACTAAGCATCCCATTGCAATTAAATATTTGCAATTTTTCTTTTTGTATTCTGCCATTTCTAATATTGTATTAATAGCTTCTTCCTTTGCCGACTCAATAAATCCACATGTATTTACAACTATGACCTCTGCTTCCTCTGGCTTATTCACAATTTGGTAACCTTTATCCTTAAACATTGCAATTGCTTTTTCTGTATCTACTAAATTTTTACTACATCCTAATGATATAAATCCTACTTTCATCTTTAACTCCTATTTCTTATTTAATAAATTATCTAATTTTTTTAATCCTTTTACCATTTTATCATAAGTAGTTCTTGTAATTTTCTCCTTATATCCATTTGCATATTCAAGTGCAGTTGCCTTCATATCTACAAGTTCAAATCTATTTTCTGATTTTTCTCCATTATCTAGTACATATATTGGTGTATAATTTACCTTGTTTAAATATACTTTTCCATCTTTTCCGCTTTTTCTAAGTTCAATATTAAGTACAAGCTCAATTTTTGCATTATCATCTGATAAAGTTGAAATATATGTTCCAATAGAATATGCAATAAATACTTTTTTACCTTCACTATTTTCTCTTACTTCCATAGGTTGTACTACAGATGGATGCGCTCCTAAAATTATATCCGCACCATTTTCTACTAAAAAGTTTGCCATCTCTTTTTGGCTTTTACTTACGGTTTCATTTATTGCATCTCCCCAATGTATCATAACACAGATGTATTCTGCTCCATTATCTTTTGCATATTTAACATCACTTTTAACTTGTTCTTCGCTATATAAATTAACAGCCTTTAATTCACTTTTCTTTTTGCTTGACTGATAATTTACTCCATATGTATAAGTAAGAAATGCAATATTGGTATTTTTAACCTTTTTTATAATTACAGCATTACTATTTTCAATCTTATCTCCAACTACGCTATATCCAAGTTCCGTTAAAAGTTTTTTGGTATCATTAAGTCCCGATAACCCTAAGTCTAAACTATGATTGTGTGTAATTGTAACTAAGTTTATACCAGAATCTTTCACTGCCTTTGCAAATTCCTTTGGAGCATTTTCATCATTATATTTTCCTGTTGTAAAATTTGTTTCCATTGTTCCCATAACAATATCTGATTTTTCTAAGTATTTAGAGGCTTCGCTAAACATATGAGAAAAATCATATGTTTTACTTTTAGTATCATATGCGTCATTAATCATTTCTTCACTGCATAGTATATCTCCTACAGCAGACATTTTTATAATTTCATCAGATTCTGAAATATTTTGATTTGCTTGTTTTATATTATCTTCTATTTCCGTAAATATAAGTTCTGATTGTTTTTCCATTTCTTCTTTTTGTTTTGCAATTAATAACCTATCTTGCCCTTTTTTATACATATAAATACATAAGCAAGTTATAATAATAATTGTTAAAACTCCAACTATTATTAAGAAAGTTTTCATATTAATGTAATCTGTAATTATATTTCCTTTTTTCCTTATATTTCTACGATTTCTTGCCATTTATATTCTCCTACAATTCTTTTGTTTTCGTATAAATTATACGGCAATTTGCTATTTTCTGTCAAGGTCACATTTTTCTTTTATTTCTCTTGCAATTTTCCTTTTTATAGTATAAGATATACATGTTAAAATATGTAAAAACCGAGGTATATATATGGGAAAGTCAAAAAGAAAACTATATAATAGTGAAAAAATAAATAACTTTAGAGAGTTAGTAGATAGATACAAAAAACTGTATTTTAATAAAACTGCATTTATATATAAAGAAACACCCTCTTCTACTGAACATATAAAAATTGGTTATAATACATTTATTGCAGATATAGAAGCACTTGGAACAGCTCTTTTATCTTTAAATTTAGAAAATAAAAAAATTGCTATATTATCACCTAATCGTTATGAATGGTGCGTTAGTTATTTAGCAATTACAACATCAAATATGGTAGTTGTTCCTTTAGATAAATCTTTACCTGAAAATGAAATTGTTGATTTAATTAATAGAAGTGAAGTAGAAGGTGTTATATTTGATAAAAAGTATTCTGAAGTATTCGAAAAGATATTAAAAAATAATCCAAAACACTTAAAACACTGTATTTGTATGGATAATACAGATAATTTTATTTCATACACAAGCCTTATACAAAAAGGTAAAACACTTTTAAGTAATGGAGATACAAATTACTCAAATATAAAAATTGATAACAATAAAATGTCAATTATGCTTTTTACATCTGGAACAACTTCTATTTCAAAAGCAGTTGCACTTTCGCAGGCTAATATATGTGAAGATATTTATGCTTTAAGTCAAATGACAAATATAAAAAAATCTGATACATTTCTTTCATTTTTGCCAATGCATCATACATTTGAATCAACTTGTACATTTTTATACGGAACTTATTCAGGTATTACTATTGCATTTTGTGATGGCATAAAATATATACAAAAAAATCTAGCAGAATTCCAAATTACAGGATTTGTATGTGTTCCTTTAATGTTAGAAATTATATACAAGAAATTAAGAAAGGGTATTGAAGAACAACGGAAAACAAAAATTAATTGCATTTATGAATAAACTATGTCATTTCTTATTAAAATTCAAAATTGATATACGTAGAATTGTCTTTAAAGAAATACTAAAAAAATTCGGAGGAAAATTAAGAATTTTAATAGCAGGTGGAGCTGCAATGAGTAAAGAAGCAATTCAAGGCTTTCTAGATTTAGGAATTAATCTTCTTCAAGGATATGGCTTAACTGAAACATCACCAGTTCTTGCAGGTGAAAATGATAAATATAAAAGATTAGGTTCTGTTGGTTTTCCTCTTCCTGGATTGGATGTAAAAATTGATAGCCCAGACACTAATGGAATAGGAGAAATTCTTGCAAAAGGTCCTACAGTTATGCTTGGATATGTTGGAAATGATGAAGCAACAAAAGAAGTTCTAAAAGATGGTTGGTTCCATACAGGTGATTTAGGATATATAGATAAAGATGGTTATTTATTTATAACCGGCAGAAAAAAAGATGTTATTGTTCTTAAAAACGGAAAAAATATTTTTCCTGAGGAACTTGAAATTTTAATAAACCGTTTACCTTATGTGTCTGAATGTATGGTGTTTGGAAGACCTTGTGATGATGGAGATTACAAAATATGTGCAAAAATTGTATATCAAAAAGATTTAATGGAAAAGCTTTACCCATCTTTAGATGAGTCAGAATATAATTCTTTAATCTGGCAAGATATTAAAGAAAAGGTAAATCATACAATGCCTTCTTATAAATATATAAGAGAAATAATTGTAACAGATGTACCTTTAATAAAAACAACTACACAAAAAATAAAAAGACATGAAGAATTAAAAATAATATTTGGAAACACATAAAAAATAACTCTAACTTTTATAAGTTAGAGTTATTTTTTAGTCATTACTCCACATATGTTTTCGTGTCATTTCTAGTAAATCTAATGGAGTAAATCCAATTATTTGCGTTTTTGATCTATCTTTTTTTAGATTTTCCTTTAGTATTTCGGCTATCTTATTTTTGGTTTCTTGTTTCTCCATATCTATATAATCTATAATAATTATTCCACCAATATCACGAAGTCGTATTTGTTTTGCAATTTCAATTGATGCCTCTTTATTAACCACAAAAACTGTTTGTTCTAGATCTTTACTACCTATATATTTACCAGAATTTACATCAATTGCTGTTAATGCTTCTGTTTTATCTATTGTAATAAATCCACCACATTTTAGCCAAATTTTTCTGTTTTCCATTTTTTCTATTTGAGAATTTAAATCATATAAAGATAGCAAATTATCCTTTTTTAGCTCTATCTTTACTTTTTCCTGATTGTTAGTATTTTTTACCATGTCCTCAATCTTTTTTAACTCTTCATCACTGTTTGTCCATATTTTTGTAATTTTTTGGTCAATCAAATCCAATAATAGTCTATTTACTATTCCTTCATTTTTATATATTAATTGTGGTTTACACTTAGTATTTTTAGTTTTTTCATATTTATCTAGTATATCTTTAAGTTTGCTTACTAACATTTGTATATCACTTGAAATTTGCGTCTCATTTTTACCTATTGCTGAAGTTCTAACAATTGCTCCATATCCTTCAGGAATATTATTCTTAACTATTTTCTTTAATCTTTCTTTTTCTTTTACATCCTCTATTTTTTGAGAAACGGTTATAAATTCTGCATTTGGCATTAAAACTACAAATCTACCTGATAAGCTAATATGTGTAGATACCCTTGCACCTTTTTTGTTTGTACTATCTTTTTTTACTTGTACCAAAATTGGCATACCAACTCTTAAATAGTTTTTTATATCATGCTTACTTAAAACTTCATCTTTATTTCCAGTTTCGTTACTAGCTTTTGGTATAATATCTCTTATATGAATAAATGTATTTTTTCCTTCACCTATATTTACAAATGCTGCTTGCATTCCATATAATATATTTTCTACTCGTCCTATATATATATTGCCTTCTAGTCTTCTATGCTTTTCATCTTCATCATATTTTTCGACCATTTTTCCATTTTCAACTAATGCTACTATCTTATTACCATTTTCATTTACATTTACTATAATTTCTTGCAATTTTAATTCCTTCCTATTTGTTAAAAATATTCATTGTATTATCAATTCCGTTTTTTATGTAGTATATTGCGGCATCAGCTGCTTTTTCTTCCCCTTGCTGTAATTTCTTATATTCTTCTTCTGGCACTTTTCCTATAACATAATTTATTCTATCAAATTCTGTTAATGGTCTTCCAATCCCAACTCTAATACGTGGAAAATCTTCAGAACTTAAGCAATTAACTAATGACTTCATACCATTATGTGAGCCCGGTCCACCCTTTGCACGCACACGTATTTTTTCAGCCTCAGTATCCATATCATCATATATAACTAACACATTTGAAAGTGGAATTTTATAAAAATCTACATATTGTTTTACAGATTTTCCACTGTCATTCATATATGTTTGTGGTTTTATTAATATCACCTTTTCTCCATTTATTATTCCGCTTCCATTAATTGCCTCAAAACTATTTTTTGTAAGCTCTATATTAAATTTCTTTGAAATTATATTTATAGTATCAAACCCCATATTGTGCCTTGTCCTTGAATAATCAGGCTCTGGGTTTCCTAATCCTACAATTAAATACATATCTTTTGCTCCTTAAATATCTATCTTTAAAAATTACCCCATTTTATATTATTTTATTCCACTTCATATTCTGCAATATTTCTGTAGTACTTTTCTAATTCTTCTATTGTTTTTTTCCACGAATAATTTTTAGCTTTCTCCACTCCTTTAGCAGAAATAGCTTTTCTCTTTGTTTCATCATTTAATAGAATTTTTAATTTTTCATAAATATCTTCTACATTATCTTTTTCTATTATTAATGCATTCTCATTATCTCGAACAAAATCCATATTTCCGCCATTGTTAGTTGTAATAATGGCAGCTCCACATGTCATAGCCTCTAATACAGGCAAGCAAAAAGATTCATACATTGAAGCACATATATAAATATCTGTTTTTCTTAAAGTATCTCCTATTACAATTTGTTTCGGATTAATAATTGCTTCTTCATTAATTTTTTCTGGCTTAGTTGGAGTTATCCAATTAAGTTTTATTTTATATCCATCTTTTTTTGCACGATTCACAGCTTCTATTATTAATGGGATTTTTTTAAATTCTGCTTGTTCAGAGCCAATTATAGTAATATTAATAATATCATTTTTTTCATGTTCTTTATAAAAAAATATCTTATCATCAACAGCATTTGGTATTACATAAGAATCTTTATTATAAATTTCTTTTAATTTTTCCTTTGCAAAGCTCGAAACTGTAAAAACATAAGGAACTGTTTGTAGCTGTTTATTTATATAATTAAAAGTTCTATCATCTAATGCTTTTCTATCAAACAAATGAAAATCACCTTGTTCAAAATACACAACAGGTGCTATTTTTTGTTCAATGCATTCATAAATTTCTCTCCAATATGTTGCAATAATTATATCACTATTCTTTGGTATATCTTCACATAGAACTTTTTCCCACGGAACTTGGATAAACTTTATTTTCTCATTTAAAGGAAACCAATTTGGCTTTGGAAAATGAGAAATTAAATTTACATTATGTCCTAATAAAGTTAATCTATTGGCTTGTTCTAATATAATTTTAGAGCCTCCACAAACTTCTGTCCATGTCATTACATAGGTAATATTTAAGTATTTCTTGTTTTTAGGTTTATGTACAAGTTTTTGTGGTATAGCATTTTTTAGTTTTTCTTCTCTTTGTGCAAATTCAATTTCTCTTAATTTTTCTATATTTTCCAACAGCTTAGCACCTCCAGTTATATCTTTTTTAAGTTTATCCCATATTTTATTTGTTTTTATATACTCATTATAATGTTTTTTTACATTCATATCATATTCTTTTAAGTCTTTTAAAAGAATATCAAACTCGTCATTATCAAATAACTTGTTAACTTCTTTTACACCAACTTCAAGTTTCTCGTATGTTTTTTGTATATTTTCTGCGTAATCATCTTTATTCATTATGTATTCAAATAAAGGTTTATATCTTATCCATCCCCTTGATGCTTTAAAAAATCTTTGTTCTATCATTTCCTCAGATGATTTTATTTTTCTTAATGTTTTTGGATATTTACCTCTTGTAATATTAGTGTATTTTAAAAATCCATCATGAAAATGATATACTGGAACTTTTATTACTTTAGAATCGTTTAATTTTGTAGAGAAAAACGTGTCTTCTCCCCTTGAGCCCTCTGGGTTATAAAAAGCTGGTATTTTATCCAAATGTTTTAAGTTTAAACATAGAGTAGAACCTGCTACCCACTTACCTACACCATCACTTTCAATTTCATATGCACCTTTCCCTTCTGCAATATCTCTATTTGCATATGTAATTCCATTATCTTTCACAAATTTTTCTCTAATAGAATCCCATGAAATAATATCATTTCCTAACGCTTCTATATAATCTTTAAATTTATTTTCATCAACATCTTCATTTAATTCTACATATGGAATAGGTGAAATGTACCCACAATGGTATCCAATAGTCACATCCGCATCTTCTATATATTTTAAATGCATTGCAATATTGTTTTGCTCTTTCCATATTATTTCATTTGTATTTTCATCTTTTATACAAGCTACGGGATATTCATCATCATCCCAAAATAATAAATAATCCATTTTCTTTTTTAAAGCATAATACATTAAAGTATTTCTACCTTTTGCATGTCCATGTCCAAAAAACAAATCCATCTCGGCTTTTGAGAAGCCATCAATAGCTATTAATTTTTTCTTTTGTTCTTCTATATCTTCTGGAGTTATATATCTTACAATAATATCCTTGTATACATTTGGAATAATTCCATAAAAATCAACTCTTGTTGTATATTGGTATCCTAAATCAAACAATATAAAGATTGTTAATTCTACCTTTTTATCACAATCTTTAAATTGATTAATTAATTGTTCATATGTGTTATTTATCACTTTACATACGTTAGGTCTTCCTGTTACAAATCCCAAACCAATCTTTATTGTTTCATCCATCAAAATACGCTCCTTATCTATAACATTCTTTCTTTTGCTAACCTAGTAATTATACCATATTTTACCTACTTGTGTCAAATATCTCTATTGGTTGATACAGTAGGATTTTTTAGGATTTTTATACAATAAAAACTAGAAGAAACCTTCTAGTTTATACTCTTTATCTAATTTATCATTTAAATACAATTTACTTGCTATTTCTAGTTCTTTTTTGTTCTCATCCGAAAGATTAAATGAAAATAATTTCTTTGGAGGTGACATCACAATATATTTTATAGCTGTCATAGTTGAACTACTTATTTGCATTGCTCCTTTATCTTGCTTTCCACACGATTTACACTTAAATCCACTATCTTTAAAACTAAAATACTCTAAATTTTCTTTTTCTTTGCAATTTACACATTCACTAATCATAGGCATAAATCCTAATAAACACATAAGTTTCATGCGAAAAACAGAAAGTACAAATCCTATTTCTTTATCCGTCTCAGATATTACATATAGAGTATTTAAGAATAACTGTAATATTTTATATGTATTTTGATTTTCATCTGTAACATCATTAATAATTTTTGTTATATAAACAGCTGCATTTAGTTTATCTAAATCTATTCTTAGATTATAAAAAACTTCTATTACTTCGCAAGAATTTAGATTATATGAACTTGCTCCTTCATATATCATATAGTCTCCAAAGCACAAAAATTGAGTAGCTGCCATTAAACTACTTTTTGGTCTTCTTGCACCTTTAGCAGCACACCCAATCTTGCCATTTGGAGTTAATATTGTAACCATTTTATCATAGTCGCTCATATTGTTTTCCGCTATAATTATTCCCTTTGTTTTCAATATCCCCATATTGCTCCGCCTTTTTCATATCGTTTTCCACATTTTGCACTTCAACTAGTTCTAGAAAAGTATTAATATCTCCAGTATTTTTAAATGTATTCCAAGCTATTTGTTTTATCATGTGAATCATCTCCTGTTCATAAAGAATTTTCTTCTTTATTCTATCTTTTGCAATTTTTTTATTTTTATACTTTTAAAAGTTATTGTAATTTAAATTTCTTTATAAATTGGTCATTATTTACCCAATCTTCTTTAACTTTTACCCATATTTTTAGGTTCACTTTTGTATCTAACATTTTTTCTAGATCTTCTCTTGCATATGTTCCAATTTTCTTTAGCATATTTCCATTTTTTCCAATAATAATTCCTTTATGTGATTCTCTTAAGCAATAAATTGTAGCATCAATATTAAAAATTGGTTCATTTTCTCTAGTTTTTCTTCTTTTTAAGTTATCTACTTCAACAAATATTCCATGTGGTACTTCATCATCTAATAGTTTTAATGCCTTTTCTCTTATAATTTCCTCTGCAAGTTGTCTTGTTGTTTGATCTGTATATTCCTCAATATCATAATATGCAGGACCTTCTTTTAAGTTACTTTCTATTTCATCTAATATTGTATCTAAATTGATATTTTTTACAGTAGATACAGGTATTATTGAAACAAAGTCATATTCTTTTTGATATATATCAATCAATTTTGCAAGATGTGCTTTATCTACCAAATCAACCTTATTTATTATTAATATTGTCTTCTTCTTTGCCTCTTTAATCTTTTCTAAAATTAAAGCATCACCTTTTCCGATTTCATCTGATGTTGCTTCAATTACAAAAAGTACAACATCAGCATCTGTAGATACTTCAAATGCTGTTTCTACCATTGTATTTCCAAGTTTTGTTTTTGGTTTGTGAATACCTGGTGTGTCTGTAAATATAATTTGTGCATTTGGTCTATTTATAATTGCTTTAATTGCAGTTCTTGTTGTTTGTGTTTTATTTGCAACAGCTGCAACTTTTTCGCCAACTAATTTATTTACAATACTAGATTTTCCTACATTTGTTCTTCCTAATATTGATACAAATCCTGATTTAAACATTGTTCCTCCCATTTAGTAATATCTTTTATTTTATTGTAACATTTGCATCTAACGGACAAATTTGTATAAATGTTTTTCCGTCATTTACATTTATTTCATTTCCGTCTAGGTCTTTATATATAGTTTGGTCTTTTCTTGATTTCTTTTCACATTTTATTTTAATTGCTTTTCCATTTGTAATATAATAGCCATCTAAGGTTTTTACATTATCTATATTTTGTCTTCCATAACTATCTATTGATGTATTTTTTGCAAATGAAATAATAATATTTTTTGCCTTTACAGTACTACCTGTATTCCAGTCAGTTTGTTTTTTATTTCTAGAATATCTTGTATATAGTTTTGTTTCTTCATCGTAAGTATATTTTACGGTATTGCTATATGAATATGGTATAGTAATATTTTCTGCTACTTCTCCATCTTCTAGTTCAACTTCATCTACAACATAATTTAAAACATTTTTCTTCTCTGTTGTGGTTCTATATTCTTCTCTTTCAGCAATTTTAAGAATATTTTTTGTGCTTGTTACTGCATTATGTGGTGCATATCTTGTGTTATCTCTCCAAAATGATGATGCACTTTCATAAATACCATTAATATTATTTACCTTAAGAGTTGATATATCTGATTTTGCTTTTGGACTCCATCCATAGTGAACATAAATTGCATCATTTTCAAGTGCATAATCTAAAAAATTATGTCTTGAACTTCTAAGTGGACCAATTTTAGATAAATCTTTATCTTTCATAACAATCATAAGTCTTGTTTCTCCACCTTCAACAATCATTTCATATATTAGGTCTGCTTGTTCTAATCCTGCTTGTGGCATTGCATTTATATTATTATCAATCATAAACGCAATTGGTCTAGTATTTCCTGCAAATGTAACTGGTGTTTTTACTATTTCTTCTTTTTTCTCTTCATTTGCTGTATCTATAATACTATTTGAATTTGATGTTTCGGTTGTATTTCCTTCTTTTAGCATCTTTACTGCAAATAGTCCACCTGCTACAAACAAAAGAATAATAAATATTATGATTAATAGTTTAGAGCCACTTCCACTCTTTTTTTCTTTTTTCATATAACCAACCCCTATCTTTCAATTATGTTTAATGAAATATAACTTGTCTCATTAATCCATACACTATAAGTACAATAAAAATTCCTACACATGCACTAAATATAACTTCTGATAATTTATGTGTTTTTGATTCTACTCTGCTTTCTGCTACTAAAATTGAAAGAACAAGTGATAATGTAATAATTACTATATTTTGTGTTGTAAGCCAAATAATTGTGTTAGCCGCAAATGCAAGTGCTGCATGGCCACTTGGCATAAATTTTTTATTTAAATCATCATTTTTATTTTTTGTTGCTATTGCAATTAATGTTAAAATTCCTATTACAGTAATAATTATTGTTGAAAAAGCTAAATGTATTGGTGATTCAGCAATATTTTTTAAGAATTGTAATCCAATATTGCTAATCTTATCGAAGAATAAAAAGTATGCAACAATTACAGCATTTATAGCAGTAATTACTACACCTCCCGCTGCGACATCTTTTGCAATTTTGGCTTTTGGATGATATAAATCTGTATATAAATCAACAACAGTTTCTATTGCTGTATTTACCATTTCAGCAAAAATAATTAAGATAATTGTAAACATAAATACCAAAAATTCAGCTTTTGAAAGGTCAAAAAACAAACTTATAATTACAACTGCAACAGCTATAAGCAATTGTTTTTTTATATTTCCCTGAGTTGTTGTTGCATATATAATTCCATTAATCGCATTTTTCCAAGAGTCTAAAAAGTTTCTATTTTTAGTTCTTTCATCCTTTTCTTCTTTAACTTCCTCTTTTTCTTGTTTAGTAACATCTTCATCTTCTTCTCTACTTATTCCAAGTTTTTTTAGTACTGTTTCTTCTTTTGCACGCATTTTCTTTTTATCGTTTTCTTCCATATGGTCATAACCCATTAAATGATAAAAGCCATGAACAACCATATATGCAAGTTCTCTTTCAAAACTGTGTCCATATTCTTTTGCTTGCTCCTGCACTTTTTCTATTGAAATTACAATATCTCCTAAAATGTCTTCTCCTCTATCTTCCTCTTGTTTTGAAACTATTTCTTCTATTTCATCTTTTTCAAACATAGGAAATGATAGAACATCTGTTGCTCTATCTATATTTCTAAATTCTAGATTTATTCTTTTTATTTCTTCTGGCTCTGTTAATGTTATACTCATATATAAATTTGTATTTTCTAACTTTTCTGTTTTGAAACATTCTTTTACTACTTTTTTTATAGTTTTTTCATAATCTTCATTTGTATCAATACCTTTATATATAATTTCGCAAAATTCTTTCATTTATCTTTCCCTTTTCTCTATACAACTACCTTTTCTTTTTTTGATCTTTGGTTTTTCTTTTTATTTGCCTTTGTATAATTTCCCTCTGATGAGTATGAGTCTAATAAATTTCTCATTGCACCTAATTCTACTAATCTATTTTTATAGAATTTTATAATTTTGTAATATTTATTTTCATTTGTATATACCTTTTTAAGATCATTACTAATAAATAGTATTTCTTTTTGTCTTATATACTCATCATAATTACTATCTTTTAGTTTATTAATATTTTGGTACTCTTTCCAAAAAGCTTTATACTCTTCCCTTAAACTTGGCTTGTCCCAATATATCTTAGTACTTAATAAACGCACATTATATTCTTCCATAATATTAATAAGAAGTGAATATGCTTTTTGCTGTTTCTTTGCCATCTTTGTATCAACAATTAAACTTCTTGCATCTTTCATAAGTTTTATATAACACTGTTCTGCTACTACAAGAGGTAAACTATGAGTAAATAGCTTTCTGCTTATTCCAAGTAAAATCATATTTTTTTCAATATTATCATTTTGATCTAGCTTTCCTACTGTAAATCTTTCAAAGTTGTTATATCCATCTAATATTTCTTTATATAATTCATTATCTTTATCCATTTCCATTTTTATTGGTAAGATTCCTGAAATATATTCTTCTAATGTTTTAAAAATTTTATTATATACCTCTTGTTTTTCACCATCAGATATATTATCTGCAATTCTAATTGAATAATGTTTTAATAAACCTTTATATAATGTTTCCATTTCCATTGTGTAAAATCTTTTGTACTTTTCAAGAAGCTTTGCTTTATCATTTGTAACTGTTTCGTAATCTAATCTCATTAAATACATTTGTTTTTTGTATTTATATTCTGTATATCCTGTTTCTTTTAAATGTGTAATCATATAATATTGAGATAAAGCTTCTTTTTCAAATTCAGAAGCTGTATCATTTTTTACCTTTTTATAAATAGAATCCATAATATGTTTATCAATTGATTCTAAGTATAAAGCATATGTATCATCAAGTTTTTTACATATAATTTCCTTTTTCTTTGCATCATCCATTTTCTCTACGTTAATAGAAGCCTCATATGCCTTTAGCACATTGTTTCTCTTCATAGATATCATCATACTATTAAGGCCCACTTTTGTTGGTATTAATAATTTAGTTAATGTGTTTGTTATTTTTGAAAAAAATGTTTTTTCTGAGCTATAAATTCTCAAACTTCTTTCTTCCATTTTATCCTCCGTCCCGTCTTTTTTACCGTTCTTTTGTAACTTTTTATTCATTACTTTTTACTCCTCTAAAAGACTAATTTTTCTTTTGTCGCAATGTTTTCCTGTACTTCGTAGGTTACTTCAACCTCAATATATTCTGCATTTTCATAGCTGTCTATTTGTTTGTTTAATACTTTTCCATGGTCTTCAATTTGCTTATTTAATTCTTCTATCGCCTTTTCTACTCCTATTTGTTTTGCCTCTTCTTTACTATATGTTAACTCTACATTTCTATATTCTTTGTTTGTAGATGTTATTATTTCGATTGGCAAATAAAAATCTGAAAATAGTTTTAATTTTTTAGTTGCCTCTATTGTATCATAATTTTCAAAATTTGAAAGCCTTTTATAAAAATTTATTTTAAAATTATTAACATTTACGGAATATTTATTTTCACTGGCTCCTGTTTCTTCTTTTTTCGTCTCTTTTAGATAAATTTTTTGTTTATTTGTATACCATACTTTTGCCAAAACTTCGCCTTGTGCATGAACATATCTGGTTCCTGTATATTTTCCTTCCATCCATCCTCCAATTAGTATTGTTCCTTGTTTTACAACATCTCCTTCTTTTACTAGGGGTGTACCATTTTGAGCATTTACTTTTAAAATCATTGCTGGTTTCTTTGCAGTTATATTACAATATTCATCTTCATTAATAATTTCTGGTTTTAAGTCTGCTTCAACAATTTTTATAATTAGATTAGTACCTTTTATTTCTATTCCTACCCATGCGATATCGTCTCTTTCCAGTCTTAGCCTATTTATCACTTCCTTAGTATCTATGGAATTTTTAAATTTTCCAATTTTAAGTCCGTCCGTTCCTCTACTACTTTTAAGATTTCGTCTTTTGCAATTTTATCATTTCCAGTAACCTCTATATTCCAAATAAAATTTGAAAGTGCAATAATTCCTACAATTATAAATATTAATAAACCCACAAATATTTTTCTCTTTTTATATTTGTTCAATATAAATGGTACACCTTTTTTTCTATTAATTTTCATTTTGCATTGAGATTTTTTGCATACATTTTTTAGTTTCTTAAAATCCTTAATGCTAACTCTTGCATAAAGTATTGTATCTTTTTCTCTTTTTAAATTCCATAAGAAAATCTTTTTATTATTACATATGTTTATAAATCTTTCTATGTAATATCCTTCTACAGCTATGTCAACAAAACCAGATAAATAGTTTACTAATATTTTAAATTGCAATTTTAACCCTCCTCTATTCCCTCATCTACCGTACTTTCAAAATCAATACTATCTATTTTTCCATTTACAACAATATCATCAGTTGTCATTTCATCTAATTTTAAATTAAATCCATTTATATTAATAATTCCAATACAAGTATTAAGCCTTATATAGTAATCCTGATATTCTAGAATTCCTTTATGATTTTCAATAAGTATTTGTTCAAATCCTAAAACCGTTATTTTAGGTATGTCAGTACTTAATTCCTTTGGAATATCTAAAATCGCGTCCAAACGACTTTGCGTGTTTCTTTTTTTTCTCATTGTATCTCTCCTTTATTTTACAAATTCATCTAAAGACTTAAATTCATACCCTTGTGCCTTTATTTCTTTAATACATTCATCTAAAATATTACTGTTATCCTTTGATGTACCATGTAAAAGCATAACTTCTCCATTATGAATATTGTCTAATATTTTCTTTTTTCCATATGCTTCTCTTCCTTGTTTTTCTTCTACCCAATCATCGTATGCAAATGACCACATAACAGTTTTGTATCCTAAAGTATTTGTATATGCAATTGTTCTTTCACTATATTCACCTTTTGGCGGTCTAATATATTTCATTTCATACCCAAATTTTTCATATACTGATGTATGTAAATCCATTACCTCTTTTTTTATAGTTTCATTATTAATATCTGGCATACTTTTATGATTAACTGTGTGATTTCCTATTATATGCCCTTCATCAATCATTCTTTGCACAAGTTCTGGTTTAGTATTAATATAATGTGCTGTTAAAAAAAATGTTGCAGGCACATTATTTTGTTTTAAAACCTCCAATATCTTTTCAGTATAGCCTGCTTCATACCCACTATCAAATGTAAGATAAATATATTTTTTTTCATTATTTCCTAAACATATTCCATTGTATTTATCAATGATACTTTTATTAACACTTCCTACATCAGGTTGTGTATGATTATTTGTTCTTTTTATCCCCCACCCTATCTTTTTATTACTTAAAGAAGCTACATTACTACTTGTTGTAACCGTTTGATTATTTTTATTTGATTGTATTATTGAAAAAGTAAAAACAAAAACTAAAATAGATAAACAAAATATACTTGATAACTTTAATTTTTTACTCATAATCTCCCTCCTTCATTAATTTTATGAGTAAGAATCTAAAATATTACATTCATAAATATCTAAAATGCATTTTAAATTTTTTATTACTTTTAGTCGAAATATATTGACTTTTGGAAAATTATGGATTATATTATTTTCGTAGCTGGAAAAATTAGGTAATTTTCTCGTATCTTGTCGAATTGCATTTCTCCTAGATTTGTCCAGTTTCAATTGTTTACGTGGGGGATAAAAATTTGTTAAGTTTTGTGATATGTGATGATAGTCAAAATTCTATTATTAGACTATCAAAAATGTTAGAATCAATTATTATTGAAAATAATTTAAATGGTCAGCTAGTATTTACTTCTCAAAATCCAAATGAACTTTTACACTATACAAAAATAAACAAAGTTAATGTTGCAATTTTAGATATAGATTTAAATAACGAAATGTCTGGTCTAAAACTTGCCGAAAACATTAGAAAGTACGATAAAGAAATTTACATTATATTTATTACTGGTCATCTTGAATTTGGACTAGTTGCATATAAATACAAAACCTTTGACTATATTGCAAAACCTGTAACTACTGAACGCTTTAAAGAAACAATTATTAGATTATTTGACGATGTTACAAATAGTAATAATAAATATATTAGATTAAATCATAACAAAACCATAATTCCAGAAAGCTCAGTAAAATTTATTCAAAAAAATGGTATGAAATTAATTTTTTCAACAGATACAAGAAAATACGAAGTATATGATTCTTTCAATAAAATAGAACCAATTCTACCCAAACAATTTATTAGATGTCATAAATCTTATATTGTAAATATAGATAAAATTAGTAACATTGATATCGTTTCCAATGTTATTTCATTTACTAATAATGAAAAATGTTACATCGGACCAAAATATAAAAATAATTTAATGGAGGTTTTTAATAATGGAATTTTTACAAACAATATGGACATCATTAACCACACCTAATGAAGGATTAATTAAAATAATATTTATTCCTTTATCATTTCTAGAAGCATTTATTGGAATGTTATTTTTTACAACAATTTTAAATATAAAATCAACAACCCACCGAAAAATTATATATATTTTATGCATATCAATACTATCTTTAATTAGTAAATACGCATTTTCTAATCTTTATTCTACAATTATAAATATGATTTTATGGCCATTATTGGTAATTTTCGTATTTAGAGTTTCAGTACTAAAAGGTATATTATCTGAAGTTGTAGTCTTTGCAATAACAGCATGTTTAGATTTTATTGTATCAAAAACACTGTATTTAATCCTATATATTAACATTAATGAAATGCTTACTATACCAATATATAGAATAGGCATAATTCTAAGTATGTATGGTATAATGATTCTTTTAACAATATTTATAAAATATTTTAAATTAAACATTAATGTATTTGACAATATGAGTAAACAATTTAAACTACTATTAATTATAAATCTACTTCTTATGATAATTGTTATAGGTATGCAGTATTATTTAATTAACTATTATACGGAAACAATGCCATCTTTTATAATTTTTATAAATATAGCCAGTTTAATTGCATACTTTGTTATTAGCATATATAGTATTGTTAGCTCCTCAAAATTAGAAATAACAGAAAGAGATTTAGAGGGTGCAAATTTAACCATTCATTCACTACGAGTTTTACACGATACCGTTAGAACCTTTAAGCATGACTTTGACAATATAATAAATGGTATTGGAGGATATATTGCAAATGATGATATGGATGGTCTTAAAGAATATTATAATCAACTTTTACAAGATTGCCATAAAACAAATAATTTATATTCTTTAAGTCCTGATGTAATTAATCAACCTGCAATTTATAATATTTTAGCCACAAAATACTACGTTGCAGATGAACTTAATATTCAAATAGATTTAGATATATTTTTAGATTTAAATGAAATTGAAAAACATATGAAAATCTATGAGTTTACAAGAATATTAGGTATATTACTAGATAATAGTATTGAAGCTTCTAAAGACTGTGAAGAAAAACTAATCAAAGTATCATTTAGAAAAGAAGATACAAAACATAGAATTATTGTTGCTATAGAAAATACGTATAACAATAAGGATGTTAATATAGATAAGATATTTGATAAAGGATTTTCAAGTAAAGAAAGAAACACTGGTCTTGGTTTATGGAAGGTTCGTCAAATTTTAAAAAGAAATAATAATCTTAACCTTTTTACCACAAAAAATGATACATTTTTCAAGCAACAATTTGAGATTTATTACTAATAAAAATATCCAGAGTTATGAATATCATAACTCTGGATATTTTTATCTTTTTACCTATACACCAAGGTTAAGTTACCTTAGTCTGTACCAATTACGAAGCAGTTGTGTACATGTGTTGAATCTACTTTTCTTATATTATAATGTCTTAGTTTCTTGTTCATTTTCTTTTTCATCAAAGAATTGTACACTGTTATCCTCTATACAATATAGTGCCAATTTAGACTGTCTTTGTTTATGTCCACATCCAGAATCTATTCTAATAAATCCTTTTTCGTCATCTTTAGTAATTGCACCTAAATCTGGAGTATGACCGCATATTGTAATAAATCCCTCTTTATTGGCCTGCTCATATGTACTTTTATCTCTTTCTTGTAACATAAATTCGTATTGTTGTGGTGTTAATTCTGTAATCTTATAGCCTCTGCCATTTTGCTTCATATTTTTTATCATATCTAAATCTCTTGGTGGCATTGAATGTACAAATAAATAGTTTTTTCCATTAATGTTTTGAGGCAATACCACATAAGAATTCAAAAGGAATCTATATATATCTTCCTGCTTTTTGCCATCTTTATTAGCTCCAAGGTTTAAAAATTCGGATATTGTTGAATATCCTTTATTTATAACTATCCATATTCCTATTACGTCAGCTTCCCAATTTCTTAAGCCCTTTTCCTTTATTATTTTGTCATACTTCTCAAATTTTCTCTTATTTTGTGTTTTTGATTTTTGGTCTTTATCTAACTCAGCCTCTCCCATATTTAATTGATACTTTTTTCTTTTTATTATGTTGTTTAAGTCTTCTGCATGTAATCCATGTTTTAGCATAATGGCAATCGTATGTATAAATTGCATTTCATGATTTCCTAATAAAAAAGTTATATCTGGATTGTTGTCTTTATCCTGTTTTCTTCTCATAATGTCTTGTAAAATATTTATTCCTTCAGATCCTCTATCTATAACATCACCTATAATATATAGATGGTCATTATTTTTAAGTTTTCTTATAACATCTAAATAGGTTCCATACATTCCATGTATATCAGCAATAACATAGTTTTTTCCAGTTACATTATCCATAGTTTTAGCATTATTATCATCATTTTCTTTTGCTTCAACCTGCATTTTTATTTTAAATAAATTATCATCAAAGTTCTGTTGTCCACTTTTTCCATTTGCCTGCATACTAAATCTATTTGCAATATGTCCATCTTGTAAAAAATCTCCACCTAAATATATGTAATCATCTCTTCCTTCTTTTGCTAACAATCCTTTTTCTCCTATTAAGCGATCCATAAAGTAAGTAACTAATTCTTTACCATAATTTCTCTGCAATTTTGCAAATTCTTCACTTTCAAAGTCCGGAAACGTACCTTTTTCGCAAAATGTTCTTACAATCCTTGTACTTCCATCTTTGATAGGAATGTTTACATAGTACATATCATATTTATCCAAATGAATAACTTTTTTTGAAATAGTAATTTTATTTTTAAGTATGTCTTCTTCCTTTATATATCCCATATAATTACCCCTTTATATTTATTATAATATTATATCTTACATAATATATTCTGTCAAACATAGTAGTATAAATATATCATATGTAATCAAAAATAAAACAGTATAATCTATTAAGACTATACTGTTTTATTTTAGTTGTTGTTATCCTTATT
>OLSL01000772.1_pt1 | contig 33771 bp, 29 predicted proteins | sample 1672511 | NCBI WGS metagenome assembly OLSL01 (sample SAMEA3136694, study PRJEB25190) | human gut metagenome | biome: human gut; feature: human-associated habitat; material: faeces | place: Austria | collected 2013
CTGTTTCCTGCGGCTTCCCGCGTCTTTTTTGTCTGTCCTTTTGACAATCGCTGATGTTGGGAAGCAGCAGTTTTTTCCAGTTGATAGCGTTCATCTTGCAATCCCCCTGTCTTTGTTTTTTACTTTGTCCCGCTGTGTGTTCAGAGCCGCCGCCTTTTCTTTGAGGGAAACAATCAGCTTGCGGATAGAGGGCTTTTGTTCCTGCGTCAGCTTCTTTGCGGAAAACTCCTTGAAAGCTGCGGTCAGTGCGTCCGCGTCCCGTCCCTTGAAAAACACAAGATAGCGGGGCGGGGTTTCGGTGCTGTCTTTCTTTAGGGCAAAGTCAATCCCGTATTTTTTCGCCGTACTCTCAAAGGCTTTGATATTGTCCTTTGTGATTTCAATGTTGGAAACGCCCGCGTTCTGCTTCATAAGCTGCTTTAGGGTCTGCTTTCCATGCGGGATTTTCTGTCTGTCATGCTGCTTTTTCATCTGTGCAAGCAGGGCTTTCATAGCCTTTTGGAGCTGCTGCGCGGTCAGCTTTCCGGTCTTGATGTAAAGGGCTATGGTCTTTTCGTTGGTTTCCTCCTGCAATGGGTGTCCTCCTTTCGTGTTCTATGGTGGTATGCCCGCCGCCGGGAAACGGGACGGGCATGAAAAAAGAGCATCCGCTTTCACGCCGCCCTGTTAAATCCGTACCCGCAGCCCGGAAAGGTCTGCCGCCCGAATACCCACAAGATACCAGTTGTCCCCGTACTCCATACGGGTCGGCTTCCATTTGCCCCGCACAAAGACCTCCATGCAGTCGCCGCAATGCAATCCCCCGTAATAGTCGTTTACGTCAAAGCGAATGTCGTAGCGGTCAGCGGTTTCATCAAAAATCAAAGCTCCTGTTTTCTGTGTCATCATAAAATCCTCCTTTGGGTTGGTTTACAGGCTTTCGCCCTCGTTGCAGGTGTAATCGGGTATGCCCTTGCTTCTTGCCGACTGGATAGTGCGCCCGCCGTACATATCGTGAGATACAAGGGACGTGTAATAGCTGCCAATCGTAGACGGGGCATTGAAAAGGGCAGCTTTCATGTACTGCTTGATGTTGCGGATTTTGGTGGTGTTTTCCTGCATACAGTCCAGTACAAAGCGGATATGTTCGCTGTTCAGTTTCATAAATTTTGCTTTTACAAGCTCTGCCGGGTGGTCGTCCCCGGCGATACGGATTGTTCTTCGTTTGGTGCAGACGGTTTCAAGAATAAGGGCAAGGATTTCCTCTATCCTGTCCCGGTCAAGGTATCTGTCCTGTATCAGATAGTCGTACTCGATATTGTCCTTGATGATTTCCTCATACACGCTGTATGCGTCTGTCGCTTCCTTTCGCTTCCGTTCCGGCAGCTGTGCCGCGTCCTCTAAGGGAGAGGGATTTAGGGAATGGAAAGGAATGGAATGGGTACTTGATATATCTGTATTTAATTTTTCTTTTTTTGGTAAGTTAGTTTTTTGTATCTCTTTATTTAATTGCGTTGGATTTTCCGACGTCGGGTTATCCGGTGTCGGATTTTCCAATATCGGCTTATCCGCTGTTGGATTTTCCAATACCGGACAATCCAATGCCGGGGGCTGTGGCTGTTCGTAAATGGTGTACTCGATAGCGGTCATTTTGCCTTTCTCGTCGCGTCCCTGCCGCCTTGTGATATATCCGGCTTTTTCAAGCTCCCATACAGCGGTGCGGATAGCGTCGATACTTTCCCGGTTGATAAGGGACAGCCCTGCAAGGGTGTAGTCCCAATCTTCGGGAAGTGAGAGCATTTGCGACAACAAGCCCTTTGCCTTTAGGGAAAGTTCCTTGTTGCGTAAATGGTGGTTGCTCATAACCGTATAACCTTTGTTCTTTTCCACGCGGAAAACTGCCATAGCTTCATCACTCCTTTGGTTGGATTTGTTACGCAGTAGAAACGCGGTTTTGAGGGAAAAGGTATCAACCCTTGCCTTTCTCATTTCCGCGCTCTAAGAGCCGCATAAATCAAGGCTTTATTTGCCCTTACTGCGTAACATGAGGGCATAAAAAAAGCAGCGTTCCTGTTCTCCTGTGTGGGAGTGAGAAACGCCGCCTTATAGGTGGTGCTTATTTTATTTTTTCTTTTCGACGTGCCGCGTAAGGTGGTGTAGTGGTTTATCCGGCAGCTTCGCAGGTGCTTTTGCATATCAAGGCTCAATTCGTTAAAAGTAGTAAATGAGTAGTAAAATCAATCTGCAAACCTGCGAATATGCCCGTAAATCAAGCATTTTTCAAGACAATCAACTAATTTAAAATGACAATAATAAGAGTAAAATAATGTTGGAGGCAAAATGTATTTTGACCCTTTGATACCAGATTGCTATGTAAGATTATAAAAATTTTTTTTAGATACAACAGTCAAAGCAAAAGGAGTGAACCATATGGAAAATGAGATGCTTGATCAGATGCATAAGAAGCTAGTATGGAAGATAACTATTCAATTTATTTGGATTTTATGTATCACTGCAATGATAGTATGCATTATTTATGAGGGAATAATGCAGGTGCATAGAAATCATGTGTGGGTATTGGGAGGTATGGCTCTTATTTTGCTCATAACATATTTTATATGGAACTTACATACATTATGGGAACTTTTTGAAAACAAAACTAAGGTGGAAAATGAGTTAGAGCGCAGTTCAACATTGATACATTGCGTTACAGAATTGTCAGCTAATCAAGATGTTGATGCAGCAATTAATCATCTGCTAGAAATAATTAATCAATATTTTAAAAGTGATCGCACATACATTTTTGAAATTGATGAAGAAAGGCAGATTGTACATAATAGTTACGAATATGCAGCAAAAGGTGTTTCAAAGGAGATTGAAAATCTTAATGAAGTTCCTATTCAAATTATTGCGTCATGGATTAAAAAATTTGAAAGAGAAGGAAGCTTTTATATTTCTAACTTAGACTTAGAGAAGGATAGAGAGGATGAACGGGCATATGAGTGCTTAAAGGCACAGAATGTAAATAGCCTGCTCGCAGTACCTCTTATAAGGAATCGAGAAATCATTGGATTTATTGGAGTGGACAACCCAAGAAAAAATTATCGTGATTTTCCGTTTCTTTCTTCGGTTCAGTTTTTTATTATGAACCGTTTGGACACAAAGGCACAGCAGGAGAAGCTGCAGTATCTGTCCTATCGAGATGCGCTTACAAACCTGTATAATCGCAACCGCTATATGAATGTGTTAGAGAGCTATCAACAGAAGAAAGGACAGTTAATTAGGAATGTTGGGGTTATTTATATGGATCTCAACGAATTAAAAAAAGTCAATGATGAGCAGGGACATGAAGCTGGAGACTCGTATATTCGAAGAGCTGCGCAGCAAATTGTTGCAGTCTTTCCAGAGCATACATATCGCATTGGCGGAGATGAGTTTGTAGTTCTTTATCCGGAAATAAAACAGGCAGAATTTGAATATTTTGTTTCGCAGTTGCAGAAAAATGCAAAGGAACATCTGGTTAATATTTCTTATGGTGTAGTATGGAAGGAAATGTGCGAGAACCTGGAAGATCTGCTTACAGAAGCAGATAAGAAAATGTACGAAGATAAGAAACTTTATTATTCGAATACAAAGCATAACCGTAGAGGGCAGATTGAAAGAAATTCACCACTTTGTACAGCAGAGAAAAAAGCAATGTAAGATTGAATTTTATACCCGTTGTGCATAAGAGCACAGCGGGTAGTCTGTTATTTGTAAATAAAATATTCAGAAAGTTAAAAATAAATTAAGATTGTGTATAGGAATAACCTGTAATTTGTACAGTGGATGGAGTGCTAGAAACTTGAACTGTTAATTCGGCTGTTTCGGGAGCAGTGTTCCCATTTTCCCATTTGAAATAAGCAGTATTTCCGTTTTTTATATCTGAACTACAGCCACCACCCCAAGCACTAGATATTGTTGCATTGAAGGTTACAGTTAATGTTAATGGACATCTGTTAGATAATGCGGAAAAATCAGCGGCAAATATAAGTTGTCCGTTTGTCCCCCAATCATTCAAGACTTTTAAAGCACCTAATGTAACTGCATTTGGTGTAACACCACTAGCAGTGTAAATTCCCTCAGTGATTCCAGAGGCGATTGAGATAATAGGCTTTACATATTGATTCATAAAAACTCCATTCTGTCGCTTTTATCAGCGGCGTAATAAATAATAATAAAAATGTTATTGGGCTTTTTTATCGTTTGAATTTATTATATTTATATTGTAATACAGAAAAAGATGCTGTCAAGTATTTTTGCTAAATTTGTGAATATGATAGTGTATAATAGTTTGTGTAAACTCAAAAGTTAAGGTTTCCATTGAAAAAGGAACCAATTTCTTGTAAAGTGTTAAGTACCACCAAAACACAAAAGAAAGAGGTTCCCTTATGTCTTATCTTAACACAGAATTAACTATTGCGCTACAAAAAAATGAATCCATCACTGAATTTTTTCGCAGATATCTGGAAGCAGCAATCAACGATTTTCTTCAAACTGAATTGACAGCGTTCCTTGGATATGAAAAATACGATTCAGATGGTTGGAATTCTGGAAACAGCCGCAATGGCTGCTACAACCGTGTCTTTGACACGAAGTGTGGAAAACTACAGCTCCAGATCCCACGCGATCGTGTTGGAGCCTTTCATCAGCAAACACTTTTGGCTCATAGTCGCCGTTCAGATGACCTTGAAACGACGATTATTCAGTTATATCGCAAAGGTATCACAACTCGCGAGATCAGCGACCTTATTGAAAAAATGTATGGACATGAATATAGTCCAACAACCATCTCGAACATCGCTAAGGCAGTTGAAGACCAGGTGAAGGAATTTCATAACCGTAAGGTAGCAAAACGCTATGCCGTCATTTACTGTGATGCTACCTATCTAAATCTTCGCAGAGACAGTGTAGCAAAAGAAGCCGTACATGTACTATTAGGAATCACACCGGATGGCTATAGTGAATATAACCGAAAAGGGTCACAGCGAATTCACAAAGGATTTAAAGATTGTTCTGGTGAAATCGAACAACTTTTTGCTGAAAAATACCCAAGCAAATCAGCTGTAGCAAAGGCAGCCTCTTGATAACAATCAATCGTATATCGCCTGTATCCGCAAGGATGCCGTAGGCACTTGTTGTATCCTTGCAGTTACAGACGGTGTATGATAGGATTGGTTAAAAGGCTGCAAGAAATTCAATGAAGTTTACACAAAACTCTTGACACAATCTTGATGAAAGCTAATAAACATAAAAGAGGAAATCGAAAATGGTAATAAAAACAAAGAGAGTTGAATGGATTGATGTTATGAAGGGAATATTAATCTTATTTGTAATATTGAGTCATACGTATCCAGCTGTTATATATCGCCTCTTTTTTACTCCATTCTTTTTAACAATGTTTTTCTGGGCATCTGGATATACTTTTTCATTAAAATCAGATTTTAAAACATTTTTATGCGGAAAGGGAAGAAGATTAATAATCCCGTTTTTTGTGTTAGGAAGTATTCGTGTGCTGATTACTTGTGTTTTGTCAGGGCAGGCGATTGGAGAAAGTTTTGGACAGTTTTCATTGCAAATCAACTGTAAAGGAGATGAAATGTGGTTTGTATCATGTTTATTTGTATCATCAATTTTGTTTTATGGAATCATAAAGATGACATCTGGAAGATATGAAAAACTGCAACAGAAAAGTCAGGTGGTTCAAATGATAATGATACTTGCTATCAGTGGAATATTGATGATCGTCGGTTTTTTTGACATGAAAGCTGTAGGGATAAAATTTGCATGGGAATTAGAACTTGCTTGCGTAATGGTATTTTATATGGCGCTTGGTTTTTGCTACAAAAAGGAAGAAATACGTTTGAGTAGACTTATAAGAAACGAGAAGTTTGTGGCGGTAAGTTCTATTTTGTATTTAATAATCGCTTGTGGAATACAAAAGAAATCGGATATTCATGCGGAACAGATTCCTTCACCGTTTTTATTTGTGCTCACTTCTCTTTTGGCAATCGCACCATTGATTTGGATATCAGAAACGATTGCGCAAAAGAGAATAAAGAAGTATTTTATTTTTCTTGGGCAGAATACAATTTTTTATTACGCATTTGCAGGAATTGTTAGAATCGTGCTATATGGAGTGTTAAACAAAGTCGGTGTAACTCCAGATCCATATATAGTACCAATGATTTGTACAGGATTAGCAGCCGTGTTGTTGGTAGTTCCAGCAAAATTAACTCGAAACTATATTCCGTGGGCAATTGGCGGATGATGAATAAGGAATGACACTACAATTTATTGTTAGGTATCTATATGAAAATGGGTCAGCCATTCATTGCAGCCATATTTTTTGTGGATTTCAGGTGAATATGGTAAAAATGGGCGCTCCAAAAATTCTTTTAGTTGATCGGGCAACGAGTCATCATATTCATCTGGCAGAATAAAAATGTTATTTTCTGTGTAAAAATCATAAGAGGAGAGTGAGCGGTTATTGGTAATTAGCTTCTTGGACAAGTAAATGGCTTCCATTACCCGCATTGTGGGAGCCATCTGACCAGCCTGGGTAATATCAAGAATAAGACTGCTTCGTCGAAGCTGCGTTAAGTACTCCTCATAAGAAAGGCGCTTGTCAGTCAATATACTTTTGAGTTCTTGACGTCTTTTTTTATTTAAGCCAGAAGCAAGAAGGCGTATATCGCATTCAATGCCAGACTCTTCAAAAAATGCTTTTAAACATAATAGCAAATCGGCGCGCCCTTTATCTACACCGAGAAAAAACAGTTTATTTTTATTACATGGCCGATAAGGCTCATAATACTTTTCACAGTAAAACATGTTATTATATTTAAAATTGTATTTTTCACAGTCTGCTGGATCAGTAGAATAAATGGCTTCTTTATCTGTAAACAGTTTGTAGTTGATGCGTTTAGGTGTTATGATATTCCAGTAAAATAAATAGACTTTACAATCTGGGTTAATAGTGTGAATATAGGTTTCCATCCCTCTTTGATATCCATAATCAAATATGATTACCTTCTTTGCTGCTTTCAGATGATTTTTCCAATCGCCCCAGAAGAAAGAATAGCCAGGAATATGGGCAAGGTACATTACCTTGTAAATCCAGTACAAGACTCCATGCTCCTTTACGCAAAACGGAGAGAAAACCATGTTTTTGTATTCAGGAAAAAAGTATAATTCTGGATGCTGAAAAATTAGAATTGTCTTATCAATATCAATATTAATATCAGTATCAGTATCAGTAACCAGAAGTGGGCTAGCTGCTTTCTCTTTTGCACTTTCATTTTTCATCTTTTACAAAATCTCCTTATAGCTATTGATATCGCCAACATCATATCGGTGTCCGGGCATCTCCCATGCATGAAGCACAGTATGTCTGCTTAACCAAGCAGCAAAGCTTCCAGGGGCATCTGGGCTGCATCCATCTGAAAGGGCAGCAGAAATTTTTTCAATATCGCAGCTTTGATAACAGTAGAAGGGCGGAACAGCCAAATTGTTTTTTGGAATCGCTGGTTTTTCCTCATAGGATGTAATTCGGCCATTGGAATCTTTTGTGATAATCGCTGTCTTTTTTTGTTTTGCAAGATTATTTTCAGGATAGCACATGACACAGGAGGTTTTGCATTGCATAAAAAATGACACGAATCCTTTTAATGAAAAGTCAAGCAGATTGTCACCGGCAAGCACAAGAAGATCGTCTGTTAAACGAAGCGATGAAGCTGCAAGTGATAAATCCTTTACCGCGCCCAGACGATCCTCGTTTGTAGTGGTTCCATCATTGAGCAGGATGACAGGATGCTGAAAGTGCTGAATTGAGAGCCATTTTTCAAAGTTGCCGATAAACTTGTGGTTGGTAATAATAATGTGTTCCGAAATTTGCTCAATCGAATCAATGTCATCAAAAAGGTAATTTAAGATCGGTTTTCCTTTTACCGGGAGAAGCGGTTTGGGAACCGTTAAAGTAAGAGGGTATAAGCGTGTTGCATAACCGGCAGCAAGTATAATTGATTTCATAAAATAAAAGCTCCTTTCGATTCATTACTGATGTGAGGCAATCTGGGCACTTACACCGTCAGCACTTTCGCAAAGATGAAAAGAATATTTCCCTTTTAAATCAGGATAGACTGCAAGGTACTTTGTCTGAACAGATTCAGCAATCTGTTCAGCACGGGATGGATCAATAAAGGCCATGCAGCATCCCTTAAATCCGGCACCAGAAAAACGTCCGCCGTAGATGCCATCAGTAGAGCGCATAATGTTATATAATGTTTTTAACTCATCACATCCGCATTCATAATTGGCAATGCTACTGTAGCCGCTTTCAAAAATTAGTCGGCCATATTCATTTAAATCCCCGTTTCGCCAGGCGGCAGCACCGGCCTGTGCGCGTGCTGTTTCCTCGTAATAATGAGTGGCGCGTTTTTGCCATGGATCAGGAAGTCGATCCTTAAATTGTGCAAAAATTTCCTCAGGAACATCGCGCAGAGAAACATCACGGAAATTTCCATAAGGCATGTTAGCAAAAGCCATAAGGGCATAAGCTGCGGCCTTGCACTCGTCCTGTCTCATGTTGTATTTTGAGGAGACGAGGGAGCGCTCCAATCCGGAAAAAAAGATGGCAATTTTGTAGTCTGGCATATGCGGGTTGGCAGGAATCTGTTCATATGAGTTATCCTTTGTGTCAAGGAAAAGAAGATGATTTTTCTTGCTTAGGATTTCACATGACTGGTCTAAAATACCACAGGAAACACCAACGTATTTATTTTCCGCTTCTTGCGCCAATAAGATCAATTCGGAATCAGTTGGATAAATATGGTTTACAGCACATAGTGCTGTTAAGAATGCGATGGTGACGGCAGCAGACGAGGAAAGACCGCCGATTGGGAGACTGCCCTGAATGACACCACATAGACCATAGCGTAGCGTGTAGCGGTCAGTCAGAACTTTTGTGGCACCGCGCAGATAATCCGCCCAGTCATTTTCCTTTGGCCATGGAACAGCGGCAATATGAAACTGTGCACGCTTTGGAAACTCCAGAGAGCTTAATTCGATTACACCATTGCGCTTGATGGAATACGCAATATGAATTCCAGAATTAATTGCCAGACCATTCACCTGCCCATGCTGATGATCAATGTGAGCACCGAGTGGGCAGACGCGGTATGGGCAGAAAGAAACACTGTCAGGGTCGCGATGATATGTATTTTGAAATATAGTTATACAGTTTGATTTCATAAGCAATCTAGTCCTTTCATAAAGGTCATTGTAGATTTCATGCCTCTGCTATAGTTTTCTGTAGAATAATAGTTCACCTAATATTTTATTATTGTAAAAAGAAGACCACAAATTGTCAAGTCGATAAAACAATCATTGAAACGTGTTTGAAAAACGATTTGCTCGTGAACAGGAAACAGGATTGTGAAGCGTGCAATTGACGAACCGATAAAAAGAGGGTATAGTAGCACTAAGAAAAATAATCACGAAAAAATAACTAAGAAAGCTATTAAAATAGTTAGTAGCCTTAGTAGTAATAGTGGAGGCACAAATGCAAAATCCGATCGTCAGCATAGTAATACCAGTATACAAGACAGAAGAATTTTTAGAGGAATGTGTAGAAAGCGTATTGAATCAGTCTTACGCAAATTTAGAGATTATTTTGGTGGACGATGAGTCACCAGACAAAAGCCCTGAAATCTGTGATCGGTTGAGTAGAGAGCACCAGAATATTTTGGTTATTCACAAGAAAAATCAGGGTCTTGGAATGGCACGCAATTCTGGAATGGAAAAAGCAAGCGGCAAGTATATTCTATTTCTGGATTCCGATGACAAATTAGATGGTGAACATGCAGTTGAGCTTCTAGTAAGAAAAGCGCAGGAAAAGGATGCTGATATTACAGTAGGAAGTTTTCGGCGCTTTAACAAGTCGTTTGTGAGCGAAAAAAACTGGCACCATTTGAAAGAAGGTGAATATACAAGAACTGCAGATTTTCGCTTTAAAGGGTTTTATCAATATGGACATCTCGCCTATGACTGGGGAAAGCTTTATAAAATGGATTTTTTGAGGGAGCATGAGTTAGTTTGTCCTGCGTATCCATTTACACAGGACAAGGCTCATAACATGCGCTGCTGCTTCTGGAATCCAACGTATGCATTTATTGACGAAAGTGTAATGTTATACCGTGTAAATGAGGATTCTGTCACTTTTAAGTATAAGAAAAATATGGAAGGGGTCTGGATTAGCATTGCAAGGGATTTTATGCAGTATCAACTCGAGCATGGAAGAAAAGGATATTTGGCTGATCTTGCAGCGTTTCATATTTTCTTTGGTGCGTTCTTTCTTGTCAAGCAGGAGCTGCAGCCAAATCAGGCTGGCTGGCGAGGTGCCAGAAGGGCATTGAAGCAATATGGAAAAGATCCGTTTGTCAGAAGCGCGATGCGTGCATTGGCAAAGGGAAAATTTGTCCGAAAAATTGACAGTACCGCATGGAAAATTGTGATTTGGGGCGGATCAGTTTTATTCAGTCTTCATGCGTACTCGCTGATGGCAGTAGGAATTGCTTTGCTTCGCATGCTGCAGGTGGACAGCAAAATTACAAAGGCAAGATACCGCAAAGTGCAATAAGCTGATTTTTATTGAAAAGTGAAAAATCAGACAGAAATGGAGCGAAAAATGAAGAAAAAAATTTGTTTTTTTAGCGGAGATATCACACGAAGCGGGGGTACCGAGCGGGTGACACTTTTGATCATACAGAAATTAAAAGCATTGGAAAAATATGATATCTCGATTTTAAGCATTGTAGAACAAAAGGAGCAGCCATTTTTTGAGATTCCGGATGGAATAAAGAGAACGAAACTGGATTCAGGAAGAAAGTGGATTGTCCCAGGTCCTAGCTACATTCCGCTTGTGCCCAGACTTCGTCACTTTTTAAAGCATAACAAAATTGATCTTTTAATTGATGTGGATGTGATACTTGATCTGTTAAGTGTTCCCGCATCTGTTGGTCTGAAAACAAAAATTGTTGCATGGGAGCATTTTAACTATTATTATATCTGGCCGTCAAAGACATACCAGGTGTTTCGCCATGCAGCGCAGTGGTTTAGCGCAAAAAATGCTGATTTCATTGTCACGCTCACAATACAAGACCAGAAAAACTATGAGAATCGACTAGGACGTCGAAAAGCCATTCAGACAATTCATAATCCGATGATGCCGGTAAAGCAAAGTGAGCAGGTGCTCACGCGGGAAAAAAGTATCATTACAGCTGGGCGTTTGACATGGGTTAAAGGAATTGATTTATTAGAAAAATTGATTCCGATGATTTTAAAGAAATATCCGGATTGGAAATGGTATGTGTTAGGCGAGGGTGAGGAGCGTCCAAGGCTAGAGGCTGTTCAAAAAAAGTATCAACTCGAAAATCAGCTAATTTTGACCGGAAATGTTTCAAACGTCAGTGCATATATGCAGAAATCATCTATTTATGTAATGACATCGCGCTCGGAGGGGCTTCCGATGGTTTTGCTAGAGGCGGCACAAAATGGACTGCCGATGGTAAGTTTTGATATTCAGACAGGTCCTTCCGAAATCATAGAGGACGGAAAAAACGGTTTTTTGATACCGCCGTTTTCAATCAACGATATGATAAAAAAAGTAGAGTATCTGATAACGCATGAAGAAGTTCGAGGTACGTTTTCAAAAAATACCAGCTCGATACAAAAACGATTTGACGCAGATTTGATTACAGCACAGTGGGAGCGTATGATTGACCGATTATAAAATACGAAAAATATAGAAATAGTAGAAAAGCCGTTACAAGAAAGGGAGCACAGAAAGATAATACGGGGAAAAATCATAAAAAAGACAACACAGATGTGTTTAGTTATCTGTGTTGTCAAAAATACGAAGAAGCTTGGAGCGCTGGTTATCCTGTTTAAAGGAACGAAGAGTTTCTTTTAATGTTGTATTGCGAAGGGTGTAGGTATTATGCAAGAAACAGACAAACGTAATTATCCAAAGAGCAGGCCATAGCAGTGGGCATTTTCCAAGCTTTGGAAAGCGTACATGCATTTGCAGGTGCCCTTCTTTTAAGTAGGTAAATGGCGTGATGCGGCTGTAAGATGTGCTTCCGACAAGGGCAGCCGCAGTTGCTTTGTTGACATCGCCGCCAGCAAGAAGCTGTTGTATAAAGGATTCACAGTCTCTGCGATCATAATGGACGGTGGGATCAACTGTTTCTGAAAGACCCAGATAGATGCGGCACGTTTCCAGAATGATTTCATATAGGTGCAGGATTTTCGAGTCATGGCACCAACTATGAATCTGGTCAAAATCAATTTGACTATAAAAATGCTCCAGATAAAATGTGAAATCACATAACAGGCGGATGCCAAAGCCACTGTAGAGATAGTGTTTGAGCATGTGGTGAAGCATGTAGAAGGTATATTGTGTCGGCGGAAGAACTGGGTAAGTAGTTCCATTGATGATTTGATGCTCCGGTTGAAACGCATTGAAGCCAAATACGGCATCCACAATCTGGTTGGCTGGTGCATATTGATAGAGTCCAACAATCCTAAAATGAAGCTCTAGAATTAAGGTTCGGCCAGTTTTAGGAAATGTGTAAAGGTAGCCTTGATGATGGTCGCTGACATCATCATCCTTTTTGAATCCATTTGCAAGAAGAAGTTTCCCAGCACGTTCAAACTGCTCTTTTTCATTTATATAAAGATCCACATCTCCGAGCTTTCTGTATTCCGAAACTGGATAAAAAGCAGCGAGGCTAATGCCCTTTAAAAGAACATACGGAATCTGATTTGCTTCAAAAAGCGCAGCAATTCGTCTTGTGAACTGATCAATTTGATAGTAATTCAGCATCATCAGTTTTGTCTGGTACTTCAATGGCTCCAGACGATTTTTATCGTTCAGATAGGGCAGCACGTAAGGAACACAGGATTGATCTTTTGCAAGCGCAAGCAAAGCATCCATGTCCTGCGGCGCGATATCAATTGAAGATGTTTTATTTGTACAGGCATCGTGAATAATCTGAAGAAAAATCTGCTCGAACGTTTCCATAAAAAATCTTTGAACCCTTCCATAGTAACAAATTTGCGTTTCAACATTTCGTATGTATTGCATGATGCTAGTATAACACAAAAGAGAGAACACGTGAACTGCAAATTTTATGGGAAAAAGAAGAATGTTGCAAAGTATAACAAAAATTTCATAAAAGAAGAATTGCACAGAATACGAAAAGAGAATATACTAAATAAATGTGACAGAACAGAAAAAGAATGTCACATATTAACACAAAAGGGGAATGTTATGATAAAGAAAAAAGGTACTTTTGTGCTGCGTCAGCTGATGGAGGATTTTATTTTGATCCCTTGTGGAAAGACAGCGGAGACAGTTAATCAGGTTTTGACATTGAGCGAGACGGCAGCATTTATATATGAGCGCGCAGAGTCTGCAAAAACAGCAGAACAGTTGGTTAGGTTGGTCAGCAGAGAATATCAAGTGGATGAGGAGGATGTCCGGGAGGATGTAGAGGAAATTCTGGAAACATTGAAGACAGAAGGGATTCTTGAGGAAACAGAAGAAAAAGCCTGATGGCTATAGAGAAAACGACAAAACAGGTTATGAACTGTAGTTGATAAAAAATACAGAAAGGAGGCGGATTGATGGTCGTTTTTCTAATTGGCGGCGAGAGCCGGTTAATGGATGGTTTGATCAATAAATTTAATAAAGACGGACACCGGGTATATTTGTTGACTGGAAGCAGAAATGGAAGAACCTCATATCAGAAGGTTTTTGAAAAATATAATTTTAACTATGACAGTGACAGCATCCGAGAGATTTTTGAGAGTACAAATCCAGATGTTGTTATTTTTACTGGCGCACAGGATACGCATTACCGTTGGGAAAATGCCAGAAAAGAAGCGGTACAATTTTCTACAGATTTGACGAATATACTTTCTGCGTATTCATCTGTAAAGAATGGCCGTTTTTTATATCTGTCCTCGGAGGATGTTTTTGGAAAATCCTATCCGGAGGATATTCGGGAGACGGAATCGGTATCGGCAAACAGTTTTCATGCACTTGCCGTAGCGCAGGGAGAGGAAACCTGCAAAAATTATTACAGCACGCGTGGAATGGAATCAATCGTGGTTCGAATTGATCATCTATATGGAACTCCTGTAAAGGGAAAATTGCAGACAGATCCATGTTTTAAGATGACATTGGAAATGTTAAAAAGTGGAAAGATTGCAGCAAATGGTCGAAATTTGTTTTCGATGATTCATCAAAATGATGCGATTGAATTTATTTATCGGTTGGCAGTGGCTGACCGTCTGATATATTCGGTCTATCAGATTTCATCCGGTCAGGTGATCAGTCAGATGCAGCTGGCACAGATGATAATCGAAGCCGCTCAGACGGGGGAGGAACTTTTAGATGAAACAGTTGGAAATGGATATCGGCTTGTATTAAGTGCTGCGCGCTACAATGAGGAATTTGGCGGAAAAATTTTTGTTAGCTATGAAGACGGTATAAAGGCAGTCGTTCAGTATATGAAGCACCACAGCGATTCTTTTTTGCGGATACAGGATGATCGAAAGGGCGCAGGTATTCTTCAGAATATTCGCCAGATTTTCCGTTTGTTGATTCCTTATATTGAAAACATGATTTGTTTTATTCCATTTTTTATGTTGAATAACAGGGCTGTGGACAGCAAGTATTTCAGCAAACTGGATTTTTATTTGCTGTATGTGCTTTTGTTTGCAATTGTGTATGGACAGCAACAAGCTATTTTCTCAGCACTGCTAGCGATAGCAGGCTATTGCTTCCGACAGATGTATGACAAAACCGGATTTGAGGTATTAATGGATTATAGTACTTACGTATGGATGGCGCAGCTGTTCATTGTTGGTATGTCCGTCGGATATATGAAAGATCAGATCCGATATATTCGTGATCAGGACGATGAGCAGATCCATTATCTAAATGGACAGCTCGGTGATATTGCGGATATCAATGACAGCAATGTACGCATGAAGCATACCTTTGAACGGCAGATTGTAAACCAGAAGGATAGTTTGGGAAAGATTTATGAAATTACGTCGCAGCTGGATCAAAGAGGACCTGAAGAGGTGCTCTTCTATGCGGTACAGGTATTGTCAAAGCTGATGGAGACGCAGGATGCTGCTATTTATACGGTGGCAAACCGTGATTACGCTAGACTCTTTTCCTTTACATCGCTGACGGCAAAGCGACTTGGAAAATCCATCCGCTACTCAGATATGGAGGATATGGTTACCGAACTGAGAGATCACCGTGTTTACATCAATAAAACGATGGACAACCGTTATCCACTTATGGCATATGCCATTTATTCGGAGGAAACTATGCAGACCATACTGATGCTGTGGGGACTTCCATGGGAGCGTATGAATCTGGCAGAGGCCAATCGTTTGACGGTAGTCGGATATCTGATTCAGAATGCAGTTGTAAGAGCAAATCGTTATCTGGAAGCGCTGCACACAAGACGCTATGTCGAGGGCAGTGATATTCTGGGACAGGACGCATTCAAGCAGTTGGTAACAGCGTTTTTTGATGCGAGAAGACATGGGCTTACGGAGTGTACGCTGTTAAAGATTCAGCATACAGATGAAAGCTTTAAGGAGACAGCAGAACAGCTTGAGAAAAAGCTGCGACAGACCGACTATTTTGGTGTGCTGGCAGATGGCCTTTATGTGCTTCTTCCAAACACCGATGAGGAAGGTGCCGTTGGAGTCATCGAGCGTTTTAAGGGCTTTGGATTTGAGAGCTCGGTCGTAAATGGGGAGGTAATCGGAGAATGACAAGAGCAGAGAAACTTTTTGTTATAATATGGATTATTAATCTCATTATCGCCGTGGTGTATTTTTTGTGTGGAACATTTCTCTATGTTCCAGCGATGAAGCGAAAGGACAAGGACAAAGAGGAATATCTTCATGACAGTCCGAAAGCATTTTTGATTCGCATGATTATCATGATTTTATGTCCGGTTGTCGGTCTACTATATTTCTTTTCGGTAAATCTGGTGTTTTGCACGATTTTTCGACAGGAAGTCGATTTGGCAGATGTGGTTTTTAGTAAGGAACGCGTCAAGCAGCATCTAAAGGCCGATGAGGATCGAGAGCGAAATCTTGTTCCGATGGAAGAGGCACTTGCCGTCAGTGACAAGAAGAATCTTCGAATGTTGATGTTAAATGTAATCAGAGGTGATTTGAAAAGTTCGCTGGAATCCATTGCATTGGCATTAAACAGTGAGGATTCGGAGACATCGCATTATGCGGCATCTGTCCTTCGAGATGAGCTGAATGATTTTCGTGTTCATGTGCAGGATTTGTATATGGATATGAAAGCGGAAGAGCAGGAACAGACCGAGGCAGAGATGCTTTTGATTGATTCAATGAGTCCCATTTTGCGCCAGAAGGTCTTTACCGGGATGGAGCAGGTAAAGTTTGTGCATATCATGGATGAAGCAGCGCAGTCGCTTTATCAGAAAAATCCGTCTTGCATGACACCGAAGCGGTATGAGGTGGTATGCTTGCAGCTAATTGAGCAAAAAGAATTTGAAAAAGCTGGTGTGTGGTGTGAGAGACTAGCGCAGATGTATCCTGATGAACTAGTCTCCTATACTTGTCAACTCAAGCTTTTCTTTATGGGAAATGACAGAGAGCATTTCTTTGAAGTGCTCAATAAGTTAAAAAAATCTGATGTTATCATTGATAACGAAACGCTTGAGTTAATTCGAGTATTTAGTTGATTATTTAAACAAAAATAGCTAGTTGGTCATTCAGAAGAAATCTTAATGAGATGAAATATAACAGAGAAAGAAGGTGAGAAAAATGTCGATGATGATGCTGACAGTGATTCAGATTGTGCAGGCACTTGCTGCATACAGTTTTGTAATGCTGTTTTTGTCATGGGTATTTTTAAGAAAATACTTGGCACATTTTGAGCTTCCGGAAAGAATTATCGGCTATTTTCTTACTGGAAATTTTTATATTATTTATCTTGTCTTTTTGTTACAGTTTCTTCACATTTCCAATTCGATTACTTTGTGGATTGGAACACTGTTTCCATTTTTTGTCCGAGCATGGAGAAGAAAGAAGTTTGCAGCTGTAAAATATCAAGCAGAATCTTTTTTCCGCTTTTTTCTGCATATCTTAAGAGGAGAAATTGGAGTAAAAACGCTGATTTTGACAAACTGTCGCAAGTTGTTTGAACGATATGGAAGAAAAACAGGAAGAAATTTGCGAAAGTGGCTGCCAGATTTGTTGCTAACAGGCGTGGTGATGGCTGGCGTTTTTTATCTATATGGCTCGAATACTGTAACAGTATTTGGCTATAAAGCATCGGATGTTCCTGTTCATAACCTTTGGATTAATAATATGAGCAATAATGAAATTTTTTCAAAAGGTGTGTATCCGTATGGATTTCATTGTGTAATTTATTATTTGCACACCGCATTTGGAATAAAGACGTACATTTTGATGCGCGTATTTTGTGTGACGCAAACGCTGTTTATCCATTTGGCACTTTTGGTATCACTAAAGGTAATCAGCAAGAATCGCATTGCTCCGTATATAGGAACTGAGGCCTATTTGTTTTTAAACGTATTCAGCGATGCTTCACATGCCAGATTTGCGACTACGCTTCCACAGGAATATGGAATGATGTTTATCTTTCCGGCAGCAGTTATGGCGATGCGCTTTTTTCAAGAATATAAGTCTACTCCCAAGACAGAAAAAGCGCATTACCGGGGCTATCTGTTAGCCTTTGTGATCAGCTTTTCACTGACATTAACGGTTCATTTTTATAATACAATTCCGGCAGGAGTGTTGTGTGTCGGTATTGCATTTGGCTTCTTTTTGATGTTTTTTCGCTGGCGATATTTTTGGCGTATTATGTTGGCGGGAATTATCAGTATCGTCGTGGCTGTGCTTCCGATGGCAGTGGGTGTGGTAACCGGACATCAGCTGGAGGGCTCACTTTACTGGGCGCTTGGCGTTATAAATGGTGAAAAAAGTGACACAGATCAGAATAGCGGCGATAAGGTGACTCAAGTTGTTGATAAAAATGGAAATACTATTACGATTGTAGGTGAAGTGGACGAGGAGACGCTTCAAAAAATTATAAATGGATATGAGGAAGAAACAGGAGAAAGTAGTGAAGCAGGTTCTGATCTTGCACAAAATGGGGTGAGTCAGAACGGAGGAGAAAACTCGCAGCAGGGAACAAGTCAGCCGGAACGGCCGTCTAAAATAAAGCGAATTCTTCAAGTCCTAAAATCAAAATGTATGATTATTTTGGGACAAATTCAGCTCTACTGTACAAATAAAAACAGGAATGCAGCAATAGCGATGGTCGCATCAATTTTACTGTTGAATCTCGTAGGAACAGCGTTGTTGCTAATGAAAAAAATAAAGTATGGAAGTGTTTTGCTGTCAATTGGAATTTACATGCTTTTTATGTGTATTATGCAGGCACTTGTAGAATTGGGGCTTCCCGAAATCATGCAGGCTTCACGCTTGTGTATCTTTTTTTGCTATTCTCTTGGCCTTGTGTGGGGAATGCTTGCGGATGTGGGTATTTGCGCTGTGATAAAGCTGTTTCAGCTATTTTTCAAAAAACAGTGGATTTATACAGTGGTTCCGTTGGTGGTATTAGCAGCAAGCACCGTTACAGCAGTGGCTGAAAATTGGATACGTACACCGATCAAAACTGGTGCGCTAGAGACAAACGAGGCCATTACTTGTCTCACCAATATTATACATGAAAACAAAGACTTAAACTGGACAATTGTATCTGCAAATGATGAACGTCAGATGATTTCAGATTTTGGATGGCATTATGAGATAATCGCATTTTTGAGGCAGCAAAAGGATTTGAAACAAAATTCTGTTATTACGATACCAACAGAGTATGTGTACTTTTTTATTGAAAAACAGCCAGTAAATTATGCGGATACAGCAGGATCAGGAGTTACGTTGAGGCGAGTATCAAAAATGGGTGCATCACAACCAGTTAGTACGCTATCAGGAATTTATCCGTATTCTGGCCAAGATCGTTGGGGGACCATGTCTCATATGTATTATTGGGCGCAGGCATTTAAAAAGCTGTACCCGCAGGAGATGGAGGTCTACTATGAGACAACTGATTTTGTATGTTATCGTTTGCACCAGAATGTAAACAGCCTTTATAATCTGGCGATTGATTACGGTTACAATGATCCTCATGAAACTGACATAAATTCAGATGAGACATTGGACTCAGTATCAGAAACATCGAATCGAACATCTGATACCGATCTGGCACCAGTTTTGGAAACACAGTCCGATACAGACAGTAAGGAGGAATTGAATGGTTTCGCGCAGGAATTACGCAGCTATTACGATTATTATGGCGATCGTCTTTTTTCTATTTCAACTTCTGAATATGGCGAAGGCAAGCTGGAATAATTATCAGACGAATACATTCGCACAAGATACAGAAGCGCTGCCAGACCGTTCAAGTGTTTATCAGGCGGGGCAACAAACGTCTGGGGAAAGCGATGAAAATTGGGGGGATGGTGTGTACTGTGCTCCTGTCGTCTGCATTGGAGAAAATCAGGAGGGTTCGTTTGGCGAACTTCTTCGTGACTGGGGATTTTACATGAAGCGAAGTGTAAGCATCTATGAGTCTGTTTCAGATTACCAGACAGTCTATGAAGCCGGTGATCAGAGTACCCCGCAGTTTCTTCTGATTGATTCCAATGTTATTGACTGGAACTGTAAAAATACATTAAAGGAAATCAAGTTTCTTCAAAGCTGTGCGGATGCGGGGATTCATTTGATTTTTGGCAATCTTCCAGAGGTTTCTGTGATAAAGAAATACAAAGCGCTTCGAGAATTGCTGGGGATTGAATCGGTTCGGCAGGAGAGTGTAACGGTTGAGGGCATTCATCTGTATGAGGGGCTTTTGCTCGGTGGCGAGGTTATTTATAAGCCACAGACAGAGGAAGAAGAAAAGCGACAGGATATGGCACTGACATTTCCGTGGTATAATCTTTCAAGTGGAACAAAGGTGTACATGAAAGGAATGCTTGATCAGGAAGTGGTTGATGTTCAGGAGCAGCCTGTTTTGATCTGGCGTAAAAGTACTGGAAATTCATTTGTGTTTGCGGTCAATGGTGATTATATGAAAGGAGCTTCAGGACTGGGGCTTTTGACAGGAATGCTTTGTCAGACACAAGACTACACACTTTATCCGGTGGTGAATGCCCAGAATTTTATATTTACTGGATATCCGGCGCTGGCAGAGGAAAACTCCGACACGCTTCAATCACTTTACAGTCAAACGATGAGTGGTGTATTTCGCGATGTTATTTGGCCTTCTGTTTCGGTGATCAGTCATAGAACATCACTTGGCATTAGCAGCATGATTGCGATGCAATATGATTATAGCGACGATGTCTGGCCAAAGACGCAGGAACTTTTCTACTATATGGAATCAATGAAGGAACTTGGTGCTGAAATGGGCTATTCAACTGTCAGTATATCTGATACTGGTATTGAAGAAAAATTGATTCAGGATAAAGAATTCTGGGACAAGGTGCTTTCAACGTATCGTTTTTCATCACTTTATCGAGGGACGCTCTCAGACGACGAAATGAATACGGTATTAAAAAATAAATTTTTATCAGATATCTGTACAATTGTTGAGCCAATAGAGGATACCAGCGATTTGATTGGCTATGCAAACGAGCATGTCACGAGGCAGCGCGCCTTGATTGACGGCTATGAGCATACCTACAGTCAGGATTTTGCCATTCGAAGCATTGAGACGGCGCTGGGTTATACCAGTATTCTGACCGATATTGGAAGAGTTGCCTATCCGCAGTCGGAGGCGGACGCATGGGAGAATCTGTCAAAGGAATTGATGGCAAATACAACGACTTACTGGAAAACGTTTTCTGCATTTGAAGGGACTACGCTTTCACAGAGCGATGCGCATATCCGAAACTTTTTGGCGATGAGCTACACAGAGGAAAGGGAAGATTCCTGTATCAAAGTGAATATAAAAGGTTCAGGCTTTCCAGTGTGGTTTGTATTAAAGATAGGAGAAGGAGAAATGGTTACGCAGGTGGAGGGCGGAAGCGCTTCTAGGATTGAAAAAGGTGTATGGCTCATCGAAGCAGATCAGAGTCAGATTGAAATAAATCTTGATCAATCCAGCAAACCGTTTTATTATGAGTAAAGGAGAAGGCGAATGAGAGTATGTATTGTGGCAGAGGGATGTTATCCATTTGTGGTAGGCGGCGTCTCAAGTTGGATTCACAGCATGATTCGTCTGTTTCCCAAAACGGAGTTTATTATACTAGCGATTGCGGCGAACCGCTCGCAGCGCGGAAAATATGCATATGAACTGCCAGAAAATGTTTCCGAGGTCTATGAGGTCTATTTGCAGGATGTAGATTGGGGAAAGAAACGAAGAAAACGCTTTCGCTTGAATAAGGAGCAATACCATGCGCTTCGCAGTTTGATTCTCGATCAGGATATCGAATGGAATGTATTGTTTGATCTCTTCCAGAATCATTCGGTTTCGTTAAATGATCTTTTGATGGGAGAAGACTTTTTAAATGCGGTAACGGAGTGCTATCGCATCAAATATAGTCAGATTGTGTTTTCTGATTTTCTCTGGACAATGCGTTCTATTTATTTGCCGCTCTTTCTGACAATGGGAATGGAAATTCCAAAGGCCGATCTGTATCACTGTGTTGCGACTGGATATGCAGGAGTATTAGGCAGCATGGCAAAGCATAAATATGGGTGTCGCCTTCTGATCTCGGAGCATGGCATTTATACGAGAGAGCGCGAGGAGGAATTGATTAAGGCAAAATGGGTCACTGGTGTTTATAAAAATATCTGGATTGATCAGTTTCGAAAAATGTCGCGTCTGGCCTATCAGGAGAGCAGTCTTGTCACGAGTCTGTTTGAGCAGGCAAGGCAATTGCAGATTGAACTAGGCTGTCCGCCCGAAAAAACAGCAGTTACGCCAAATGGCATCCGTGTAGAAAATTTGCAAAATCTGGCGGGAAAGCAGCCGGAGGATGAGGAAAAGATCAATATCGGAGCAGTTCTTCGTGTTACACCGATTAAGGATGTAAAGACCATGATTCAGGCTTTTGGCTTTGCAAAGCAGCGCGAGCCCCGTCTGAAAATATGGATTATGGGTCCGTGGGACGAGGATGAAGCATATGCAAATGAATGCTTTGAACTGGCACAGTCGCTCGGTGTGGGAGACATTGAATTTACCGGGCGTATCAACATCAAGGATTATCTGGGGCGCATGGATATGACCATTTTGACAAGCGTCAGTGAAGGACAACCACTTACTATTCTGGAAAGCTATGCGGCACACAAGCCAGTTATCGCAACAGACGTCGGCAACTGCTATGGTCTGATTTATGGGGAAAGTGATGATTTTGGTCAGGCGGGAATTCTTACTCACATCATGAATGTGGAGGAGATCGCACAGGCAATGGTTGAAATGGCACAGAAAAAAGAGATGCGTCTTTCAATGGGAGAAAATGGTTACCGTCGCGTCATGGCAAAATATCGTGTGGAATATATGCAGAAAACATATTGGGAAATTTACCGCGATTTTGCAGAAAATATGAAGCTTGAATGGAATGAAGCTCCGGTAACAATTCCTTAATAAAAGGGCAGTAAAATAAAAAATTGGCTGGAAAGAAAAAACACAAGAGGAGGTGAGAAAATGGCAGGAATCGGAGTACGACTCAATAACCTGTTTCAGAAAAATACGCTGACAACCGATCTGCTCGGATTTTTTTACAGCACAGTAGTTACCGTTGCACCTATGTTTGTGATAATTATCAATCTGGTGCTTATGGAATATTTTCTTGATTTTTCGTCGCTTGGCTATGCAGAGCGAGAGCTATTTTCCTGTACAGTATTGTACACGTTTATCTTTTCACTGTTGACATCATCGCCGTTTAATGCGGTGTTGTCAAGGTATGTGTCTGATGTAATCTACCAGGAGCGCTATCAGGACATTCTTCCATGCTATTATCTTGGCATGATTTTTAATGTGACGTTAAGTTGTATTTTCGGTATTCCGTTTTGCCTGTGGGAGCACTTTGTGGGCGGCGTTTCCGTGTGGTATGTGTTTGCCGGATTCTGGGCATATATCAGTCTTGTGTTTGTCTTTTATGCGATGATTTATCTATCCATCTGTAAGGATTACCAGCGAATTGCGCAGTATTATGGGGCAGGTATGCTGCTTGCATTTTTTATATCGCTTTTTCTTCGCTTTAAACTGCACTGGGGAATTCCACAAAGCATGCTTGCTGCACTTGACGTTGGTTTTTTTCTCACAGCAGTGCTGGAGAATGCATTGATAAAGCGATATTTTCGGGAGAATAGCAATCGCTACAAGCCGATTCTTGGATATTTTAAGAAATATTGGCAGCTTGTCATTACCAACTTTTTCTATATACTTGGTATGTATGTTCACAACTTCGTTTTCTGGACGAACAAAGAAATGAATATGATTGTGGTAAAAAGTTTTGTCTGCAATCAGCCGTATGATATGGCATCGTGTCTTGCGATGTTTACCAATATTTCCGCGACAATCATTTTCATTGCCCGCGTTGAGATGTATTTTCATGAGAAATATAAGCTCTATTCTGACGCAGTTACGGGTGGGCGAGATGCAGATATTCAGAATACAAAGCGGCGAATGTTTCGACAGCTGTCAAATGAGCTGATGACATTGGCACGTATTCAGTTTATTATATCTGTTGTCATTTATCTTGTATGCGTGGTAATTCTTCCAAGCGTGGGAATTTCCAGTATGACGATGAAAATCTATCCGTCACTTGCGGTTGGATATTTTATTTTGTTCTTGATGTATTCTGCGATCATTTTCTTGTATTATTTTAATGATCTGACAGGTGCAGTCTGGACATCCACCATTTTTTTATTGGTGACTCTGGTTGTAAGTATTTTATCGATGCGGTTGCCTGTAATCTGGTACGGAACTGGCGTGATCGCAGGTTCCTTTGCTGGATGGACGGTCGCGTACATTCGACTGCGATGGATTGAGAAGCATATGGATGCCCATGTATTTTGCGTGGGTGATCTGATTCCGAGAGGAAAAGGAAAACGACCTTCCGGGAAAGTATTTGACAGAAGACTGGGAATCTCAGATATTCAGAGAAAGGAGAACACATGAGTATTGCATTTTTTGCAAAAATAGGTTTAATTATGACAGGAGTCATTGTTATGGTTTTTACGTTTCTTTTGCATTCGGTAAAAAAACTCACAGTGAATCTGGCAGTGGCATGGGAGGCCATAGGCATCGGTCTGATATTGGTAGGCGCGGTTCCACTTTTTTCAAGTTGGTGTTATCTATTGGCAAGAGGAACAATGATTGCAATGTTTCTGGTTGGTGGACTCACGATATGGGGTGGCTTTGAGTTGAGTATTCTGATATCGTCGCTGGCAATGAAAAATCAAGAACTGGCGATGCAGGTATCTCTTTTAAATCAGGAGAATGAACGGATTCTTGAGGAGCTTTGCAAGCTGACAGGAAAGAGCCGAAGAGAACTGTAAATAATTGCAAAAAGCGAAAGAGAGCAGAGGCGATTGTATAGTTCACAAGATCATAAGATCAGGAAGAGAAAATACATAGAGGGAGAAATATAGGAAAAATGAAAAAGCAAAAAATACTCTTTGTGATTAACACACTTGGGCGAGCAGGTGCAGAGTCCGCATTACTTTCACTGCTTTCGGTGCTGGATCCATCTCAATATGACATTTCCTTGTATGTGATTATGGCGCAGGGAGAGATGAGAGCGGAACTTCCAATTTATGTGAAGCTGTGCAATCCTCAGTTTGAGGATGAGTCGGTGCTGACAAAGGCAGGGCGCAAGAAAATGACACACACTGTTTTTCGGAATTTTTTCAGAAACGGCCATTTGGTTTCCAAAAGCCGATATCTGTTTAGTACGGCATTTTCCATGTGCCGCAGTAAAAAAATATCAGCCGATAAATTGTTGTGGAGAGTCATGTCGGATGGAAGCTATCGGTTTGAGCAAACCTTTGATTTAGCAGTTGCCTATCTGGAGGGCGCCTCCACCTACTACGTGGCGGATCACGTTAAGGCAAAGAAAAAAGCAGCTTTTGTACATATTGATTATGAAAGCTCCGGTTATACACCAGCCATGGATCGGGACTGTTATAAAAAGATGGATGCAATATTTACCGTATCCGATGAGGTGCGGACGCATTTCTTAAATTGCTACCCAACGTATCGAGATAAGACAAAGGTATTCCATAATATCATTGATCCGAAAAAGATACAAAAGCTTGCTAGCAAAGGAACTGGATTTGAAGATCAATATGATGGGATGAGGATTTTGACAGTTGGACGGCTGACTTATCAGAAGGCATATGACATTGCCGTGGAGGCGATGAAACTAGTAAAGAATGCAGGCTGTCGGGCAAGATGGTATGTTCTTGGAGAGGGAGATGAGCACAGAATGCTTGAGCGAAAGATTGAGCATCTTGGTTTGACGGATGATTTTTTGCTGCTTGGTGCAAAAGAAAATCCATATCCGTATTATGCGAATGCAGATCTTTATGTGCATGCAACCAGGTTTGAGGGGAAAAGCATTGCAATTCAGGAGGCACAGACGCTGGGGTGTCCGGTGATCGCCTCTGACTGCAATGGAAATCGGGAGCAGATTGAAAACAAAAAGGATGGACTTTTGTGTGAATTAACTCCGCAGGCAATCGCGGATAGTATTTTATTTCTGGCAAAAAATTCAGAAATTCGAAAAGCCTATGCGTCTGCTGCAATGAAAAAAGAAAGCCAACAGAAAAAGGAGTTGGAACAACTTTTGAAATTGTTGAAATAAATTCCTGAAATCATTAGAAATGAATTGTAAAAACAATTTGAATGAGTTTTTTCTTGAAATTGCAAATGCAACTTTTATGAATTATGAAAATGCAGAGGGACAAGAGATGGATGAGAAAGAATTGCTGGTGATCATTCCAGCTTACAACGAAGAAAAAAATATCGGCTCTGTATTGGACGAGCTGGAAAAACCTGAAATAGCAGGCATAGCAGATGTTTTGATCATGAACGATGCGTCATCGGACAGTACAAACTGGGTAGCGAAGGCGCGCGGTCATGCAGTTGTCACACATGTATTTAATCTGGGATATGGAAGCGGTATTCAATTAGGGTATAAATATGCGATCCGAAGGGGTTATAAGTATGTGATTCAGATGGATGCAGATGGACAACATGATGTATGCAATATTCCGGTGATTTACGATCGCTTGCGGACAAAGGATGCAGATGACCGCTATCCAGATATTGTGCTGGGTGCCAGATTTATGGAGGGAAGCGGAAACTTTGAGGTGTCCGCGGCAAAACGGCTGGCATTTCGATTGTTTCGCTTTATGATTCAAATTGCAGCCGGAAGAAAGATTGCCGATCCGACAACGGGACTTCAAGGCCTTAGCCGAAAGGCTGTGCTTTATTATTCGAAGTACAATCACTTTGATGATAAATACCCAGATACCAATATGATCATGCAGATGATTCTTCTGAAATTTAAGGTCGTGGAAATTCCAGCAGTTATGCATATGAGAAAAAGTGGAAAGAGCATGCACTCTGGTCTGAAACCAATTTGGTATATGTTTCGGATGTTCTTCTCGGTTTTAGCAGTTATTTTTCGATGTAAGGTACTCAAGATTGATAATGATGCCGGATTGATGGAGGATGACAGAGAGGAGGTGCAGGAGGCTGTAGGTTACAGCAAACAATATGAAGATAAAGAGTCTATTTCGCAATAGTTTTTTCAGCCTTTTGTCCCAGCTTGTATTATTACTTTTTGGATTTTTAAGCCAGCGTGCTATGAATCTATACATGGGAACCGAGCTTGTTGGCATGAATGGTGTTATTTCAAATGTTATTTCAATGTTGTCTGTGACGGAGCTTGGTGTGTCCACAGCAATTGTCTATCATTTATATAGTGCACTGGTAAGCCGGGATGAGCGGCAGATAGCAACGCTGATGAATTTGTATCGGAAGGCCTATTATGTGTTTGCTGCTGTGCTTACGGTGCTTGGATTGGCGTTAATTCCAGTTGTTCATTTATTTATGACAAATAAGAGTTATTCCATTGGCTATATCCGTGTGCTGTATCTTTTGTGGCTGCTTCGTTCAGTTTTGTCATATCTGCTTTCTTATAAAAAATCATTGCTCGTTGCTGATCAGAATGAATATATTGTCAGCGTTACTACGATACTGGCAAATGTGATTGGCTATTCTGCGATCATTCTTTTTGTCAGCATTACGGGGAGGTATCTTCCAGCATTGATTACCGGAATTATTGGCGATACCATTTTAAACATCTGGGTTAGCTGGTATACAGATAAGAAATATCCCTTCCTTCGTCGTTATCGAAAGGAAAAGGCAGGAAACGAAACGATTCAAAAAATCATGAATGATATCAAAAATATTTTTGTGTCCAGACTTTCCCAAAACCTTTTAAATGGAACTGATAATCTGATCATATCAGGATTTATCAATGTGGTAACGGTCGGCATATTCAGCAACTATGGTCTGATTACGCGTTCAGTCGGCAATATCATCCGCGCATTGGCGATGAGCATTCAGCCGGGAGTTGGAAATCTCTTTGTGGAGGAGGATCATGAGAAAAACTATCGCGTTCTTAGGCAGATGACCTTTTTGTTTTTTCTTATTGTAGCGGTTGCTGCGTGTGGATTGTATGTGATGATTGATCCATTCGTTGAAGATATTTGGTTGGGAAAAACATTTGGTTGGGATAGTGCATCTGTGTTTTTATCAGTTACTGGATGTATATTTTTAGGAATTGGTCAGCCAATTGCTGTTGTGATGGCGGTGAGTGGGCTGTTTCATAGAGAAAAGACGCTCTCAGTTCTCTCGTCTGTTGTAAATCTGATTGTTTCTATTGCACTTGTTATTCCGTTTGGTACAGCTGGTGTATTGTTGGGAACCTGTCTGGCGTATTTAATTCAGATTGGATATCGCATTTATTTTTTCTTTCACGAGTATGTGAAAATGGATGAGAAGCGCTATGTGTTTGATTTGCTAGAGTATGGCGTACTCATTGCAGTGGAGGTTATTGTGACGAAGCAAGTGGTGCATCTGGTATACTGTCAGTCATTATTGACCTTTCTTCTTGGAGTTGGAATTTGCGTATTTATTCCAATGACAATTAATGTTTCTATTTTTTGTAGAAGTGGCCGATTAAAAAGTGTGAAACAGCTTTTTTCATCTGTTAGAAGATAAATCAAAAGTAAGAAAATAGAGCATGACAACAAGTTGGAAGGTGTGACTCTGGAACAGATCAGTGTTTTCGTTTCAATCGGCGAAATAGTGCTGTAATTTTCCAAGCAATAGGACGAAACGGACGAAGCCAAAGCCATAAACCAGATATAATGCGGTAAAGCGGATTGTGCACATCAATAAAATAACCATTTCGGATAACACCAATCAGTTTGCCGCGGACTTGATCAGCGCGGAGAGGACCTTCGATTTCAGTTTGATTGTCGCCTACCATATAGAAGGAATTATCTGTGATCTTCCAGATGCGGTGCAATACAAGAATACTTTTGTCACGGCGGTAAAGAATTACGTCTCCTCGCTTCAGAGAAGAAAAGTCAGTGTGTTCAATGCAGGCTTCATCACGTCCAGGGACAAAAAGAGGATACATGCTGGTACCTTGTGGTTTAATTCGTATGATATTTCCCTGTTTGAGTAGTTGCTCGATATCCAGTGTAAAAGAATAATCAGTTGTTTGATCCGATTTATTGTTGTGTAAGTTTTTCATATTGAGTACCTCCAGCAGTAATAGATGCGGCTTAATGTTTATATTCGCATCGTTAATCGGGGCTATGCCCATAAACTGTAAATATTTAACTAGTATATCATAAATGCGCATAAAAATGAAATTGACATCTTAAAAGAAAGTGATATACTCAAAAAAGAAAAGTTTTTGCGAATAAAAACAGACTTTAAGGGAGGAGAAAATTATGGTAAAATATTCAAAACCAATGGTAACTGTTGATCAAGGACTTGCAGAGGGTGTGTATGCGGCTAGTGGAACAGGATGCTATACTGTTACCGCTAAAATTCATCAGACACCACAGATAGGCAGAGGTGATTATAGAATTCAGGTAGATGGACAACATCATGCGGATCATACAAAGGAAGCACAGACACTGACGATTTCCTTTAACCAACCTGTTACCTATAGTAGTTCAAGTGGAACATTGGCTGGTGCAGCTACGGGAACAACATTAACAATCAATTACACATATCATCAAAACCCAAATGATAACATTGGCTTGGGTGATTTGGTTGTAGTGTCAGATCCAGGTCTGTCAATTACAGGCATATCAATCACTGACTAATTGATAAGGATAGATAATTAAATTAGCAATGAAAAAATAAATTTGAGAGGGCTGTTGTTGTCTGTCAACGATAGCCCCCTTTTTTGATAAGGAGCAGAGATAGGATGTGGATAAAACGTCAGGAAGGATATTGCCTGAAAGAGATTGCAGGTGTGCATTATCTTCTTCCATATGGACAAAAGGTAGCAGATCAGAGAAAAGGAATCGTATTAAATGAGACAGGTGTCTTTTTGTGGAATGAATTGAAAACATCAATGACGGATGATGCTCTTGCAGAAAAATTAGTTCATCATTATTCTGCAGATGGAGAAGCGGCGAATGAAAATCAAGGTGAGATTCAAGATCAGATGCAAGATCAGATGCAAGATCAAATTCAAGATCAAATCCGACAGGATGTAAAACAGTTTGTTCAGGAATTATTGTCATTGGGGATTTTGCAGGAATGTTTGCGTCCTTGTTGTGCAGAGGACGCGGATAATGCAACTTGCGTATATCTGACCAAAGAGCCGTTTGTTGGGTGCCTGGAGATTGCAGGAATGCGCATTGCGCTGTATGGTTCACGGGAGTTGATTTCATCACAGTTTGATGCTTTTTTTAAAGATTGCGCAAGCGCACAGGAAAAATCAAAAAGTGAATCGCAGACTAAAGCACAAAATGAATTGCAAACAGAATCACAGATCAAAATGCAAATTAAAATGCCAGTGCAAATGCAAATAGAGATTTTGCAGAGAACCACATCATTTCACCCGAATGGAAAAACACTTATCAGAAATGAAGAGTTAGTAGTTTGCGAGAATGAGCAGGGATACATTATTCTGTTTCCATCTATGAATCAGATTCGAGAAGCACATATGACGCGCGATGGACGTTTTGCTCAGATTTATGTTAAAGGGTTGGATAAAGAGAAAACAAAAGAGGAGCTTTTCCATGCAATTCGCCATTTCTTTTTATTCTTTGCTCAGAGACAAGGCTTTTTTGCGATTCATTCAGCATCCATTCTTTATCGAGATCAAGTATGGCTTTTTTCGGGTCATTCTGGAATGGGTAAAAGTACACATACAAATCTTTGGAAAGAACAGTTTGGCACTAAGATTATAAATGGCGATTTAAATTTGATTGGATGGAGTAATGGTGAGCAGGCTAATATTGGACAAAGTGTAGATAAACCAGGTTCAAAGGGACATCCAATCGTATACGGAATGCCATGGTGTGGCACATCTGGCATAGCATCGACAAAATCGTATCCGCTTGGAGGAATAGTTCTTTTAGGGCGTTCAGATAATGATCATTTTGAGTCATTGCAAAATGATCAGAAAATTGTGCGCGTAATGCAGCGTATGATTTCACCAGTTTGGACAGAAGATATGCTTGAGGCAAATTTAAAGTGTGCAGCTAAGCTGGCAAAAGAAGTGCCGATTTACTATCTGCTTTGTACGAAGGAGCCGTCAGCTGCATATGTGATGAAGGCGCGAATTGATAAGGAGGATGCGCAGCAGTGAAGCAAAAACTTAAGCTTATTAAAAAGTATCTTCAAAAGGATAGTTTGCGCAAGCTGACTCGTCAGGGCTTATGGATTGGCCAGTATGCCATACGTTACTGGAAGGCAATGGTGCTGTACACGCTTCTTGGTGTTATGGGTACGGGTGTTTCACTTGTATCTAGTTTAATCTCAAAAGATCTGGTTGATATTATAACAGGTCATGAGACAGGGCGGCTTATTAGTACATTTGCGGCAATGATTGGATTTTCAATTGGAAATATTTTAGTAGCACAGGCATCAGGCTATGCGTCTACACTCATTAACCTGAAGGTGGATACCGAAATAAAAAATGATATTTTTGCGAAGATGATGGTCACTGATTGGGAATCACTTACTACATATCATACGGGTGATCTTGTGACAAGGTGGAGTTCAGATGCATCAAACATTGCAAGTGGTATTTTAAACTGGATTCCTAACCTGATCATTTATACAGTTCGTTTTATCAGTGCGCTTGCAATTGTAATTTACTATGATCCGACATTTGCAATATTTGCATTGCTTGGAATTCCATTTAGTGCATTGCTGTCAAAGCCGCTTTTAAAGCGTATGAGTAAAAATAATCAGCGCAGTGCGCAGATGAGTGCAAAGCTGTATGGATTTAATCAGGAGACCTTTTCAAATATTCAGACAATCAAAGCATTTGATTTGATTAAGTTTTATATCGAAAAATTGGGTTCTCTTCAAAAAGAATACATTGGAATGCGCCTTGAGTTTCAGAGAATGTCAATTCTTACTTCTATTTTGATGTCTATCATTGGTTTTATTGTGTCATACAGCTGCTATGGATGGGGAATTTACCGTGTATGGAGCGGGGTAATCAGTTATGGTACAATGACAATGTTTTTATCATTATCAGGTACATTGACAAGTTCAGTAAATTCACTTGCAGGCTTAATCCCATCAGCAGTATCACTTACGATTTCAGCAGGACGTCTAATGGATATTGTAGAGATGCCGCAGGAAGATTATAGTCATGATAAAGAAGTGGAAGTGTTTGAAAAAAAATATCGAATGGGCGGTATGGGACTTGTTGTAGAGGATATGGGGTATACCTATCATACTGGAACAGAGGTATTTAAGCATGCTTCGCTGCAGGCATTTCCGCATGAAGTGGTTGCTCTTGTAGGTCCTTCAGGTGAAGGAAAAACAACGATGCTTCGTTTGATACTAGCACTTCTTTGTCCTCAAAAAGGCCATATGTGGGTATGCGCTGAGGAAAATAGAGAAGAGAAGATTTTACTTAGCGCATCGGCAAGAAAGCTGTTTTCTTATGTTCCGCAGGGAAATACAATGTTTTCAGGGACAATAGCAGAAAATCTGAGAACGGTAAAGCCAGATGCATCAGATGAGGAATTGATAGAAGCATTAAAGCTTGCCTGCGCATGGGATTTTGTAGAGAAGCTTCCAGATGGAATAAACAGTGCAGTAAAAGAGCGCGGCGGTGGATTTTCAGAAGGACAGGCACAGCGTCTATCAATTGCCAGAGCGCTTCTTCGAAAATCCCCAATATTGCTATTAGATGAAGCAACATCAGCTCTTGATGTAGCAACCGAGCGTCGAGTAATCCGAAACATCATGACAGATACTTATCCGCGCACTTGTATTGTAACGACACATCGTCCAACCGTTTTAAATATCTGTGCGAGAGTGTATGCAATAAAAGATAAGAGCTGCAGGGAATTAAAAGAGCAGGAGATAGAACAGATGATAAAAGAGTTTTAAAATAAAGCCGCACTTCTTTTGGCAGAAGTGCGGCTTTAAATTTGAAAAAATTAGTTTACAGAGTAGGTATATCCAGTCATCTTAAGATCGTCAATGCTGGTACCGTGGTCTATATGAATACCAATTGTAAGCGGATTTGATGCTGTGCTTGCAAATGTAAATGTAGCAGTCTTTCCAGACCAAGATGTTTGAACAGAAGCATCATCTGTTTCAGCCTGATCAACAGTATCATTAAAGGTAATATTTAATGTGATAGTACCGTTAAGATCTGACCAGTTAGCCATAGCCAGTCCCTTACCGCCGTTTGTGCCCCAGCGATCCCATACACCATAATAAGTTACATTTAAAGATCCCTGAGGTGCACCACTTGCTGCATAAACACCCTCAGCTAAACCAGAATCAACAGTGATCATTGGCTTTTTATAAATTCTCATAATAGTTACCTCCAGTAAGAATTAAGAAAAATAAAAGATGAAATACCCACTGGCCGGAGTGTGTTCTCGGGATATTCAGTGTGAGACCGGACACCTCCGATACAGTATTTTGAAAAACAAAACAGCCATACTCTTCCCAGAACCAGTGGACAATTGCATTTTAGCATGAGCCATTTTAAATGTCAATTTCTATTAAAAAAAATAGAAAAAAAATAGAAAAAAAGTTGAAAAAAGTGGTTGACAAACCTTTGGAAGGGTGGTATTATAGTCAACGTTGCAGCGAGAGACAACACTGAAACAACAGCAATAACTTAGAGACAGTTAAGTTAATTGAGTAAAATTGATTCTTTTAAAAAGATAGTTGAAACGATTGAAACTTAACAAAAATAAAGTTAAAAAAGTTGAAAAAAGTGCTTGACAAACGCAAGCAACTGTGATATATTATACAAGCTGTCGCTGAGACGGCGAAGAAAAATCACAAAGAACCTTGATAATTGAACAGTATAACCAACCCTGAAGATT